>ERZ791731.1125-NODE-1125-length-10936-cov-2.27645_pt1 | contig 10936 bp, 9 predicted proteins | sample MGYA00509954_ERZ791731 | MGnify/ENA primary metagenome ERZ791731 (study PRJEB30046, sample SAMN00715134) | human gut metagenome | study: EMG produced TPA metagenomics assembly of the A metagenome-wide association study of gut microbiota in type 2...
GCGAATGCCCCCTGCAAACTTGGATACCATCTCGATGAAAGGATGCCGGTAAGTGATGCGCCCGTTAATCACGCCGCGTGTCTGCGGAATACCTCCCCCGCCGATAAGCGGCATTTTCCCCACGAGCCACATGACGAAGACGAGAATGCCCCAAGAAAACAGAAAGAGTGGAATGTGCCAGTACCAGGCCGGATGCGAAGCGAAGAAACCACTGCGGAGGTGGAACAGATAATAGAGAAGATAGTGATAGGGCACAGCGACCAGTCCCGTCAGCAAACCGACGAACATGCTGACGAAATACAGCCGGGCATCCACCAGCTTCAACTTCCAGATATGCCAGCCGCGTACTGTTTTCCAGTTCTTGACCCTCGTCCAAAGACGTTCTGCCTTATCCCATAGTTTCATAACAAAACAACTCCCGTTAACTTGCGCTTTACAACAACAAGCAACGGGAGTTGTTTTATACAGAAACATTATTTACCAAAATCTGTTCTTTGCAGGATTATACTCAAATCCCACGAGCTTCAATTTTCGTACAATGTCCTCTTTCTCTACGTTCATATCCTCACAGAGCGCGTCCAACGAAGGATAGAAATCACGCAGTTTCATGTTGATGAAGCTGTACAGCATCACCGGGTCCTCAGGTAATCTCATAGTTACAATCTTTAAATTTAAACTAATACCAGGGGCAAAATTACAATAAAAAAACAAAATAGAGATAATTTTAGTGTAGAATATACAATCTAACCACCGCAAACGATTGAGGGCCATGTTTACGGAGCTTCCGTCTGCTCTATCTTCAGGGACACCTTCTCGATAATCTTTCCAAGCTCCTCTTCCAGCGGAATCACATTGAAGTCGCTCCAGAAATCGGCGTCATACTTGAAGTCGGTTTCAGAGAAGACGGTATGCACCGGCAACCGTTCCGCACGCGGGAAGCGCGTCACGTTCTCCCCGTCAATCCGGCAGGTCACCATCTCGAACCAGGTATACAGAGTGGGATTACTGAAGAGCATGCGTTTTCTCTTCATCTTGAAGTAAAGGTCGCCACGGATGTGGTGGACATAATAGGTACCGTTCCAGGGTTTGTATGAGACGGTATAGACAAGTTTCTCCGTTGTCAGCCTGATTTTCGGAGCCTGGCGTATCACGAAAAGCCGTGTGGCGGCCTTCACATACCGGGGATGAATCTCGAAGCGGGCACGCAGCAAGGCGCTGTTCTCCGAGTCTATATAGAGTTCTCCGCAGAACAAAGGCTCCTTTACCCCACGTTTCTGCTCAAAATAGACGACGTTGGCAGTACGGTCGTCCACCGATACGATGTCGCCCGAAGTATAGGTATAAAGTTCCTCGCCGGATTCCAGCAAGAGGAAGTCTGGAAGATTCTTCATGATGTCCAACTGCAGACATGCCTCCACCCCGGAGCTGATTTTGGCAAGCACACTGTCCGTCTGCTCCCGGTTATCTATCTTGCTCATCTTGAGCAGTTTCACCTGGTCTTTCTGTCCGGGTTCCATCGTCGGTGATTTGTAGACCTTGAAAACGGCCTCCGTCAGGCTCTGGAACTTGTTCTTCAGTTGTACACCTTCCCGGTAGAAGGTGGTCAGATAGACCGGAGAAGTGGAGTAGTTTCTATCCCTATGTTCTACCATCTCGCGAAGCAGTTTTTTAGGCTCCACCAAGCGGATAAGCACTTCTTGCAAGGAAATGACTTTCGGCTCAAGGCTCAGGACATTGCTGCGTCCTTCCAAAGCAGAGGCTTCCACCGTTTGCCCCACATAACCCAGATGGGAGAAGGAGAGCATGCAGCGCCTCAACGAGTCGGGCAGGTTGAGCCGGAATTCACCGTTCTGGTTGGTAATGTTACCCAGTGAGGTTCCTTGTGCGATGACCGACGCACTGACGACGGGCTCTCCCGTCTCCTTGTCCAGCAGGATTCCGGCAATGGTGGAATATGCCGGTCGGGGCGGCAGGGGTACCGTTTCTTCCATACTCTTCCTTTCTGCCGCCCGTGTTATCAATATATGGTTGCCTAATACCTTCAATTCGAGGTTCCGGCTGCCGGTTATCCTATGAATGGCCTGCCTCACGGAACACTCCTGCTTCCTGACCCTCACCACTGAGTCGTTATGGATGACCTTACTATCATAGATAAACAGATAGCCGGACTGCTCCGAGACTTTCCCCAACAGCGCATAAACCGTTCCCTTCATTCCAGGCAGCCGGACGATGCGGTCCAGCACATCGCCTCCGTCCGCTCTTGCACTGCCTGCCAGGAAGAAAATGAAGAGTGGCAAATGGAGAATGAAGCATTTCATTGAATTCATTGTTCCGACAATATCAATCTATTGCCCTGACGTGTACACTTCAAGTCGAACGTCCAGCATATCAGCTCGGCCACAGACTCCGGGGAGTTATTCGAAAATTCGACCGTCAGCCGCCGTCTGCCCAGGGTTGGCGACGCGGCTTCTATCTGCCAGCCGGCAGACTCCTTATTGATGGCACGCAGCACATCCTCCAGGCACTCGTCCTTGAAACGGATGTTGCTGGTGTAGCGGTCAAAGAGCTCCGGATTCTCCGTCTCGCTGACGAGCAGACTGCCCCCCTGCAAGATAACCGTTTCTCCCGCCTCTACAAAGACCGTCTGTTCCTCTTGTTTCAGCAGCACCTTCACCTTCCCGCGCTTCACGGACAAGCTGAAGGGGAGCCCTTCATTGCTCCTGACATTGAAAGCCGTGCCCAGTACCTCCACACGCACCCTCGCCGTCTCAATCGTAAAAGCCTGCTCGGGTTTCTTTGCCACATCGAAGAAGGCTTCACCCTGCAGGTTCACTTCCCGCTTGTCTTCCGCAAAATGTTCGGGATACTTCAGCGTGCTTTCCTGCGCCAGATATACCACCGAACCGTCTTCAAGGGTCTTGACCAGTGTGGGCTTCTCCCGGTTCTCCTCCGTCAGCAAGCTACGACTGTCCCCACCTTGTTCCGGTACGGCCCACCATGCGGCAAAACATACGATTCCGGCAATCACGGCTGCCGAAACGCTCCCCCACTTGAGGTAAAGCCTGCGGTGCGTTGCCGAAGCGTGTTCCGCATCTGCCGGCAGCAGGCAGTCCGTTTCGAAGCGGGCATAAAGCCGTACCCATGCCTCGTCGGTCCTTGTCTTCTTTTTATCTACTTCCATCATTGTGTCCGGATATAATTATCAATTTCATTTCGTAAGGTTCGGAGTACCTTGGTCATTTCCGCTTCCACCGTCTTGACGGACAACGAAAGCGACAAGGCAATCTCTGCATATTTCTTCCCCTCCATGCGGTGCATCCTGAAAATCTGCTGCCGGCGCCGGGGCTGCTTGTCGAGCGTCGAGCGTATGCCGGATGAGAGTCCGTAGTTCCTCGTACTCCAAATGCGCGTGGGGGTCGGACGAATAGCCCGGCCCGGACTCCGTACGGACAGATGCCCGATAGCGCTCCTTGACCTCCTGATGCTCACAAAACTGCACGGCTTCATTCCTCACAGAACGGTAGAGATAGCTTTTCACGGACTGGAATACTTGTAACCGCTCCCGGTTCTTCCACAGCACGTAGAACAGCTCCTCCACAATTTCCTCGGCAGACGCCGTATCACCCGTGATGCCCGCAGCATACCAGCAAAGAGGGGAATAATACCGGCGGAAGATTCCTTCGAACGCCTTTATATCGCCCTCCTTTATTCTGGCCAGTATCATCAGTTCGTCCAGCATACACGGTGTTTTTTCTCGGTTGCTCCAAATATACGAAAAACTATCAGATAATCAATTGGATTGTTTCCGCAATTTGCTGACTGCATTCTCCAGGGATTCCGTAGGTTCTATGATATTGTAGTTCCTCCAGAAGTCTTCGTTCCAGTACTCATCCACCAGGTCGTAGAATACCTGCTTCCGTTTGAAGGTGTTCTTGTTGGAGATGCCGGAGAGAGGGCTTTCCGTCCTGTCGGTCACCACCATTTCAGAGAAAGCGGTGTAGCTGGAGGAGAACAGCCTTTTTTTCCAGTCGCATTTAAAGCGGATGACATTCCGTATATAGTTCAAGTAAGTCTTGGTCCCCTGCTGCTTGTAGGTCACCAGATAGGCGACTTCCTGCGGGCAGAACCGCAAGCCGACGGGCTTCTTATGCAGAATGGCCTCCACTGCCTTCACCCGGTTTGCCATGTCCAGGCCAAACTCGGCACGTGTAAAGGAAAGCCGTTCGTAGTCTATATACAGTTTCCCGATGAACAAGGCATACATCAGGCTGCCCCGCGGACGGAAGCTGACCACATACTGCATGCGGTTATCCAAATTGACGGGGTCCTCCATACGGAATTCATAATAGTCCACATTGTCCGTGCTCAACAGCGCATCGCCATTCTTCACAATGTCCAGATAAAGGGACAAATTGGGGCCTCCCACCACTTTCACAGCCAGCGTGTCACTCTGCTTTTGGCTCAGCAGGCGGCGGCCTTTCAGCAGCTGCACCTTGTCGCGGTCCACATCGCGGGAGTTATAATCCGTCTTATAGACATCCATCACTGCCTCGGACACGCTGATATAGCGGCGGCGCTTCTGCACGGGTTCCCGATAGAAGGCGGTCAGCATGTTGTCATTGCCAGAATAATTTACTGGAATTTTCTTGATGGCCTCTTCCACTATGACGCGGGGATTATTGCCATAGACCACAATCTCGCTCAAAAGATTGGGAGCCGGTATCATCCAGATGGTCAGCCCGCCCGTTTTTTCAAGTTCTTCCAGAGAGAGGTGTGTAGTGAGATAGCCGATATGGGAGACTTCTAGTCCACGGAAAGCTTCCGTTTCCGCTACCTTCAAGGAGAATGTGCCGTCGGCATTGGTCACCGTTCCGATATTGTTGCCGACAACAGAGACGTTCACGTTTTCGAGTTTCTTCCTGCTGTCCTTGTTCTTGACCGTACCGGTGATGACGAGCTCGTTCACTGCCGCGTCCTGCGCCATCAACGGGGTGATACCCGAAGATAAGAATGCAAACAAACACCCAAGTGTAAATCCTACAAAGTTTTTCATAAGGCATGTTTTTAAGGGGTTTCTATTAATAAGAGCGGTGAGGAAGATAAAACCCTATAGAATGGAGAGAAAAATACAAAAAAAGTAGCACGTTGATAATCAGAGAGAAATTTTGCCAAGACATTGCCATAGGTTTGGCAAAACTTTGCCATGCCTATGGCAAAAGTTTGCCAACGCGGTGGCAAAGTCTTGCCAATAGTAAGGCAAAACCTTGTCAAACTGTTGGCAATAGCTTAGTTGAATTGTTGGGGCTTCCGCTGGCTCAGAATAACGTAGATGATGACCGGCGCACCGATAATGGGCGTGACGGCATTCAAGGGGATAATACCCGCTTCGCCGGGCAAGACGCAAATCAGATTGCAAAGCAGTGCCACTGCACCGCCACTCAGGATGGTGACCGGCAATAGGGAATTGTGATTGGCTGTCCCCAATATCATGCGGGCCACATGCGGCACGGCCAGACCGATAAAAGCGACTGGGCCACAGAAGGCGGTGGTGACAGCCGTCAAGAGCCCGGTGATAATCAAAAGCCAGTTGCGCACACGGCGGATATTTACACCTAGATTTTCGGCATAGCGCTCTCCCAGCAACAAGGCGTTCAGGGGCTTTATCAACAATAATGAGCCGAACAGTCCCACAATGGTGACCAGCGCAAAGGCCGGCATCTGCTGTAGGGAAACTCCACCGAAGTTGCCCAGCCCCCATATCATATAGGACTGCACCCCCTCTGCCGTAGCAAAGAAGTTCAGCAGGGCAATAGCCGAAGAGGCGATGTAACCTATCATGATACCCGTTATCAGCAGCATGATATTGCTCTTTATCAGCGTGGAAAAGAAAAGGATAAGTGCCATAATCAGCATGGCTCCGATAAATGCGCCAAGCAGCACGGAGAAGAAGCCGGACAGACTGAACGCCCCTGCCGTGATGCTGCCGCCAAACAGCAGCATGACGAAGGCCACTCCCAGACTTGCCCCGGCGTTGATGCCCAGAATGGATGGTCCTGCCAGCGGATTCTTGAAAGCCGTCTGTAACATCAGTCCGCAGACAGCCAATGCGCCACCGCAAAGCAGCGCCGTCAGCGCTTGGGGCAAACGGGATTCCCAAAGGATGAAGCTCCAGCTTGCCTTCTCCCCCTCTCCACCGAGCAGGATACGGAAAACATCGGCAGGCGGAATCGAAACCGACCCCACCAGCAGATTGCCCGCAAACAACAATAAGATGACTACTCCCAACCCGATACCATATTTCCAGCCTTTACTCATAGTTACATTATTTAGCACACGGAGGCACAGAGTTTTCTATTACTTTCACAAAAATTCCGTATTTCTGTGTTCATCACTCCTTCAGTCTGCAAAAATAGCGCAAGCCTCCCAAATCTCCTATTTCGGGATGCAGAATCTGTATCAGGTCGGACAACAAATAATCGGGACGGAACGGAGTCTCCTCGTAGAAAGGAACTTTCGCCGTATTACAACCATAGACATTCCGGGTCTTGAAAGCCTTAAAACCGGTGTAGCCGATATAATCCGCCTCCAAATCAGCATAGCTCATGTCGCGGTCGCGGTTGTACTTCACCAGCCAGACGTCGGCATCGCCCGCCTTGTCGAAAACGGTCTCGAAAGCCAGAGGAACAGAACCGCTGTGGGTATCGTCGGCAAAGGCGTAACGCCCGCAAGCATCCTGAAAAAGCCTTCCTATGGTGCTGCGCCCTCCCGGCACGTACCATGCCGAGCCGCTTTTCAACTCACTGACAACGGAGAATGAGGTGGATGAAAGTTGCGCACGCATCTTGAGTCGTTGGTAACAACTGTCTACTTCGGCAAAAAGGCTGTCAGCTTGTGGCGCAGCCCCGAAGAGCAGTCCGTAGAAACGCATCCACTCGGCACGTCCCAAAGCGGAGGTTTCCATGTAGTCGGCACATTCGATGATGGGAATATTCAGTTTCTCGATACGGCCATAACCGCCGCTGTTCTCAAACGGAGAGAGCAGGATGGCATCGGGGTGCAGGTCAATGATGCGCTCCATGTCGGGATTCATGCCGTCGCCACAATCGGCGATGGCGCCCCGGCGGCAGGCTTCGTGCACGGCGGGTAGCTTGATGTACTTCAAGTCGCAGACGCCGCCGATGCTACCAAACACACCCAGATTATCCATCAGTCCGCAGTGGACGGAAGAGTAGATAACTGATTTGGAGAGCGGGGTACGTACCACAGTACCTGCCGGAAGATGTGCCGGGAGTTCGCGGTCTTTCGGGACCAGTATATAGGTATGTAGCGTGTGCAACGTATCCCAAGGATTGCGCAAGGTGGCAAGGGTATAGCCGGGATAGGACACTAAGGTAAGATTCTCCGCATAACGTAAAGGAATGGTGTCACCGTTGGCCAAAGCAGAGGCAGTCTTGCCCCTTCCTCCGCAGGAGGAAAGAAACAAGACTGCAAATATACTGATAAAAAAGCAGCCTCTTTTCATTGATATTAATTAAAGAAGATAGCGGAATTAGGATTGATGCCTCCTGCATCGAACTTCTCGATAAATGTACCGTCTTTCTTGAAACGGTAGATGGTACCGTTCGTTGTGAACTCGGAAGTACCGATATAAATATCACCGTTATTTTCGTTTACTTCCAACATGTACAACGTGCTTGAAGCAAGTTCGGCAGGGGCGTCTTTGAGAAAAGAAGCATTATTCATCTGCCCGGTCTTGATGTTATAAGTAAAGAAAGTGTTGACTGTTGTATATGGTTCAGTATTCCAGTCCGTCATTGAATTCACCAGATATAAGATATCATCAGCAGCACACATACGGGTGGCACTGCCTAATTCCGTCACCTTATTGTTGGCAGCAGGATCTATCATCTGCAATGAATAGCCAACATCGCCATAATTGCCCCATGAAATCAAAAAGACTTTATCATCCTCTTCAATCAAAGCATTGGGGTTCAAACCTACCGTCAACTGCTCTTTCAGCTTGAAAGTGCGCAAATCTATCACCTTTACGTCAGTGTGCCGAGTGCTCCAATCAGCAGTACAGCTATTCGCCACATACAGCATATCCTCGCAGATTGCCACACCTTCCAGATTGTCACCAAGTCCGGTCAATTTATCCACTACCTCCAACGTTTTCGCATTGATTTTAGCCACAGCTCCTCCGTAGAAGGAAGCATAGATATATCCATCCTCAGCGTCTATATAGCGAATACCAGCACTGAGGTCATTATCATCTACAAACGAAACACGTTTCAACTCCACACCTGCAGCATTCAGCTTGGTCAGATAATTGGAACCGCTTACAGCTATATATATTTCATCTTCATACTCAATCATGCTCTGACCAAGGTCACCCAACTTGGCATTGTTTTGGGTCTTGTAGATATCACTGATAAAATCCGCATCCTTATTGGGTGCATAAAAGGCAAGTCCTGCATTGTTGGCTCCTTGAGAGCCTTCGTTCAGAATATAGACACGCGTCTGCGGCAGTGTCACCTTCGACCCGCCGTCATCCAGAGAATCGTCATCATCATCACTACAAGATGCCAAAGAGGCACCCAAAGCAAGCATGCAGAGCATACCGAATAATAAACTTCTTACTTTCATAATTACAGTTGTTATTGTTTATAATTAGTTTTTGTTGTTCATAAATAGATTATTCAAAACTTGAAAGTACCCGTCAACCGCCACGAACGGCCCGGCATAGGATAATATTTTATCACGTCATACTGTTCATCGGTCAGATTTATAATCTCGGCCTGCAACAGAAGCCGGCAACCGCCCAAAGCAAACTCATGAGAGAGGCTCATCGTATGCTCCAGATAGCCCTCAATCTCATTCTCCGGAATGTTCTGCGACAAATAGTAACGCTTTCCTACTCCTACCGCCGAGTAGCCCACATTCACCCACGGCGTTTCCACAATGACGGACGCATTTCCGCTATGAAGAGGAGTATAAGGCAATTGGTCCTTATAGTTCTTCGCATCGGAATCAGTCAGGTCAATGGCCTTTTGCCATGTATATCCACCCGACATAATCAGTCTTATTTTCTCCGTCAATGGAACGGTTGCCGCCAAAGTGGCATCCACACCTGCGGCATGCACCTTGCCGTAGTTCGCCATCTTCCACGCATAGGTGGTGGGAAAAGCCACAATCTTATCCGTCACATTATTATAGTAACCGTCAAGCGTAACGGAGATATAGTCGAACACAGACAATCCGGATTTGCTCCATGTGATGCCGACATTATATTCGTCTGCCTTCTCGGGTCGCAGATTACGGTTGCCCAGCCGGTAATAATAGAGGTCGTTGAAAGTGGGCAGACGGAACGTACTCTTATACATCAACCGGAAATACAGCGACTCGTCCTGCCAAGGCTGCATACTGACTGATAAAGAGGGGGCAAAACGATGGAAGTCATCGGGGACCGTACCTTTCTCGGCATGCTCCGAAGTGGCGGTATGCACCAGCGAGGCCGTGGCCGTGAGCCATCCTTGCCGGTAGCGTGCATTGAAGGCACTGATGGAAGTATATCTTGTGGGGAAAGGACATTCCGGCAAACTGTTGCGCAACTTGTTTATCACCCCGTCCTGCGCCAACGAAAGGGTCAAAGCTTCCAAAGGACGGTAGAGAACGGTCGCGGAAATATAATATTCGTCTTGCCGGTGATTTTCCCGATAATATCCGTCGGTATATTCCTTACCCTCATCCTTATATTTGTTCCAGCCATGATTATACTTTACTTGTGCCTGCAGACTCCATCGGGGCGAAAAATGCTTCCTATAACGTGCCTGCACAAAAGTATTCTCATCCCAAAGCGTTTCATCGGAAAGGGGATTATAGAGCGTAACCGCCCCTGGAAGTCCCCGACGGGAATAGAAGTAGTAACCCTTCACATCCAGTTCACTGTCATCCTTGAAAGTATGATAAAGGGTAGCTTCGCCCTGCCAGGAATAGATGCCGGAGTTGTTACGTTTCTCTTCCGTCACGTATTTTCCATTGACCAGCGTGAAAGGGTAATTACCGTCCGCCCTCATATAAGCGGCATCTACCGCCACGCGTGTACGGCTGCCCAGTTTCTGCCACCAGCGCAACGAGGGGCTGACCATGCCGAACGAACCTCCACGCACCCGTGCCTGAAAAGCGGCATTGCGCCCGTCATCAAAATGAGGTTTTTCCGTCTCTATGCCCAGCACACCGGCCGATGCATACAAGCGGGCGGACTGCAACAAATCCTCCGACTGCCCGATGGCGAGCGAAAGCATGGAAACATTGTCCAGCGAAAAACGCCCGATATCTATCTGCCCCGCCTGACAATTGCTCACCGCCACCCCGTCATAACTGACAGCTGTATGGGCGGCTCCCATATTGCGTATGGAAACCGTTTTCAGTCCTCCAATGCCTCCATAGTCCTTTACATTGGCTCCGGCAAAACGGCGCACAGCATCTGCCATATTCTGTATTCCCAGCTGGCTGATATCCTGCCGTGACATCGTCTGTATGGGTACGGCAGAAGTCACTTTATTGGGCGACCTGCGTGCTGTCACTGTCACTTTCTCTATCTGATGCACTTTCCCTGTAATCGTATCTCCTCCCACCTCCTGGGCAGAGAGCCGGAATATACTTGCACCCACTGAAACAGCACAGACCAGTAGTACCTTAGTCCTTCCTGACATAGAATAAATGAAGATTATCTTAAACCATTTGCGCACTGCCCACTTTCCTCGAATGGACAATTTTTCGACTTTGTTTTGCAGGTCTTCTGACTCGTTCCCGGTACATCGCCTTCCCGTTCTTTCCGAAGAACAGTGGCACAAGTATGATACACCGAGCATGGAACTCACAGCAGCGGGACTGTTCGGGACTTTCACCCGATTCCCTTTTCATCCGCTTCTCC
>ERZ791731.1134-NODE-1134-length-10894-cov-1.79657_pt1 | contig 10894 bp, 9 predicted proteins | sample MGYA00509954_ERZ791731 | MGnify/ENA primary metagenome ERZ791731 (study PRJEB30046, sample SAMN00715134) | human gut metagenome | study: EMG produced TPA metagenomics assembly of the A metagenome-wide association study of gut microbiota in type 2...
TCGATCTGAGCCAGAACTTCCTCTGTCAGAACAACAGAACTTGCAAATTTCTCTCCGCCATGTACGACACGGTGTCCGACAGCATCTACCTCTGCAAGGCTCTTTAAAGCACCTGTCTTAGGATTTACGATAGCATCCAGTACCATCTGGATTGCTTGTTTGTGTGTTGGCATAGCTGCTTCTGTAATCTCTTTGTCGAGACCTGTTTTCTGGTAAACTAATCTTCCGTCGATTCCGATTCTCTCGCAGAGACCTTTTGCCAATACTGCTTCTGTTTCTGAATCAATGAGCTGGTATTTCAGTGATGAACTACCACAGTTAATTACTAATACGTTCATGATTTTTCTCCTCTATCAACTATATTGTGCCTTATGGCATTTTCTACTTTTTCGGGTCTTCTCAGACAGACCACATATGGTTTTAGTATACGCCTTTCTTTCTGGTGCGGCAAGCCACTTTTTGCCATATTTCGTGTATTTAATACGAAACATCTTGTCAATTTTTTAACGATTCTACTTACCGTTTCATAATAGAAAACTACGCTGTCACGGCCAATTTCTTATCATCCGCATTACAATCACGAAACACGGTTCAACAGTCACTTGATTTTTCTTATAAAAATGGTTATGTTACTACTAAGTCATTTTGAGACAGCCAGGAAAGGATCATCCCATGAAAATTACAGGCATTATTGCAGAATACAATCCATTTCACAATGGACATGCTTATCAGATAGCAAAAATAAAAGAGGAAACAGACAGCGATTATGTCATTGTCGCCATGAGCGGAGATTTTGTGCAGCGGGGAGAACCTGCCATCACAGACAAATACGAACGCGCCAGAATGGCACTCTCCTGCGGTGCGGATCTTGTGCTGGAACTCCCTGCTCTTTTTGCCTGCGCTTCTGCAGAATATTTTGCCAGAGCAGGTGTCGCGCTCTTTACACGGATGGGCTGTATCGACTACCTGTGTTTTGGCGCTGAAAATGCAGACCTTTCCCAGTTAAATAAAATCGCAGGCATTCTTGTCGATGAGCCTCGTTCCTATCAGGATGCCCTGAATATTTATTTAAAAGAAGGGAAAAATTTTCCTGCCGCCAGGATTCTGGCATTAAAATCTTATCTCAGTGCTGAATCTTCCGACGCTGCCTTGCAGACAGAGCAGCTTACCAGCCTCTTATCCACACCAAATAATATTCTTGGCATCGAATACCTGAAAGCATTAAAAACCTGCGGATCACAGATTACACCTTATCCGATTCTGCGGGAAGGTGCCGGATATCATGACACCGATATTCTCTTAAAAAATGCCTCTGCTTCTGCCATCCGGCAGACTTTAAAACAGGCTGGCTCTTCCGGCAGTTCTTCCGGCTCTGCCCCGGATTTTGCATCTTTTTCTGCTGCCATGCCACAGGAAGCTTTCCGGATTTTTTCAGAATATCTCGCCTCCTCCACTTATCTGGAAGCGGATGATTTTTCCGGTATTTTAAATTATCTGTTGCTTTTTTATCCGGCAGAAGCACTTGCCTGCTTTGCCGACTGTAATATTGAAATTGCGAACCGCCTGAAAAAGAACCGCAGTGCATTTTCCTCTTTCACGCAGTTTGCTGCCTTAAATCAGAGCCGCGACATTACTTACGCACGCATGAGCCGTATTTTTACGCATATTCTGCTGCATATGACAGCCGAAGATTATAAGCAGGCAAAACAGCTTGGTTATGTCCCTTACCTGCGCCCGCTTGGATTCAAAAAATCGTCTTCTGACGTACTTGGCGAGATCAAAAAACACACGGATATTCCACTGATAGGGAAGCTTGCAAATGCCAGACAGACGCTTTCTGACGATGCCTTCCGGCTTCTTGAAAAAGATATTTTTGCGGCTGATCTCTACGAACAGGTACTTGCACAAAAAAACAGAACAATCCCACGAAATGAATACACCCGTGAAATTGTTCTGCTGTAATGATTCTCAGATTGTTCTGATCACTTCTGTGACCAGTTGTTTGAACTGTCTGGAAACACGATCTGCTGTCTCCTGCACTTCTTTGTGATCCAGCTTTTGTTTTGACATGCCGGCTGCAAGGTTGGTAATACAGGAAATACCGCAGACTTTCATTCCCATATGATTGGCTGCCACCGCCTCACATGCGGTGCTCATTCCTGCTGCATCGCCTCCCCATGTCCTGCACATGCGGATCTCTGCCGGTGTCTCATAGCTTGGACCGGTAAACTGCATGTAAACGCCCTCCTGCAATGGTATCTGAAGTTTTTCTGCCGCTTTTCTCACTTTTTCCTGTAATTCCGGCGCATACACCTCACTCATATCCGGAAATCTCGTTCCGAGTTCGTCAATATTTTCTCCGATCAGTGGATTCGGGACCGCAGTTGTGATATGATCTGTGATGAGCATAAAATCTCCCGGTTTGAAGTTATAATTCACACCGCCTGCCGCGTTGGTCAGAATGATCTTTTTTGCTCCGAGAAGTCCCATAAGACGTGTTGGAAGCACTACATCCGACATCGGATATCCCTCATAATAGTGCACACGTCCCTGCATGATCACCATAGGAACGCCCTCCACATGGGCAAACACAAATCTTCCCTTATGTCCTTTCACCGTGGATACCGGAAAACCTTCGATATCCGCGTAATTGATTGATGCCTCAATTTTCAGATCATCTGCGTAATCCCCAAGTCCGGAACCTAAAACAAGTGCCGCCTCCGGGACGAAATCTGTTTTCTCCCGGACACTTTTATAGCATTTCATTAATTTTTCATATACTTCGCTCATGGAATGTTCCCCCTTTTGCAATCATAGTGGCGAAACTCTCACTAAAGTTTTTCTATCAATTATATGATCTTATTAATGATGGAATAAGCGAATTCCGGTGAATGCCATGGCAATGCCGTATTTGTTACAGGTTGCAATGACATGATCGTCACGAATAGAACCGCCTGGCTGGGCGATGTATTTCACTCCGCTCTTATGAGCACGTTCCACATTATCTCCAAATGGGAAGAATGCATCGGAACCAAGCGCAACGTCGGTGTTTTTATCTAACCATGCGCGTTTTTCCTCCCTTGTAAACACTTCCGGTTTTACTTTAAAAATATTCTCCCATGCGCCATCTGCAAGCACATCCATATAGTCCTCACCGATGTAGAGATCGATCGCATTATCTCTGTCTGCACGTCCAATCTTATCTAAAAACTGAAGTCCGAGCACCTGTGGAGACTGGCGTAACCACCAGTTATCTGCCTTAGAGCCGGCCAGTCTGGTACAGTGGATCCTAGACTGCTGTCCGGCACCGATACCGATTGCCTGTCCACCTTTGACATAGCATACGGAATTGGACTGTGTGTATTTTAATGTAATCATGGAAATTGCAAGATCCATTTTCGCAGAATCCGGGATTTCCTTATTCTCTGTCACGATGTTGTCAAAGAAATGCTCATCGATCACAAGCTCATTTCTTCCCTGTTCAAATGTGATTCCAAACACTTCTTTATGTTCGATCGGAGCCGGTACATAATCCGGATCGATCTCGATCACGTTGTAGTTTCCTTTTTTCTTTGCCTTTAAAATCTCAAGTGCCTCATCTGTATAGCCCGGTGCGATCACACCATCAGACACCTCTCGTTTGATTACAAGTGCTGTCTCTTTGTCACAGACATCGGATAAGGAAATGAAATCGCCGAAAGAAGACATTCTGTCCGCGCCTCTGGCTCTGATATAGGCGTTTGCAAGCGGTGTGAACTCTACGTCCATATCGTCTACCCAATAGATTTTGCGCTCTACCTCAGACAATGGAAGTCCAACTGCTGCTCCAGCCGGAGATACATGTTTAAAAGAGGTTGCTGCCGGAAGTCCGGTTGCTTTCTTTAATTCACTTACCAGCTGCCAGCCGTTAAATGCATCTAAAAAGTTGATATAACCCGGTTTTCCGTTTAACACTTTGATTGGAAGCTCGCCGTTTTCCATATAAATTCTGGATGGTTTCTGGTTTGGATTACATCCGTATTTTAACTCTAATTCTTTCATCTTAATCTCCGCTCCTGCTTATCTTTGATTTTCTAAAAAATTTATGGTCTTTACTTATTTTTATTTACAATTCTTGTCTCGTATTTTCCGGTTTCAATGTCAATGTAACGTACAAATAAGGAAACTTTGTTCTCCTCATTAAGATTTTCCCATACCAGACTGGTAAAGGTATCAATGTCTCCTTCCAGACCAACAAGCTTTGGTTCTCCCTCAAAACTTGGAAGCGGGTTTCCGTCTCCCATATAAGTGTGGATAAAATGTGCTTCTCCGGCAACCGGATTCTGATATGCAAATGTGTAACGGTTACATGAATCCGGATTTCCATTATTGCTCTTTAAAATAGACATTGCATAATTGTAAGTTCCATTGTCAATGTGCATAATTCCGGAAATTCTTGGTGTATAGTTTGGAGCATCCGGCTCAAACTCTCTGGTTCTTAATGCCTGCTCAAACGTCTGCTGTTTATCCATCAACTCATAAATCGTGTCTGTCTGATCCCCATTGGTAACAATTGTTTTATTGCCAAGTACACGAACCGGAGCATAAATGATCAGGCTTGGATCACTTAATTTCGAAGGATCAAATGCCTGTGTACGGATTCCTTCCCCATCCTCCACAAACACACGGTTGCGGCTGTTCTCACTTCTACCCATAATAAAGTAAGCAGTTACTGCATATTTACCATCTGCGGATTTTCCGATGACGATTCCACGTCCTGGATAAGAATTTCCTGCAAGTTCATTTGCTAATGAGATTGATTTCATAAATCCTCCTACTCTCCTTTGTTCTACAAAGTTCATTTATCTGTGTAATGATTCAATACCTTTTTATATTAGCATTGCAGTTTTATTTTTACAATGGATTGGCTCTTATTAGTGTCATGAATTTATTTACTAAGTTATATAAGTTGTATTAATATATAATAAAACTCACTCTTTTCTCAGATAACCGTTGCTGACGGATAAACCATAACGAAAAAACTGCCCACAAAAGTGAGCAGTCCTGAATTCTAGTTTTTAAAGCTGTGGATCGGCGCCGCTTCGGACACTCGTCGCCACCGATATGGAAGTACTTGTGCCGGAATTCTTCCGCCACGATTGATAAAGTCATCACATGAAAACTGATTTACCGGCATGATCGGTGCATAACCGAACAGTCCACCGAATTCCACCTGTTCGCCAACGCCTTTTCCAATGACCGGGATCAGACGGCAGGCTGTTGTTTTCTGATTGATCATACCGAGCGCCATCTCATCTGCGATCATACCGGAGATCGTAGTCGCCTTTGTATCACCCGGAATTGCGATCATGTCAAGACCAACGGAGCATACGCAGGTCATCGCCTCTAATTTTTCCAGAGTGATGGCACCAGCCTGAACTGCATTGATCATTCCCTGGTCTTCACTGACCGGAATGAATGCACCACTCAGACCACCGACATAAGAGGATGCCATGACGCCACCTTTTTTCACCTGGTCATTTAACAGTGCCAAAGCTGCTGTCGTTCCCGGTGCTCCTGCATACTCTAAGCCGATCTCGCAGAGAATGTCTGCCACACTGTCACCGATTGCCGGTGTCGGTGCCAGAGACAGATCGACGATACCAAATGGAATATTTAAAAGTCTTGATGCCTCCTGTGCGACAAGCTGTCCGACACGTGTTACTTTAAACGCTGTCTTTTTGATCGTCTCGCAGAGCACTTCAAAATTCTCGCCGCGCACTTTTTCAAGAGCTGTCTTAACAACGCCCGGTCCACTGACTCCGACATTGATGATCGCATCCGCCTCTGTCACACCGTGGAAAGCTCCTGCCATAAACGGATTATCATCCGGCGCATTGCAGAACACTACAAGCTTCATACAGTCCACGGAATCACGGTCTTTCGACTGTTCCGCCACCTCTAATAAAATCTCACCCATTAATTTGACTGCGTCCATGTTGATACCTGTCTTTGTAGACGCAAGATTGACCGAACTGCACACACGGTTCGTTCTGCCAAGTGCTATCGGAATAGACCGGATCAGCATCTCGTCTGCTGTTGTCATTCCCTTGGAAACCAGTGCAGAATATCCGCCGATCAGGTTTGCTCCCACTTTTTCAGCGGCGCGGTCTAAAGTGTCGGCGATCGTTGCAAAATCTTCCGGTGTCTTACATGCAGAACCACCTACCAATGCGATCGGTGTCACGGAAATCCGTTTGTTCACGATCGGAATTCCAAATTCATGCTCGATTTTCTCGCCCACTGCGGCAAGATCTTTTGCAACAGTTGTGATGCGGTTATAAATATTTTCATTTAATTTATCCAGATTGGAATCAATACACTCTAAGAGACTGATACCAATGGTAATGGTACGGACATCAAGATTTTCCTGTTCGACCATTTTATTTGTCTCATTTACCTCAAAGAAATTAATCATTTACTGCTTTCCTCCCTAGATTCTGTGCATCATATCGAAGATTTCTGCTTTCTGGCACTTGATCGATACGCCGATCTCCTCGCCCAATACGTCCAGATCTTTCTGGCAGTCTGCAAAAGCTTTTGCAGCCTTTGTCATGTCAACGATCATCATCATATTGAAGTATCCAGATACGATGGTCTGGGAAATATCTAAAACATTTACTCCATTTTCTGACAGATAAGTACAGACTTTTGCAATGATACCTACTGTATCTTTTCCTACTACTGTAATAATGGTTTTATTTGCATTATGTTCCATGGTTCATGCCTCCTCACTGTATTCTGCCCGGTTCCGTCAGATTTTTCTCACGTTACCAAGATAAATTTTAATTATGTTCCATATTAGCATACTCTTTTTATTATTTCCACTACTTAAGCTCTTTTTATTTATTAAATCATCTAATAAATGTTATTAGAATACTATTTTTTGCGATACTTCGTCACGCTTCGCCACAAACATTGGGAAATCATCGCCCTTATAAGGGTTATCTCCCAGCTCCACTTCCAGACGCACCGTCTCATAGGCAAGCTCCGGATAATTATTTTCTTTGCTCAGATGTCCTAACACGATATGTTTCAAATGATCGTGGAGCACTTTTCCTAACAATTGTCCACTCCGCTCGTTCGACAAATGTCCTTTATCCCCAAGGATACGCTGTTTCAGAGGATATGGATATGCTCCTGCCTGAAGCATGCGCACGTCATGGTTGGCTTCTAAGAGCAGCACGTCCACATTCTGCAGCTTCTCCACAATATGGTCGTCATAGGTTCCAAGGTCTGTCATGACTGCCACGTTCTTTTCCTGCTGTCTGATCTTGTAGGCAACCGGATCTGCCGCATCATGGGAGATGGACACCGGTTCGATCGTAAGATCACCGATTGTAAACTCCCTTTCCGACTCGATCACCTGAAAAAGTGCCTCGTCTATTTTTCCAACGGTTTTTGTATGTAAAATAGCATCAACGGTTTCCCCTGTTGCATACATCGGAATGCCATATCTTCTTGCAATCACTCCGAGTCCTGCGATATGGTCGATATGCTCATGTGTGATGAGGATTCCCTGCATATCTGCAGTCTTTAGATCAATACTGTTTAAACCGTTCTCAATCCTTTTTCCACTGATTCCCGCATCGATCAGCACATGACAGTCATCTGAGCCGACACAGATACAATTTCCGCTGCTTCCGCTTGCAATACTGCATAATTCCATAAATCTATTTCTCTTTCCAAGCCAGTTCGATCACATCACCATCTTTTAATTCTGCGGTGTACTGTGCATTCTGGCCATTTAATTTTGTAATGATCGCTCTTCCTGCAGAGGCAGAAAGGTCAAATTCGTAAAATTCAAAGAGATCCACAAACATATAGGACTCTCTTCCTGTCAGCGTGACCGGTGTGCCATTGATGATAACTTCCACAGAATGCGTTTCCTTCTCTTTGGCTTCCTCCGAAGTTTCGTTATCTGCCGGACTTTCCTCCGCCGTCTGCGTTTCTTCATCCGTTGTCACAGATGCATCATCCGCTGGTACGCTGTCTTCTGTCTCACCTGCCGTTCCGCTGTCTGAAACATTCTCCTCCGGTGCCTCTGCCGTATCTGCTGTTTCTTCAATGCCTTCAGCGGCCATCTCCTCTATTGTATCAGACACATGTGTGCGGAAGGACAGGATCGTCCACTCAATATTAAAGTTCTCATAGACAAAATAATTCAGGTCGACCACCCGGTTATTCACAATGATCTCTTTTTCCGTGTCGATCTCCACATCCATAAATTCTGCGATCTGCTCGACGGTATAATAAGCCCTCGTCTCAATTTCGTCTCCCTCTTTGATCAGGTAAGAGGCTGGTTCTTATTTACCATTTACCTCAACAAAACGCGGGCATACGATTTTCCTGCCGTTGACAATAAATGTTATGGTGGATGTATGGTACTCCTCTAACTGCTCGATGGTGATCATGGCATCCGCTCCCGCAGTGGATGGGCAGATCTCGATCTCTGAATTCGGTTCTAACTTAGTATTGATGCCTGCCGGTTTTCCATTCATAGTGATCACAGCAGATTCCCCTGGCAGACCCCTCTCCACTTTTGCCACACCATTGACGGTATAGTTCACTTCTTTTCCACGTTTTGGAAACAGATCTTCATTGGCTACTCCCCCCCGTAATGCGGCATCCATGATCAGAAGCTTATTGTTGTCATACATCTTAATCCGTTCGCCGTTCAAATGTACCATGATAAAACTGTTTTTCTGGTCATAATAATTCAGACAGATACCGATCGGAGTTACGATGAGCGGATCTTTTTCGATATCCGGCTGTTCAAAGGTTACTTCCTGCAGTACTTCCTCACCGCGGAGAGCAACACGCTCCTGTGGAAGTCCAAGTTTATCTGCCAGCATCTCGGTGTAACCGTGGATTTTTCCGCCTCCACCAACGACAAATAGATCGGATACAGTCTGTCCGCCATTTAACTCTTTGATTTTCTCCGCCACTGCGGTCGTCATTTTATCTGTTACAGGCTCTATGAGTTCCCATACTTCCTTCGCAGGAATGGAGTGCTCGATCATCATGATATCTTTGTATGTGATCATTTCCCCGGTCGTACTTGCAAGCTTGATACGCTCTGCGGTCTGGAAATCGACCAGATAATGCTGTACGATCAGTTCTGTCAGTTCATCTCCGGCGAGTGGAATCATGCCATAGGCAATGATACTTCCATCTTTCGTGACGGAAATATCCGATGTTCCGGCTCCGACATCGACTAACGCGATATTCAGCATACGGAACGATTCCGGGATGGCAACATCGATCGCCGCAATAGGCTCCAATGTCATATTGGCAACTTCAAGACCTGCCTGCGCCACTGCAGAATACAGTCCGTCCACAACATCCTCCGGCAAAAATGTCACGATGATATCCTCACTGATGACCTCTGCCTTATGTCCTTCGATGTTGGAATAAACCTCCTCATTCAGATAGTATTTCACAACAGAATATCCCACGCAATAAAACTTGTATCTTGTGTCATTTTTCTCTTTTAATAGGGACTGTGCCTTTTCAATTCCAAGCAGATCCAGTGTATGGATATCTTCCTTCGTAACAACGGTCTCTTCCGGATATTCATATTCTACATTTGTCGTTACTGTTTTTAACACACGACCGGCTGCTGCGATACATACTTCTGTCAGCGGACATTCAATCTGTTTCTCCAATTCCTCTTTTACCGTCCGGATCACACTTCCCACACGGCCAATGTCATGAATCTGTCCATCGATCATCGCCCTTGTCTCATGCTGCATGACATACTGTGCCACAACGATAAATTCATTTCCTTCCTTATATCCAACCGTACCTACTACATTTCGTGTTCCAATGTCCAGTCCAAATACATATGGCTGTTCGAATGTCTGTGTTTCATTCATCTGTAGTGTCCTCTCACTTACCTTTTCTTTGTAATTCCCTGATCCGTTCCAATTGTCTGCAAAATCCATCAGATAGCGCACACTGCCGCATCAATCTGTCTCTGCATTTCCTCTAACCCTTCATTGTTGTCGATCACAACACTGCAATGTTTCCGGTACTCTGCTTCCTTCAACTGACTCGAAAAAATCTGCTGTACCTTCTCTCTGGAATACCCACGGGATTCCATCAGTCTTGCCTCGCGGATTTCCTCTCTGGTATAAATATACCAGAGTTCATCACAAATTTCATCATAATGTTCTTCAATTAAAAGTGCCGCTTCCAAAACAAGCAGTGCAAGCGTTCCTTCCTGTCTCTCTCTTTTCGCTTCTGCTATCACATATGCTTTCACTGCCGGATGTACGATCCCGTTCATCCCGGCTCGCCTGTTTTCGTCTGAAAAGATCACCTTCGCCAGTTTTATCCGGTCAAAATGTCCATCTTCCTTATAAATATCATGCTCCGGAAAAGCCTGTATGATCTGCTCATAACAGTCCGTTCCCGGTTCCATAAGTTCATGTGCAATCTCATCCGCCAGCATGACACGCACACCAGGTTTCGTTGCCAGATAATCTAAAACTGCTGATTTTCCAGCTCCTACACCACCTGTGATCCCTATAAATTTCATATTTTCCGTCCACCCTTATCTTCTTTTGTGCTGTCCGTTTCTGATGCAAAGCTATTTTGCTTCGTACCAGTTCTTTCCGGTGTGAAGGTCAATCGCCAGAGCCACCTTCAGATCTGCTGCCTGCTGCATACCTTCTGTCAGTATCTCTTTTACTCTGTCGATCTCATCCTCTGCTGTCTCGATCAAAAGTTCGTCGTGCACCGTGATGATCAGTCTTGACTTTAAATGTTCCTCTAACAGCCTGTCATGCACACGTATCATAGCGATCTTGATAATGTCTGCGGCTGTTCCCTGAATTGGCGCATTCATTAC
>ERZ791731.1136-NODE-1136-length-10870-cov-2.25261_pt1 | contig 10870 bp, 7 predicted proteins | sample MGYA00509954_ERZ791731 | MGnify/ENA primary metagenome ERZ791731 (study PRJEB30046, sample SAMN00715134) | human gut metagenome | study: EMG produced TPA metagenomics assembly of the A metagenome-wide association study of gut microbiota in type 2...
AAATTGTTAATAATTAAGCTGCGGGTGCTGCTGCTACATTAAATTCTAATGTAACATTTCTTACAAATTTATTAAATGCTCCATCTGGGCATCCACCGCAGGTATTTATAAATGTTTCATCTCCCAAAACTGTAGTTTCATCTATTGTTGGCAATGTACCTACTGCTGGAGGATTAGTTAATCTTAATGGAATAGAAATTGTGTAGTTCTTTACAGTGGTCTTAAGATTACATTCTGTAACAGGTCTATAGGTCATCGTGTGCACTAGCGTATAATTTACTAGGAATGTATCTGAAGTTCCCTGTCTGATTATATTCTTTTCCACTACATTAATTAAACTAGAGAATCCTTCTCTTGCTACATTAACCGGGAATCTTTCTACAACTTGTAGATAGGTAACTCCTGTGTCTACAAAACCTTTATTATTTATTACACTCATAACTTATTAATTTAAAGAAAGGGAGATTTCTCTCCCTTAGTTGTTATTGATTAAATTAGGCAGGCGTTACAGTTGTTGAAGCAGCTGCACATCCACATCCAGTTTGAGGAGCTATATAAGCTGGAACTGGTCTAGGTGGGATTATACACTCTAAATAAGATAATTTAGTGTTTATAGGATTGATAAGAGCTTGTAATGCATTGTATTGTTGTAATGTTTGAACATTATTATTTAACTCAGCATTTCTTAATTGTAGGCTTTCGATCTTATAATCACATAACATATCTTTCAAGTTCTGGAATCCTTGATTGATAGCAATAGTTTGCTGATCTATCTTAGCTCCTACATTAGCAAACCCAACATTCATATTATTATTAATGTTGCAAGTTTGTTCTTGACATCTTAATTGTTCTTGATAACCTAAGCTAGTTAAGTTTAGATTTACAGCATCAATTGATCTCTGAGTTGTGCAGCAGCATTGGTTAATAGCATTTTCTATACTACATCCTGTAGATTGTACAGTTGTTAAGATTGCACTATTAGATTGGCAGATTTGATTGATTATATCTTTCTGTCCTAATCCTACTGTTTAAGCAACTTGGTTGATTGCATTTTGAATTGCATTAGTGTCGCAATTTAATTGTGTAGCTAAATTCTGTACGAAATTAGCATTATCTTTAGAAGCTGTTTGGATAGCTGTTAGTAAGTACTCATTAGATAAAGCTGATTGAACTTCTGGTGTTGATAGAACTCCTCCAAGTCCTCCACCTCTGTTTCCAAATCCACCCCATCCGCCGTTACAGAAAGCTAAGATGAAGATTAACCAAACTGCCCATTGTCCTCCCCAACCATTATCGTTGTTGTTATTACCATCTCTTGTAAGAGCTAGTAACCCAGGAAGATCATTCATTCCACTTGATTTACTCTCAGGAATAAAATTAAAAATGTTAGGCATTCCTTCCATGCCTGCACTATAATTTCCCATAATTTAAAATAATTTAAAATTAGACATAAAAAAACTATCTTCGCGCTATTGATCGTTTTCAATAGTACAAAGATAGTTCATTTTATCAGGATTTTAAATTATTTTCTATCTGTAATTCACACATGCGATATTTTGTATAGAAGTCTTTATCTAAGCCTTTAAGTGATTCACATTTGTTTACTGATCTAATGATTATACTATGATGTTTATCATAGTATCTTGATAATCTATAGAAGGAGATATAGTATTTAACATGTAATATATGGAATAATACACTCCTTGCATCAGTATGAGATCTAAATTTTCTATTTCCTCTAAGATCTTCTAGAGTTATATTGAATACTTTACAGACTATTTCTTCTATTTTAGGAATAAGGTTCATATTCTCATTCATAATATTATAAGTTTAGATGAATATTAAATTACTCCCTCAATGTCAAAAAGATTGTATTTAATATAGATTGATGTTATAATATATGATGAGATATGATATTAATTATGCATCTGTTACTATATATATTGTAGTGCTTGATCTGGATGATGGAAGCTGTGATTCTGTTCCTACCCAGATGTCGTAGCCATTCCATTTAGTGGATGTGGTTGCAGTAGCTGCATTTCCTGTAATAGATACTCCTAGAGTTGTAGAGCATTGAGTAATAGTTCCCGCACTCATATATACTGGAATTGTAGATGATCCTACTGTTGCTGAACAAGCTGTTGCAGTACCAGAACTTAAATAGATAGGTTTAGCTGTTCCTCCTACTGTAGAAGAGCCTAATTTAGATGCAGTAGTTGCTGTTGTAGCATTTCCACTTAAAGCTCCCACAAATGTTTCTGCTTCTACTTTTACTCCAGATTTAGAATTTTGTCCATTATAAAAGGTGTAATTATTAATAGCAGCAGAAGTATTAGATCCAGAGCCTCCTCTGTAGTTAATTGCTATAGATGTATTAGAGCTATCAGTAAAATTAAACTCATTAGAATGAGCTATTAAAACATTATCTGACTTTCTTATTGCGTAATTTTGGCTAGTTACCCACGACTGAGTAGCATATCCAGAAAGAGAAGAACTAGTTAAGAATCCACTATTGTTGGTTAAATCACTTGTTCTAGTAGGAATTTCATCAGCAAAGGCTACTCTCTTCCATGAATTCCAGGTGGAATTAATTCCACTTCTAAAGTATAGAGAATTAGATGGAGGGGTAGCATCTCCTGAATATCCGCATAGCTGCCATGAAGAATACGTACTTGTCCATCCATTTACCCATATGCCAGAATACCAGCCTGATGAAGGCATACCAGTCATATTGAAGAATGTTTGGAAGGTACTAGAGCCATTATTATTGGGTAACATTGTGGTACTTCTATTATCTAATACAGATAAATAGGTGTGAGTATGTGCAGAAGGTGTGAATGAAGAAGGTTTTCCTGTAATATCATTCCATGATACTGACACAGATGCTGATCCTTTAGTAACTGTTAGGGTATGTCCACTTGCTGATATTCCTGTTACTACATTACCACTTCCAGAAGTAGTTATAGAGATAGAAGGTATAGTAGGTATCTGGTCAACGGTTGCTAGAGTCTTATTACCGAACGTTACCTTGTCAGTGTACACCCTGAAATTACTTGTTGAATTATAACCTATATTAGCCCCCACCCCTATGTAAGCGTAGGTGGGGGTAGCTGATTGTCCGTACCCACCGAAAACAACTCCCGTTTTAGCATTACTGTAATTTTGACAGATAATCAATGATTTTGCCCACCCCCCAGTAGTTGATGCTGCGTGTAAATATATATCTTGAGTGAATCTAGCGTTAACCACGTCGTTCTTGTGGTACGCTTGACTGGTTACCCATGATTGAGTTGCATAACCTGATACCCAAGTTGGTGCTCCACTACCTGATGATTGCAATATCTGACCTGATGTACCTGCTGATGTCGGAGCAAATATTGATGTTGTAGGCGCATTAACAGTAGATAAAAATGTCCATTGGTTACCATTAACACCTATATTTCTACCATGGGCAGTTGTTACAGTTCCTGCAGTACCTGGATCATATCTTAAAGGTTTGTCTAGATTATAAGCATCCCACATCCTATAATCTGTTCCACTAGAGCCATCTGTACTTCTATAATGTAATACATCAGAAGCATTAGACAGAAGGAAGGTTCTCATTCCACTTGAATAGTTCCCAATCATCAAGTATCCATCTCCATCTGTTCTATTTATACTAATTGCATTATGATATGCACTATTATGGTAATATTGTAATATCTTATTTGCAGAGTCACTTTGAAGTACACCAGTAGCATATAAACTTCCTATCTTGAAATTGTACCACCCTGGAGTAGCATCATACCATTCAAGATATTTCTTTGCTCCTGCTGAAGAATAAGCTGCAGGTGATAGACTAATATTTACATAATTTTCTCCTCCAACTGCAGTTATAACATTGTCAGCTGTAGTAAGAAGTTTTACATTAGAGCTAGGAGTTCCAAAATAGCACCCATCATTTCCTACAAATAAATATTTAGCAGTAGCATAATTATAAATGTAACTTCCATTACTTGGCATATTACCTATTGCAGCTAATGCAGTTCCTGCTCTTTGAATTTGAATGTAAACTTCATTTGCACTGGAATTTGTATCATTGATTGCTAGAGGATTAACTATTGATGTATTAATAGTTAATTTTCCAGTCAATGTTCCTCCTGTTAGTGGAAGAAAATTAGTATTAATCCAATTCTGATTTGCAACTAAATATCCCTGACTATATAGTCCTGCTCCATTTGTAGTAATAGTTTTAATACTAGTTATATTACTTTCATCAGTAATAAAACTAACCTCCCATCCTTTTTCCCATGTAGCAGTATATCCAGAATAATGTATTGTTACTTTATCAATAGTTACTCTAGGATAATGCCATATAGAATCAGTAGTTCCTATAAGAATGCAGCATTTACTTCCATCATAAGCTAATCTTGCAGCTCCTTTATAAGTTCCAAATACACTAGATCCTTCATTATACCACCCTGAAGAAGTACTATTATAATTACATCCACTAACTATATATTTAGAATTAGAATGGCCATTGTAACTGAAGATGCTAATTTCTACAGTCATCATGGTATTATTCCATCCAAATGGCATAGTAATTTTCAGAGTACCTGTTACATCCGAATTTTGAGATACATAAGAAGTTAATACGTTATCTATTACTCTAGCATAATTTCCAGTCTTTTTAATCACTCCACTTGAAGTAAATGCTAAATCACCAGTCATAGTATCTCCAGCTTTAAGGACATATCTACTATCTCCAACACTAGAGATATTGGACCATGTAGGAACACCACCAGTAGAAGTTAATACCTGACCACTAGTTCCGGCAACAGTTGGTGCATATATAGATGTAGAATTAGAATTATTTTCAGATAAGAACCCATATGTAGTTCCATTTATTCCTAAATTCCTTCTATAAATGGTATGTGGGTTATTACCATCATTACCCCATCTTACTGGATTATCCAAATTATAAGCATCCCATATTTTATAATAAGTTCCATTTCTATCATGTTGTACATCTGCAGCTCCATTTCTTAAATATACTGTAGTATTAGAAGTATTTCCAACAACTAAAGTATTATTAGGAGACAAATACATTTGAGTTGCAGCATTTCCATTAGCTAATTTCCATTTAAGATTTATATTATTATTAAATGTAATATCTCCAGTCATGTTACCTCCAGCTAATGGAAGGTAATTACCAGCTACAGAAGTTATCTTATTACTAACCCAATTAGTATCAGCTAAAAATTTCCATGAGGTAGATGTGCCAGTAGAAGGATGATACATCCTATACGCCATACCTGTTCCATCAATATCTCCCACAAGTTGGAAGGCATAATCACCCTGCCAGAAGTAAGTTAAGGCAACTCCATCATTTATTACCTGACTACTTATAGGATCAGTCCCTGGCATATTTTCAGGACTACTTGCAAATGAAGAAATATGTAGCACATCACTTCCAGTCTTTGTTATAGTAAGATTGGAGATTCTAAAATCACTTGTAAATCCTGTGTATGACTTAATAGCTCCTTTAGAATATGTTCCATTATTAGGAACCTTTGTCTCATCACTATAATCATTAGAAACAAGTAATGATCCTACATTCATTCCAATAGCAGCTCCTGATGTTCTAGCAGATATTCTAGTTGTAGAAGCATCTAAGAATACATCATTTGTTCCAAAGTAATATTTATTAGAATGATTATTAGCTATATAAGCATTAGTAAATGCCCAACTATTAGTTCCTAAATACCCATTACCTCCATTAGCTAAACTTACACTATTATTAGGTATAATTCCACTTGTACAAGCTCTTAAATATCCAGGAGAAGTTCCATCCTGATTTATTATTTCTGGGTAGCCGTTAGCGTCATATTTATATACTGCAATTCTATTATTTTCTATTGCCCAATAACTTCCATAATATCCCATATTAGAAAGCTTATTCCCATCTTGATCTACTGAAGATATAAGATTATAATTATCTTCATCAGTAGATTTAAGATAAAGTTTAACATCATTTGGGCCAGCAATAGTAATATAATTCTTAAATTCAGTATTTTCTAAATCTGCATGATATAATACTTCTGAACCATCAGAAGCTCTGTTAAAAGTGATAGCTGTTACTGGGACAGTAAACTGTGCAACTGTATCTTTTAGAGATAATTTAGTAACATCACTTCTTTTAAATAGAAAATCAGATACAGAAGATATTGTGCTAGGAAGTAGAATATTTTTATGGAAATAGAAACCAGTTTTATCTGTATCTAAATTAAGATTAGTATTCCCTGCACTTATAAATATTCCTCCTAATGAGTTAGAATACCTTAATGTTTGACTTAAAGCATCTCCTGAGAATGAGTGACTTGTTAATTGAAGATAAGAATTATTATCTGTGAAAGCCAACTTTCTGTCAGAGGGAATTATATTAGTAGTTTTCAATCTCTTAGTAGCTGAATCCCAAGATGTAAACATCCCATTTAACATATCAGCATCGTCATCTCTAAGAGCTAGACACCATAAATCTCCTTCCTCTCCGGCTTTAAATCTCCTATCTGATTCATCAAATAATATTTGGAATTTAGGTAATGTACCTCTATCAATTTCAATTCCTGCGAATCCTTTAGATACCCCTGCTGCAGTTTCTCCTCTATTTAAAAGAATTGTATTATCTCTTACTTCAACTGTCTCAGCTTGAGTTATAAAACTCTCTCCCTTTTGAGTTACATTTCCTTCTATAATTATATCCCCTAATGTAACAGGAGCATAGAAGTTATCTTGATTATTCCTTACTTCTAATTTACCTCCACTATTTTTAATAATAACTCCTCCATTTGGATCTAATCTAGTGTCTATATCACTCTTTTGCAATTGCCAAGTTTGAGAAGTAGTTCCTGTATTAGATAATCCGTCAGCATTGTCCATCCAATGCTTCTTCTCTGGAGAAACTAATCCATTATTATCATCTGTAACAAGAGGAATGTTTAAATTAGTAGTAACAGATTCATCAGTATCTGGATTATATTTAGTAACAGTTAAAAATAATGACTCTGTTTCTGTATCAGATGTAATCTTAGCATCTGTTTGGTAACCAGTTATATTATTTAATCTATTAACATAAAACTTAGAAAGTAATCCATTGTATAATGTCCCATCACCCAAAACTGTGGCTTCTGGAATACTATAATCCCTTAAAGAGGTTATATTAGTATTAGGATCATAACTATGTTCTCTATATAATAAGTTATTATCTTTATCATAGATAATCTCTGTATCTACTAGATAATTTTTTATATTCTCTAATTTATCTTTCTCTTCTTTTTCAAATTTGGATAATATTACCCATTCATTTTTATCTTTATGATATACATATTCACTATCTGTTTCTTTCACATATACCTTCATTCTATCATAGGCTATGTGTTTAGTTACAAGAGAATCTCTCTCTTCTATTGTTTCAGGATTTAACCTAGGATCTAATGGAACCTCCGATTGTATTTTTAAACTATTTATAACCGGAGTCCCATTAGCATAAAAAAGATTCATTTACTTATTGTAATTAAAATTAATTGCAAAATTATCAACAGTAGTTAAATTTGATGCGTAGAATATATATGGAACTGATGTATTATCTGTGGTCAACGTAGCATAAATCTTTTTAAAGAATCCGTTGACATTTAACCCATTTTCATCCCTTATAATAGCTAAGTCACCATAATATTCTGGATAACCAAATACTAATCTCTGATAATCTGCAGTAAAATCTACTTGTTTATTGGATTTTAATTCCACTATTTTCTCTAACCTATCGAAGTTTATATCTTCTTCATCTGCCATTACTCCATAGAAGTATGGGTAAATAAATTGGAACTTCTTTGTGAGTACTTCTACTTGTCCGTTTTGCTTATCTGTAACTCTTACTCTAAAAAATATCTCACTTCTATTAGTTGTATCTAATATTTTTGGAACATTAAAGTTAAACACTCCACCATCTTTTATATATAAATCATTAAATGTATAAAGAAGATTATAATTATCATCTAATATCTCTATCCTATCTATATCATAGGACTTTTTAGTTACTCCAATTTCTAGAATATTTAACTTAACCTCTGATTCTTTTTCAAATACCCCACCATTAGGATCAGTATAAGCAAAATTAATGATAGGTTTAAGATGAGGATATAAAATTTTATTAATTAAATCATCATAAGGAGTATCTTCAAAAACTTCTCCTTTCTTAAATCCTCTAAAATCTTCTACTATTGGAGTTAAATTGGTAAATGTACCTAGGCTTTCATATATTTCCTTATTAAATAATCCTGCTCTCCCAGTTTTAGGGTCATAAGATTCAATAAGAATATCAGTGCCATCATTACCTTTTATATAATAATTATTCTGATCTCTAGTTACCTTAAATTTCTCATTAGTTAATAAAGCTCCATCATATCTAACCTCTGATATAGCTTGATTTACATATGAAAAAGAGAATTTATCAATTATTCTCTTGTCAAATTTAGAGAATAATCCATTAGTATTCTGAGTAACTAGAGGAATAGTTATAGAATGTGTCTTAGTTTGTAGAGTATAAGGATCTTTAGTTATATAAAAATAAGTAAGACCATCTTCATTAGAGGTAAATTTGGAATCTATCTCAATAACTGATTCGTAGAAACTCTCTAATAGTTCTTTATGTTCAGGAGTCATTAATCCATTTTGGGTTAATGTTACTTCTGGAAGTAAGAAAGTTTCTTCAGTAGTTTCATTATTCTCTACATTATAATGAACTACCTTCATATATATGTTAGGAGATAAATTATCTTCAATTAAATCAGTATCAGTTACATACCCTCTAATTCTATCTAATTTAATTTTATCCTCAGAAGTCATTACTCCGGCCTTAGAATGTGTGGCAGGGGTTAATGTGATTCCATCTCCTTTAGAGTTTGAGATATTTATAGAGGAATCAGTAAATTCTATATCTAAATCTACATTAGAGACATTAGTTAGTTCTCCATTTTCTAATCTATATTTAGTCTTAGTTTTTAAATCATAGAACTCATATCCTTCTTCCAACTTAACACTAAAATATCTATTTAATTTATCACTCCATGAATAATAGTAATACTCAGAACCCTCTTTCCTTACTATATGAGTGTTTTCACTTATCTTTAATGGTAGTTCTTCAGATGTTATATATAGAACAGGATTTAAGTGGGATAAATCTTCTAAAGTTATCCCACTTTTAATTTTCACTTTCTTAACAACATCTGGGTTTTGTTTAACAAGTAATTCAAATGTATATTCATTATACTCAACATTCTTAATTCTAAAGTCTATATATTGAGGAACTGAACAATTTGGATTCTCCATACCATATAGGTTATCACTGCAATTGCTGGAAAGTTGTGTTGTTAAGTCCATTATTTAAGAAATATTCTAGTATTGAGTTAAAATAAGAATCTTTTATACAGTCTGTATCTAATAATTTCATGAATTGAAGTTCTTCAAATAAGAAAGAATAATCAATTGGGTATCTTCCATATTCAAAGTCTTCTAATATTTCATTAAATTCTTCTAATGCTTTTTCTAGTAATCTGTCCAATTTGCTCATATTATTCTATAGTTATTGAACTAACATTAAAATAGTAATTCCAATATTGATCCTGAGAATTTCTTATAGATGCTCTCCAATATTCTCCTACTGGTATATCCTTGTCTGTATAATAATCCCAATGTTCTGATGTGTCAGTTGTGAAGATATTGATTATATAATCCTCTCCAGAATTATTTTTAATATCTATCACTAAATCAGAGAATCTTGGAAGATTAAGATCATTTGGAGTTATTCTAAATACTACATTATTATTTTCATCTCTATATTGAGATAGTGAAAATGTATATGCTTGAAGACGATATTGATAGAAAGTATCCTCATAAGCTAAGTGAAATGTGGAATCTACTCTTCCAATAACATTATCATCTTTATAAATCAATCCTAAGTATATTGGAACTGGCTTATCATCTTTGAATACATAAATACTTTCAGCCTTCATTATATTACTCATCTTCCAGGAGCATTATAAGGTTTAATCCATATAGCACCATCTACTCTTAAATTAGGATCGGTAGGCTCTGTATCACTAACTGTCATAATAGGTTTAGCTAATGTAACATCTACCCATTCCCCATTTGCATTAAGAATTTTATTAGCTTTAGTAGCTAATCCTAATGTTGAAGGGACTAAAGCTCTTTTAACTCCAACTGAAGTTAATACTTGAGGTGCATTTTTTATATAAGCTACATCCTCTGGATCTGTTATATCATAATCAGATTGCTTTTGAACCATTACTGATAATGAGTCTAATTTAATTTTATCATCTTTAGATAATAAACCATTTCTAGTTACAGTAGCAGTAGGCAAAGTAAAGTAGTCTGAGATTAAATCTCCAGAATTAGCATTGTATTTCTGATAAGTAATTCTTAAATCTTCAAGATTGTGTTCATATCCAACTAATGTTATCATTCCAGTTATTCCATCTAATTTTTCCATGTTTTCTCCTGAAATAACTCCATCTTTATAGTTCTTATCTTGATAAGAGGCTATAGGAAAAGGAATTTTATCAATACTAATAGATCCAGAATCTAAATCAACTGTAGTATTTTCTAATATTAGTGTAGATCCGTCATGATTTAACGAAGAATTACTTGTTTTATTAGGTAAACTAGTTAGTCTAATTTTATCAGTAGATGAAAGTAGCCCATTGGTAGTGTCAGTAGCTAAAGGAATGATTATATTCTTAGGAGCTTCTGATTGAGATTCTAATACTCTCTCTGTGTAATTTAAAGATAATCCTCCTTGATTTTGAACTAATCC
>ERZ791731.1140-NODE-1140-length-10852-cov-2.34815_pt1 | contig 10852 bp, 9 predicted proteins | sample MGYA00509954_ERZ791731 | MGnify/ENA primary metagenome ERZ791731 (study PRJEB30046, sample SAMN00715134) | human gut metagenome | study: EMG produced TPA metagenomics assembly of the A metagenome-wide association study of gut microbiota in type 2...
CGCTGCCGCAGCAGCTATCGCCGCCGTTGCCGCACCCGTCACAGTTGCCGCAGCACTTGCCGCGCTTGCTGAACGTTTTATACAGCGCGTAGGCCAGGGCCAGGAAAAGGAGGGTGGCAATGATATATGTTCCCATGTTGGTGAGGGGGTTAGGAGTGGGTATGAGGGTTATTTGGAGGATGCGGAGGGTTTCTTCACCACCAGGTAAATGAGGCCCAGCAGGAGCAATACGGCGAGCCCCTGCCCGATGCCGAAGGAAGCTTCCGCATAAAGCCATGCTCCCATCTGGTAAATCAGGAAGGCCAGGCAGTACGCCAGGGCGCACATGTAGCCGATGGCGAAGAAAGTCCATTTGGCGCTGTTCATTTCCCTTCTGATGGCTCCCATGGCGGCAAAGCAGGGGGCGCAGAGAAGGTTGAAAATCATGAAGGAGAAGGCGCTCAGGAACGTGAAGGCTCCCGCCTGGACCAGGCGGTCCCCGGTTTCCCTGATTTCAGCGTCTTCATCTTCCTCCTCTTCAGCGGCGGCTTCCTCGGCGGCAGCTTCTTCAGAGGCGCCCTCCAGGGATGCCTGGAGCTCCTGGCCGGCGGGGGACATTTCCTGCGTTTCGGCGGGTTCTTCCTCCGCCTCTTCCCCGGAACTGCCGTCCGCATACAGAACGCCGAAGGTGCCGACCACGTTTTCCTTGGCAATCAGTCCGGTGATGGTGGCCATGGTAGGTTTCCATTCGCCCCAGCCCAGCGGCTGGAAGACGGGTGCGGCCACGTTGCCGATGGAAGCCAGCATGCTGTCATTCTGCTCCACGGAATCAACCTTCCAGTTGTAGCTGGAAAGGAACCAGATCAGGGCGCTGGAAACGAAGATAACCGTCCCGGCTTTTTGCACGAAGGCCTTGCAGCGTTCCCACGCGTGGATGATGACGTTCTTCCAGGCGGGAACGTGGTAAATGGGAAGTTCCATGACGAAGGGGGTGGGATCCCCGGAGAACATGGCGGTCTTTTTCAGAATGAGGCCGGAAAGGATGATGGCGCCCACCCCGATGAAGTAGGCTCCCGGGGCCACCCAGGAATTTTCCGGGAAGAAGGCGCCTGCAATCAGGGCGATGATGGGCGTTTTAGCTCCGCATGGAATGAACGTGGTGGTCATGATGGTCATGCGCCTGTCCTTTTCATTCTCAATGGTGCGGGTGGCCATGATGCCCGGAACGCCGCAGCCCATGGAAACGAGCATGGGGATGAAGGACTTCCCGGAAAGGCCGAATTTGCGGAAAATGCGGTCCATGATGAAGGCCACGCGGGCCATGTAGCCGCAATCTTCCAGAATACCCAGGCACAGGAACAGCACCGCCATCTGCGGCAGGAAGCCTAGGACGGCCCCCCCGCCGGCAATCACGCCGTCCTGAATCAGGCTTTCCAGCCACGGGGCGCAGTTGGCGCTTTCCAGCAGGCCGCCCACCCATTCCGGAACCCATTCCCCGAAGAAGGTGTCATTGGCCCAGTCCGTTCCCCATGCGCCCACCGTCTGGATGGAAATGTAATACACCGCCCACATGACGACGGCAAAGATGGGGAGGCCCAGCCAGCGGTTGGTGATGATGCGGTCGATCCTGTCGCTGCCCGTCAGGCTGCCGATGCCGGCCTTGACGACGGAATCCGCGGTAATGCGTGAAATGGAATTGTAGCGCTCGTTGGTGATGATGGATTCGCTGTCGTCATCCATCTCCTGTTCCATGGCTTCAATGATCCCGTTGATGCGGGACTGCTCCTCAGAGGTGAGCGCGAGCTGGTCCGCGACTTTCTGGTCCCTTTCAAAAACCTTGACGGCAAACCATTTTTTCTGCTGGTCCAGGCATTTGCCGGTGATTATTTCCCCTATTTCCCCGATGGCTTTTTCCAGACGGTCCGGGAAGTGCACGGCGCGCGGGGCCCGGGCATCCTCCGAGGTGGCCGTTTTTACGACGGCGTCCACCAGTTCACGGATTCCGGTCCCTTTCAGGGCGCTGATTTCCAGCACCTGGCAGCCGAGATCCCGGGAAAGCTTTTCCGTGTCAATGCGGTCGCCGCGCTTCCGGACAATGTCCATCATGTTCAGGGCGATGATGACGGGAACGCCCAGCTCGCAAAGCTGGGTGGTGAGGTAAAGATTGCGTTCCAGGTTGCTGCCGTCAACCAGGTTCAGGATGAGGGAGGGATGGTCCGTGACCAGGTAATTCCGGCTGACGACTTCCTCCAGGGTGTAGGGGGAAAGAGAATAAATGCCCGGAAGGTCTTCAATGATGATGTTCTTGTGGCCTTTCAGGCGGCCTTCCTTTTTTTCCACAGTAACGCCGGGCCAGTTCCCGACGTACTGGCTGGCGCCTGTCAGGGCGTTGAAGAGAGTGGTTTTTCCGCAGTTGGGATTGCCCGCCAGGGCGATGGTAATGTTGCTCATGGATGTTTCCTTGTCTTGATGTATGGGTGCGCCGTCTTGCTGTCAGGTCAGGAAACGTGCGGTAATAAGGGCGGAATCAATGGATATGGATGTTCTCGGCTTCCGATTTGCGGATGGAGAGTTCGTAGCCGCGGACAGTAACTTCAATGGGATCTCCCAAGGGGGCGACTTTGCGGATGAAAATCTGCGTTCCCTTGGTGACTCCCATGTCCATGATGCGCCTTCTGACCGGGCCTTCCCCCGCCAGTTTCCCGACGGTCACGGTTTCCCCGATCAGGGCGTCTCTTAATGTACGGTGTTTGGTCATAGAATGATGGCTGATTGTTGGATGAGAAGGTTCAGGCCACGAATATCTTGCACGCAAGAGCCTTGCTGAGAGCTATCCGGGACCCCTTGACATTGACGATGAAGTTTCCGCCGTTTTCAGAAACGATGGAAACCGTGCTGCCGGCAACGAAGCCCAGGCTTTCCAGAAAACGCCGGGTTTCATCCCTGCCATGAATTTTGTTAACCTGGCGAATATCGCCGATGTTGAGCATGGAGAGTGGCATGGTGTGTGTATGAATCAAATCCGGGAGAAAGTTAGTTTCATCAAACTAGTAAGTCAATGATATTATGCGCCTGTGTTTTCAATTTGGATAAAAATTATTCATCATGAATCATTTACCCATTAGTCTAATCTAAGTATGACGCGGAGGAAAAGCCGGAAACGGGGGTTTTCCGGAAATAAGCCGGAAGGGGGAATACAAAAAAGCCGCGCCATGAAGGTTCATGGCGCGGCTGGAAAAAATGCTTTCCTCTGGCTCAGGAGGCGGGGCAGACTTCGCCCTGGACGGGCTTGCCGTTGTATTCCCCGGTCAGGGTTTTCAGGAAGGCCACCAGCAGGCTCACCTCCTTCTTGTCCAATTTGTCGTAGCCGAGCTGGTAGTGGTACATCTTGGTGATGGCTTCCTCCAGCGTCTGGGCGGAGGCGTCATGCATGTACGGCCAGGTAAGCTCCACGTTGCGGAGGGTGGGAACGCGGAACCTGTGCCTGTCTGATTCCTTCTTGGAAAAGTTCATCAGGCCGTTGTCGTCATTGGTCTTGGCGCGTCCGGCAAAGAAGTCTCCCTTGAGGTCGGCGTATTCAAAGGACTGGCCGCCCATGGCGGGGCCGGTGTGGCAGGTCTGGCAACCGAGCTTGAGGAAGAGCCTGTAGCCCTTCTTGGCATTCTCGCTGATGGCGTTTTCATCACCCTTCAAATAACGGTCGAACGGGCTGTTCGGCGTGATGAGGGTCTTTTCATATTCCGCGATGGCGTTTGTGATGGTTTCTCCGTTGAAGCCCTGGGGATAAACCTTCCTGAATTCCGCGGCAAACGCGGTGTCCTGGTTCAGCTTGGCGGCGATCTGGTTCCAGTCGTCCGGATGTTCGTAACCCATTTCCACCGGGTTCAGGGGAGGTCCGCCCGCCTGTTCCTGGAGGTTGGCGGCGCGTCCGTCCCAGAACTGCTTGGTGTGGAAGGCGGCGTTGAAGACGGTGGGGGCGTTGATGCCTCCCTTCTGGCCGCGGACTCCGGTGGAGGTGGCTAGGTTGTCCGTGCCGGCCTTCTCCAGGGAGTGGCAGGAAGCGCAGGAAACGGTATTGTCCGTGGAAAGGCGCACGTCATGGAACAGCTTGTAGCCCAGGGCCACCTTGGCCGGATCCGTGGGAAGGGCGTCCGGAATGGGGGAGATGGCGGTGATGGCGTACTCCTTGCCCACCATGTCGCCGAAGATTTTCAGGCGTTCATCCTTGACCCACTGGAGCATGGCTGCTTTTTCCGGAAGGGTGAGCGTGCTGCCCCAGTGCACCATGGTGTAGGAGGTGGGTGGCATGGAATTGATCTGGAGCACGTGTTCCAGTTTGGAAAGGGTCACGGCAGTGGGCGGTTCATCCATGTTGTAGCTACGCTGTCCGTCCCGGATGTGGCGCGCCAGCAGGCCGCCGGAAAGGGTGTTCACCAATTCGGAAATGTGGGTGCCGGGCTTATGGCAGTCCGCACACTTGGAGTTCATGGTATGTGCGGTGATTTCCGCCGCCTGGGCGGATGTCAGGGGCTTGATATTCTGGTTCGGCAGGAACAGGGGCGCGACTGCCGCCGTCACGATGACCGTGCCGCCCAGAATGGCCCCGGCCGTGATGAAGGAACGTGTTTTGCTCATGAGATTCTCAATGACGTGGAATTGCCTGTATGGTAAAAGGGAAGGGTTAATATATCAAGATTTATTCTAAAGTTCGCCGGCCTTTCTCAAATCTTCGTTAATGGCCTCCAGCACGTCCGCTTCCGGGGTGAAATTGGCGGCATGGTAGGAGCTGCGGACCAGCGGCCCGGACGCCACGTGCCTGAAGCCCTTGGCTCGCGCGACCTCCTCATAACGGACGAAGTCGTCCGGATGGATGTATTTGACCACCGGCAGGTGGTTGCGGGAGGGGCGCAGGTACTGCCCCAGCGTCAGCACCGTGACGCCGTGCTCCAGCAGGTCGTCCATGGACCGGAAAAGCTCGTCTTCCGTCTCTCCCAGGCCCAGCATGATGCCGCTTTTGGTGGAAACCTTGCCGTCCACGCAGTCCAGCGCCATCCGGAGGACGCGCAGGGAGCGCTGGTACTGGGCGCGGAAGCGCACGATGGGCGTCAGGCGTTCCACCGTTTCCAGATTGTGGCCGAAGATGTGGGGGCGTGCCGCCATCAGCGTCCGGATGGAGGAGGACTTCTCATTCAGGTCCGAGGCCAGCACCTCAATAATGGTGGAGGGACTGGCTTTTCTGACGGCCCGGATTACTTGGGCGAAGTGGGCGGCGGCTCCGTCCGGAAGGTCGTCCCGGGTGACCATGGTAATGACGGCGTGGCGCAGCTTCATGTGCACGACGGCGTCCGCCACGTGCTGCGGCTCCTCCGGGTCCAGCGGAAAGGGCTTGGCGGTTTTTACGGCGCAATAGGCGCAGGCGCGCGTGCACCGCTCCCCGGCGATCATGAACGTGGCCGTGCCCTGGTTCCAGCATTCGTAGCGGTTGGGGCAGTGGGCTTCTTCACAGACGGTGAACAGGTGCTTGCCTTCCACAAGCTGCTTGACGTCCCAGAATTCCCGGCCGTTGGGCAGGCGCACCTTGATCCAGGACGGCTTGCGTTCCGTCCCTTCCGCAGTCTCGTTGTCGTTCCGGTGTTCCATAGCCCCGCTAGCTTGCCGTGAGTCCGCTGCTTTGGCAAATGCAAAGTGCTTTATTCGGGGCCGTCTTCCCCGTTTTCATCCGGGATTGCGGGGGAGTCCGCAGCCAGCTTCTTCCGTTCTTTGGCCGCCAGCCGCGCCGCACGGAAAAATTCCTGGAGGTGGTGCAGGCATTCGTCCCCCAGAACGCCGGGACGCACCTCGCACTTGTGGTTGAGGGGAGGGTTGGAATCCAGCAGATTGATCCAGCCTCCCGCGGCTCCGGTCCTGGCGTCCGGACAGCCGAAGACCACCCGGTCCGGGCGGCAGTGGACGATGGCCCCCGCGCACATGGGGCACGGTTCCTTGGTGACGTACAGGGTGCAGCCTTCCAGCCGCCAGTCGCCCAGCGCCTCCTGGGCTGCCGTCAGGGCGATCATCTCCGCATGGGCCGTGGCGTCCTTGAGGGCCTCCACCTGGTTCCAGCCCCGGCCGATCACGCGGCCGTCTTTCACCACGATGGCCCCGATGGGCACCTCCCCCTTCACCAGGGCTTTTCTGGATTCTTTCATGGCTTGGCGCATGAACCATTCGTCCGAACCGGGCATTTCCATCATCACGGCACCTATCATGGACTGGACGGCGCATCCCTGGCAAGCCCTTTCTGGAGGATATTTATTGTATTTTATACAAGAAGTTCGGCATGCCGCGGAAAGGGATGGGTGTGAATGCGTTTTTGCGTTGATTCCAGGGGGTGCGTGGCATAAGTATGAACCATGAGCTTTTCAGAACCCTGCGCATTGGCCGTGGACTTCGGCGGTACGAGCATCAAAATGGGCGTGACGGCGGGGGACCGTATTCTGGCGACGGCGGACCGCATCCCCACCGCCATGTTTGAAAGTCCCCAGGCGATTATTGAGGCCATGATTGCGGCGGCCCTGAACCTGCGCGGACAATTCCCGTCCGCCTGCGTGATGGGCATGGGGATGCCGGGATGGTGCGATTACTACAGGGGGACTCTTTACCAGCTTACCAATGTCCGGGTATGGGACCATGAAGTTCCGGTGAAGGAGCTGATGGAGCAGGCGCTGGGCCTCCCCGTCGTGCTGGACAATGACGCCAACTGCATGGCGTATGCGGAATGGAAGTTGGGCGCCGGTCGCGGCATGTCCAGCCTGGTGTGCCTGACCATGGGGACGGGCATTGGCGGCGGCATTGTGGTGAATGACCGCATCCTCCGGGGGAAACGGCTTTCCACCGGGGAGCTGGGCCAGACGAGCATCCATTACCAGGGCAAGCCCGGCCCGTTCGGCAACCGGGGAGCCATTGAAGAATACATCGGCAACAACGAACTGGCGGCGGAGGCGGTCAAACGGTATGCCGGGGCGGGAATCGTCAAAACCGTGAACGAATGCACGCCCAGGGACCTGGACGAAGCCGCCCGCGCGGGCTGTCCCATCGCCCTTCAGCTATGGGAGGACACGGCGGAAATGCTGGCCTGTCTCATCATGAACCTGATGTACACGCTGGTGCCGGACGCCTTCATCATTGGCGGGGGGGTAGCCAAGGCCGGAGACCTGCTCATGAAGCCCCTGCTGAAGAACCTCAGGGAGCAATTGTTCCCCATGCACATGGAGGAGCTGAAAATCCTGCCCGCCAGATTTGGCGCGGAAGCGGGGCTGCTGGGCGCCGGCGCCATGGCGATGGACGAATTCCTGGGGCAGGGAGTTCTGGAACATTTTAAGAAAGAAGAAGTAGCAAAAGCTCTTTGTTAGATTGAACTAACATAGGGCTTGCCATAGCGTAGACGCAGGCGTACAAGCGGAACAGGTCATGAGTATGGAACATTCCCACGAACATTTTTCACAAGGAGCTTCCTGCTGCGCCGGAGGGTGCTGTTCAGGAAGCTGCTGCGGCTCTGGAGACGCCATCAGGCCCGTTCCCGCCGTGCTGGGCATCGCCCTGTTTGTCGCCGCCCTGGTGATGGGAAGCGATTCCTGGAGCGGCATGGCTGCATATGCGGCGGCCTACCTGCTGATAGGCTGGGATGTATTGAAGGCGGCTTTTCTGGGGTTGAGGCACGGGCGTGCCATGGATGAAAATTTCCTGATGAGCATTGCCTCCCTGGGAGCGATGTTCCTGGGGGATTATTCCGAAGCCGTCGGGGTGATGCTTTTCTACCGCGTGGGAGAATATCTCCAGGAGCGCGCGGTGGGCAGTTCCCGCCGGTCCGTGAGCGAACTGATGAACCTGAGGCCTGAATCCGTCCATGTGAGGGAGGGCGGCACTGTCCGTGACGTTCCTCCCGCGGAGGTCCGGCCCGGTTCCGTGATTGAAGTGCGCCCCGGAGAGCGTGTCCCGCTGGACGGCACGGTGACGGAAGGGAATTCCGTCCTGGATACCTCCGCCATGACCGGTGAATCCCTTCCGGTGGAGGCCGGGGCCGGAAGCACCGTGCTGGCCGGGTACATCAACGGACAGGGCGTGCTGGAGGTGCGCACGGACCGGGACTGGCGGCATTCCGCCCTGGCGAGGGTCCAGGAACTGGTGGAAGCCGCTTCCGGCCATAAATCCCCCCTGGAAGGAAGGCTGTCCACGTTTTCACGCATCTATACGCCGCTGGTGATCTCCATTGCCGTTCTGGTGTTCCTGCTTTATCCCTTCGTCACGGGCGGAAGCTGGACGGACGGCCTGTTCCGCGCGCTGGTGCTGCTGGTGATCTCCTGCCCCTGTGCGCTGGTGCTGTCCATCCCGCTGGGCTTCTTTGCCGGGATAGGGCGGGCGGCGCGGCAGGGAATTCTGCTGAAAGGGAGCAACTACCTGGATGCCCTGCGGAAAGTGAAGACGGTGGTGTTTGACAAGACCGGAACCTTGACGGAGGGCGTCTTTTCCGTGGATGAAGTGCTTCCACGTGACGGAGTAACGCCGGAGGAACTGCTGTACTGGGCGGCGCACGCGGAAAGCTCCGCCTCCCACCCGCTGGGGCGTTCCATCGTAAAGGCGTATGAAGGCAGCCTGTTCCCGGACCGTGTGACGGAGCTGGTGGAAGTAACGGGGGGCGGCGTTTCCGCCCGTGTGGAAGGGAAGGCCGTGCTGGTGGGGAAAAAGGCTTTTCTTCAGGAGGCGGGGGTAGAGGCAGGGGAGGAAAAGGACCGCGGCGTAACCATTTACGTGGCTCTGGAGGGCGTTCCGCTGGGGCGCTTGCGCCTGTCTGACCGGATCAAGCCGGGGGCGGAACAGGCGGTGCGGGAATTGAGGGCGCTGGGCGTTTCCAACCTGGTGATGCTGACGGGGGATTCCTCCTCCGCCGGAGCGGAGGTGGGGCGCAAGCTGGGGCTGGACGAGGTGTTCAGCGGGCTGATGCCGGCCGGCAAGCTGGAGCACGTGCGCCGGCTGAAGCCGGAAGAAGGCCTGCTCGCCTTTGTGGGGGACGGCATGAATGACGCTCCTTCCCTGGCTGCCGCGGACATCGGCATAGCCATGGGCGGCGTAGGGTCTGATACGGCTCTCCAGGCTGCGGACGTGGTGGTGATGAAAGGAGACCCCGTTGCCGTTCCGCAGGGGATGGTTCTGTCACGGGCGACGGAGCGCATTATCGTGCAGAACATTGTTCTCATCCTGGGCGTCAAACTGCTGGTGATGGTGCTGGGCATTCTGGGGCTGGCCGGTATGTGGGCCGCCGTCATGGCGGATAGAGGCGTCTGCCTGCTTGCGGTGGGCAACTCCATGCGTATTTTCCGGGTAAAACTGGATGCGTGACGGAGGAGGATCCGTTCACTCCACCCCCTTGTTCCGGGCGGAGCGGCTCCCGGCAAACATGCTATCCATGATGTCCATGATGTCCATGATATTGCCGCGGAATCCAGAAATGACGGGGAACATCTCCATAAAAAACCTCCGTACCGGTGAGGGAACGGAGGCGGTAAAGACGGAAAAAGGGAGGTGAACCTTAACGCAGCCCTGTCAGCAGGAGTTCCGCATTGTTCTGTGTCTTGGAGATATTTTGCAGGAGGGCCTGGAGGCCTTCCCAGCCCGGCTTCATGGCGAGCTGGCGGCGAAGCTGCATGATCTTGACGAACTCCTGTTCGTTGTACAGCCTGTCGTCATTGCGGGTGCCGCTCTGGGAAAGGGAGATGGCCGGATAAATGCGCCGTTCGGAAAGCTCCCGGTCCAGCCGGATTTCCAAATTGCCCGTTCCCTTGAATTCTTCAAAAATCACTTCATCCATTCTGGACTCCGTATCCACCAGGCACGTGGCGATGATGGTCAGGCTGCCGCCTTCCTCCACGTTGCGCGCGGCGGAAAAGAACTTGCGCGGTTTTTCCAGCGCATTGGAACCCAGGCCGCCGGACATGATGCGCCCTCCCGTCTGGTTGGCGTTGTAGCCGCGGGCCAGCCGGGTAAGGGAGTCCAGCAGGATGACGACGTCCTTGCCCATTTCCACCAGCCGCTTGGCTCTCTCAATGACCAGGTCGGAAACCTGGGCGTGGCGGCGGGAAGGCTCGTCAAAGGTGGAGGCGTACACCGGAGCATCCACGGTTTCTTCAAAATCCGTTACTTCCTCCGGGCGTTCGTCCAGCAGCAGCACGATCAATTCCACTTCCGGGTAATTGGCCCTGATGGAACGGGCGATTGTTTTCAGAAGAACGGTTTTGCCGCCGCGCGGGGGCGCCACGATCAGGCCGCGCTGGCCTTTGCCGAAGGGGGTCATGAGGTCCAGCACGCGCATGGCGGCGGAATTGACCTCCTTGTTTTCCAGAAGGAGGCGTTCCTTCGGGAAGAGGGGGGTGAGGCGTTCAAAGTCACTGCGCGCCCGGTACTCTTCTGCGGGGATGCCTTCCACGCTGATGACGGAAGAGGCGGAAAGGTACTTGTCATGGGGACGCAGCTTGCGCAGCCTGACCTTGATCTGCTGGCCTACGCGGAGGTGCAGGGGCTTGATGAGGTTGCCGCCCAGGTAAATATCATCCGGAGAGGTGCGGAAGCTTTTGACCGGATCCCTCAGCATGGCGTAATTGTCCTTGGCCTGTTCCATGACTCCGGAGACGACTACTTCATGGCCCTTTGCCAGAAGCTGCTTTCCCAGCTCAAAAATCAGTTGGGACTTGGTGAGGGAGGCCGCGTTCCGGATAGGGAGGCTTTCCGCCATCTCCTGAAGATCGTTCAGGGGGCGTTCCCGCAGTTCATTGATGTCAATCTGTTCCGGAACGGGAGCGGCGGCTTCCTCCGCCCGGACCGGGACTGCCGGGGCGGGGCT
>ERZ791731.1146-NODE-1146-length-10805-cov-1.70195_pt1 | contig 10805 bp, 14 predicted proteins | sample MGYA00509954_ERZ791731 | MGnify/ENA primary metagenome ERZ791731 (study PRJEB30046, sample SAMN00715134) | human gut metagenome | study: EMG produced TPA metagenomics assembly of the A metagenome-wide association study of gut microbiota in type 2...
CAACACTTCCAATGAATTCTCTGTGTTGGTCTTCATCTTCTTGTGTGTATACATTGCAACATCGTACTCTGGTAATTTTTCGAAGAAATCAATATGTTCTGCAATATCCGGGAACACTTCGATTCTTGTTTTTACCATCGCTGCAATCTTCTTAAAGTCAAGGTCTTTCGTAATAACTGCCTTGATGTATGGAAGTGCTCTCTCATAGAACTTGTCAAAATCCATTGCCTTAATGTATTCACCATTCATCCATTTTAACTTGGTGTAGTCAAATACTGCCGGTGATTTGCTGATTCTGTGGTAATCGAATTCTTTGATCAGTTCATCTAAGGTAAAGATCTCGCGGTTATCTTCCGGGCTCCATCCTAAAAGTGCAATATAGTTGACAACTGCTTCTGTTAAGAATCCCTGCTCGATCAGATCTTCAAAGGAGGAATGTCCGCTTCTCTTAGACAGCTTCTTGTGATTCTCGTCTGTGATCAGTGGCAGATGGATATAGACAGGCGATTTCCAGCCAAATGCATCGTATAATCTCTGATATTTTGGAGAGGAAGAAAGGTACTCATTTCCTCTTACTACATGTGTAATATTCATAGTATGATCATCGACAACGTTAGCAAAGTTGTAAGTTGGATATCCATCGGATTTGATCAGGATCATATCGTCAAGCTCTGCGTTCTCCACTGTGATATCTCCGTATAATTCATCATGGAAGGTCGTAGTTCCTTCATTTGGAATATTCTGACGGATCACAAATGGTTTTCCGGCAGCAAGGTTTGCTTCTACTTCCTCCTTGGATAAAGACAGACAGTGTTTGTCATAGATCATGATCTCTTTTCCCTCTACAACCTCTGTCTTTAAAGTAGAAAGGCGTTCTTTATCACAGAAACAGTAATAAGCCTCACCCTTTTCTACTAATTCTTTTGCGTATTTCATGTAGATTCCGGTTTTCATACGCTCACTCTGGACGTATGGTCCATAACCGCCATCCTTATCCGGACCTTCATCATGGACTAAGCCTGTCTCAGCCAATGTACGATAAATGATATCTACCGCGCCCTCTACGAAACGTTCCTGATCGGTATCCTCAATACGAAGCATAAAGTCTCCGCCCTCATGCTTTGCAATTAAAAACTCATATAATGCAGAACGTAAATTTCCAACATGCATTCTACCTGTTGGGCTTGGTGCAAATCTTGTTCTAACTTTACTCATAAATCTCCTCTTTCTGGTTTTTTGATAAAACCTTACGTTTTCTATCCAATAGACTGACTTGTTTTCATCCGCTCTATTGTCCTGTAAAAAATAGCCTGCAGCTATTTTTAGTCGCTACAGGCTATTATATAATATATTTTTCATTCTGACAAGGCACGGTTTACATTCCATCGCCGTCATTTTTTTCACATTTTTTGCAGTTTTTCCCTGCACAGCCACTGCATCCAATGCAGTTGCCTCTCTTCTTCTGTCTGTGCATCCAGCAAAAAGCGAGCACCAGCCAGAGTAAGATCACACCAAGGACGATATAATCTCCAATTTTCATTACAATAATAATCCTCCGACCTGATAAACAAGCAATGCGACTACCCATGCAACCAGACATTGTAAAACGACTACCAAAGCTGCCTTTAATCCACTTCCCATCTCACGTTTTACCGCTGCAATTGCCGCCACGCAAGGTGTATACAATAAGGTAAATACCAAAAAGCTCACAACAGACACACCGGAAAACATATCGCTTAATACGGCACTCAGGTTCGATGTTGCAGTTCCTGTGAGGACACTCAATGTACTGACTACCGCTTCTTTTGCAGTAAATCCGGTGATGAGTGCGGTAGAAACTCTCCAGTCAGAGAACCCAAGCGGTGCAAAAACAGGTGCGATCCATCTTCCTACCAATGCAAGCAGACTGTTGCTGCTGTCTGCCACTACGTTCAATCTGGTGTCAAAGGTCTGTAAGAACCAGATAATGATCGTTGCCACAAAAATAACGGTAAACGCTCTCTGGATAAAATCTTTTGCCTTATCCCACATCAACTGGAACACACTCTTTGCGGAAGGAAAACGGTAATTCGGAAGTTCCATCACAAACGGGATCGGATTTCCACGAAATGCCGTATGGTTCAGCACAAGCGCCGAAATAATTCCAACTATGATTCCGGCAGCATAGAGAAGGATCATTACAAGTGCTTCTTTTCCCGGGAAAAATGCTGCGGCAAACACGGTATAAATTGGTATCTTTGCGGAACAGCTCATAAACGGAGTCAGCATGATCGTCATATTTCTGTCACGCTCGGATGACAATGTTCTTGTCGCCATAACTGCCGGGACAGTACATCCAAATCCGATCAGCATTGGCACAAAACTTCTGCCGGACAAACCAATTTTTCTTAACGGTTTATCCATGACAAATGCAACTCGCGCCATATAACCGGAATCTTCCAGAATAGACAGGAAGAAAAACAATACTACGATAATCGGGAGGAAACATAACACACTTCCCACACCTGCAAACACACCATCGATCAGAAGGCTGTGTACCACCGGATTCATTCCGTAAGCAGTCAGTGCCCTGTCACACATTGCAGTAAACGCATCGATTCCCATTGTTAACAGATCACTTAAAAATGATCCGATCACGTTAAAGGTCAGCCAGAAAATTGCAAACATGATCAGTAAAAACATCGGGATTGCAAGGTATTTATCTGTTAAAACCCTGTCAATCTTCATACTTCTGATATGTTCCTTACTCTCATGACATTTCTTGACCGTCTTATTACATACTTTTTCGATAAAGGTGTATCTCATATCTGCCAAAGCAGCATTCCGGTCTAATCCACAGTCTTTTTCCATCTCTTCGATACTGTGTTCCATCATTTCTAGCTCATTCTGGGAAAGCTCTAACTTATTGATAATATTCTCGTCATTCTCCACAATCTTTGTCGCTGCAAATCGCGGAGACATGCCAATATTAGCTGCATGGTCCTCCACCTGATGCGATACTGCGTGGATACAACGGTGCACAGGTCCCTGCTCGCAGAAATCCATGACCTTTGGAAGAATCTTTTTCTTACCGACCTCGACAGTGGCTTTGATCAGATCTTCGATTCCCTCATCCTTTGCTGCACTGATCGGGATTACCGGGATTCCAAGTTCCTCCGACATTTGCCTGTAATCAATAGATCCACCATTTCCTCTGACCTCGTCCATCATATTCAAAGCCAGAACCATTGGAATATGCATCTCTAAAAGCTGAGGCGTCAGATAAAGATTTCTCTCGATATTGGTGGCGTCCACAATATTGATAATACCGTCCGGTTTCTCATTCAGGATAAAATCTCTTGTCACGATCTCCTCATTGGTATATGGGCGGATTGAATAAATTCCCGGCAGATCCACAACGGAACAATTCTTTACCGAGCGGATCTCACCTATTTTCTGATCTACTGTCACTCCCGGAAAATTTCCCACATGCTGGTTAGATCCGGTTAACTGGTTAAATAAAGTCGTCTTACCGCAATTCTGATTGCCTGCTAATGCAAATATCATTCTTTTGTTTCCTCCATAGACACCTCAATCTTTTTTGCATCTTCCTTACGGATCGTCAGTTCATAATTGCGGAGTCTTATCTCGATTGGATCTCCCATCGGAGCTATTTTTTTTACAACAACTTTTGTCTTTGGGATCAGACCCATATCCAGAAAACGGCAGCGAAGCGCTCCCTCTCCCCCAACTGTCGTAATGACTGCCTCTGTTTCAAGTGGTAAATTGTCTAACGTCATTTTATCCTCCGTAATAAACAGGAACTCTCACTGGACTTTCCTGTATGATTATTGATAATTTTTTTTCAGTTAATATCTCCTAACTGTCCTTAGTTTAATGCTCAAATTTTCCTATGTCAATGCAGCTTACAAAGTTTTTGATAATTTTTCTCATTTTTGTCATTTCCTACAAAAATGGAATTTTTTGCAGTCCTATTATGCACACTTTTCAATTTTAGAACATAAAGTATTGAGAAAGAATAAGAAAGGCAACAGAATCTATGAGAAACTGTAATGCACAAAACAGAATGAATCCTGTCTGTCCAAACGAATCAGTCCGCGATATGAGTCCGGAATTTGTCGTTGCAATGGCATATGTTCCATGGCAGCAGTTTGGACCGTTATATGATATTGAAAAAGGGCTTATGGTGGGAACCATTTTCCCTGAATTAGATAAACCATTCCTTGGAAGGAGGGCTTTTCGAAGATGACGAACCAAATGAACCAGATGAACCGCCAACAGCTTTTTAACCTCATTAATACCGTAAGCTTCGCTGTTGACGACCTTCTTCTTTTTTTAGACACCCATCCGGATGATGCGGAAGCGATCAAAGCATTCCATCATTACTCGGATATCAGACGCAACGCTCTGCAGGCCTACTCTGACCAATATGGTCCGCTGACCATCGACACTGCAGATCCATGCAGTCACTGGAATTGGGCAACAGAACCATGGCCATGGGAAGGAGGATGTAAATAATGTGGAATTATGAAAAACGACTGCAGTACCCGATCAATATCACAACACCAAATGCCAAAATTGCACAGATCATTATGTCCCAGTATGGCGGACCAGACGGTGAAATGGGAGCATCCATGCGTTACCTCTCCCAGAGATACAGCATGCCGGACAGACGTGTATGTGGCGTGCTTACGGATATTGGAACGGAAGAACTGGCGCATAGATGTTGGAAATAAAAATAAGAAGCTTTTCATCGGCTTCTTATTTTTCATTATATCCCATTATTTTTTACTATTTTTGAAAATGATTATTCTTCATTTTTAATAAATCATTCTTTTGAATTGTAGATGTTCTAGGATCTTTTAAAATCAATTCTTCCATCTTTTTCTCGTATACATTTACTCTATTATCATTATTTCCAGTCAGTATCAAAAATTCAAGTGCAATGATTCTATATGAATCATAAATCTTCTTATAATTACTTTTTTCGGCATCAATCCTATTTTCCACCTCACTTATTATTTCAAAAATGCTTATACAATTCCCAATCAGTCCAATTGAATAAAATATAATATATATCACACCATATGAAATAATAAATGTTACAAATAGCACAATCCCACAATATCCCATACTATTTATTTTTGATAACCAATATACCATAATTATGAAAACAATCATTCCACCTGTTACAAGACCTAAAAAATAGAAACTAATTAATATTGATTCTACATTATCATAAACAGCATTATCTTTAAAAAATTTTACAACTTTACTAGATATGGAACCTGTCAATATTGCCAACCCCGTAACAACAAATCCTAGAAATCCTATTAATGCTATTGATATATCTTTGATAATTTCTGCTCCAAATATAATAAATTCATCTTTACCATTAATATGCATGATAAAAAAAGAAAAAACTGTTATCACTATAGCTGCAAATAATGCCACTCTTACTTCTACAGTATCCCATGCAATTAAATCTTTGAACTTCTTCAATTTAAATATTTTGTTAAAGCTCTCATCATTTATTTTCTTCATAGGAACATCTTTCCTTTCAATCAGATATTTTTCTATTTTTAGCATAATCTTCAAAACTAATTATAAGATGCTTCGCTTCAGAATTAAAATCATCTTCTTCTAAATTGTCATCAATTTCAACACAATATGCTGCATCAAGGCTGGAACTAATCCTTTGGGCTTTTCCATTACTATTCGTACCTACTGCCGTAAAATCTCCATACCCAGCAGATACATATTCTCTAATTTCCATCATTTCACCTGAATCCATTCTCATATCATCTGACTCAAATTCACAAATCATTTTGTTAGAATTTGTACTGATACATCTTTCTCTTATTGATGACACATTACTTCCATTTGGATTAGGTGGTATCAAAACAGCACGAACTTTTGTTATATTATGCAACTCTGAAATTTTTTCTTCAAGTTTATTTTTATCTTTTTGTAAAAAAGTTTCAAACTCATACAATTTTACACATTTGTTCAATAATTGATTAAATGCCATTGTGAATTGATTGTACCCAAATGACTGTCTTTCGCAAAATGTAACTAATTCTTTTTGAACGTCAAAATAAAATCTAATACCTATACTTTCACTTTTGATTATAGTACATAATTTTTTTGTAACAGGATCTTCTTCTTCACTTGGCTTAGTAAAATTTCTCAAAACAATTCCTGTAATAACCATATTTTCTTTTTTCAGTCCTGCAAATGAATATTCCGATTTTTTCTGATACCTTGTAATATTCCCAATAGAATCTGTATGATACGATTTATTTGATGTAATGTACTTTTCTTCTGAGTTAATATTCTCATATACACATTTTAATACTTCGGAAATATTCAAATTGTTTTCATACACCGAAAAAATTTTAGAATTTAGATTGACTTTGGCTAAATATAATTTTGGCATATTGCAATACCTCTCCCAACATTTTTTCTTTCATTATATTACACTCGTCTAATTATTCAATATAATTTGACGTAAAATGTCGGAATATGTTATAATGCTTTTATCTTAATTAAGGTAAACAGACTTGTTTTCGTCCCAACGTTTCAAGTCTGTTTTTTTATTTACTTGCATTATAGGGAACATATGTTCTTATTTTAATGTACAAAATAAACAAACTTTTTCTCTTGTTTTTTATTATCATAATTCATATAAAATGTTGAAAGCCAGTGAAATCAATCACTGGCTTTCTCGTTATTTTTCATATACACTTACATATTTTTCTGAAGCTGTAATATGCAATCCAGATTTAAGCTTGTACATTCTGCCACCGCCGACCTTGATAGGTCCTTCGGCAATGGTAAAGACTTCGTTCGCCTGTACCTTATGATCTACTGCTGAATCATCCCAGCTTGCACGCTTTCTTACCGCCAGACCATCCACAAGAACTTTTACATACTTTTTCTTTTCTGGAAGTTGTACCGGTGCAACTGGCTTTGGTGCTGCCTGCACGTAATCTGCCAAAGCATACGCAATTGCCGTACAAATCTGCTCAAATTTCTGCTGATATGTGGTGGCATCCGGATTATTTACAAAGCAGACCTCGATCAGCATGGATTTTGCCTTTGTTTTCCGGATCACATATAATCCGCTACCTTCTTTTACTCCGCGATTGGAAAAACCGAGTGCTGCTATATGTTCACATACCTCTACGGCATCTGGATACTGTCTTCCCTGGAATGTATATGCTTCCACACCATGTCCTTTTCTTGCCTTATCATTATTGAAATGAATACTAATAAAGTAATCAAGATCCGTTCTGTTTGCCATCTCAACTACTTTTTGTAAATAGGCCTTCTGCGTCGCCGCTTTATCTATTGTACACGGCACAACCTCCACTCCGCATGCTTTAAACATCTCTGTCAGACGATTACATACTTTTCTTGTTTCAATACTTTCTACAATTACGCCCGATGTGCCTGATCCAGGACCAGATAAAGTATGTCCTGCATTTAATCCGATTCTCATAATTTATTCCTCACTTTCAATCGTTACAATTCCGTACTGTACTGCACATTCATGTTCGATTTTGCATCCGCGGTACTTGTCCCACTCTGGTGCAAAATAAGCTACATCTACTGATGCTAAAAGCTCTAATGATTTTCCAAGGAACCACAATGGCTTCGCATCGTGTGGTGCATCCTTAAAGAAAGAATCAATGACTTCTACATCATCTCCTACTTTCTGTTTTGCTGCTGCAATCGCTTTCTCACGTTCCTGAAGAATCTGCTCGTCCGTTTTGTCCTTCATCGGTTGACTGATAAATAATTTCTTCACTTTTTGTCTCCTCCTTGATATTTGTCTTTGAATCAATTAATTTCTGCGTGACATCCAAGCCAGCAATTAAAAACTGTGGAACATTCACATGCATTCTTACCAAATTTTCCAGGATGCTTCTCACTTCATTGACCATGTAAGTCGCCAGTGTAAACCATCCGAGCATCATCATGAATGACAAATCTATGCCGATGATTTTTCCCATCTCGACAAAGCAATGTGACATGAAGAATGCTAGTCCAATAACGATCCAGTAGGACACTTTTTTCCAAACGCCCTTTGCTCCAATCGCACTTGATTCATTTTTTTCGTAATATTTTGCTTTGACAAATCCGGTTGCGTAATCAATGACATTTAAAATCAGGAATCCTGCAAACAGGAACCAATACTTTCCGAGAATTGCTACCCCAATTGCTGCGATTGCACCGTAAATCATGTTAACTTTGTCAAATACTTTCATAGACCATCCTCTCTTTCTTTTTTATAATTCCACCAACCTTCCTTTTTGTGCCAACTTTAAAGCGCAAAAAAGCGCCGGACAACTAACCCTTTAAAGGTCAATTGTTCGGCGCTAGGCTCTGGAAATATTATAACACTCTTATTTCGATTATGCTATTATTTTCTTCATGATTTAACATAGATATTCCTTTTTCTGTTAATACATAAAAAATGCTGCAGGGTTCAGGACTCTCCGACAATGGTATCGGCGGTATCTTTCTGATTAATCCTTTATCTAGCATATCATCAATCAAATCCCGAACTATAAGTTCCTGTTCATGCAAGTCGCGTGCCACTGTGTGAAAGCTCACTGGTTTTCCTTCCTGTAACATACTTTTAATAACTTTTTCTTTCATGGTCTTTACCTCCTTATGCATTCACAATAGCACTAACTTATTTTTTCCTGCCCCCTCTTTTGGTAAAAATTTTAAATTTTTATGCGACATACATATTGTATTTTCTCTCAATATCTCTATCTTCGAGAATGATATAGCCTTTTTCCAAAATGTCTACCGAACCAGAGTTTAACTCAGTTAAACGAAGGAATATTGAGATGTGCAAGTTTTCAGTACGATATCACAACTGAATCCACACAATATGGTGGCTGGAATTATGGTGAAAAAAGTTTTTTAAATGATATTAATAAATTAGGTTGCAAGACCGTTTTTGCAATAATACCAGTTATTGTAACACCAGGAAATGGTATTAATATCCCGCAAAATGTAGGTATTAGAGGAATGGCAGTTTATTTGCAATCTTCATCATTGATTAAAGCAACTGTAAAAGTATATGTACTTTATCATTAAGTCAAGGCTGGAAGAAATGCTGTTCAGCGTAGTTTAATTCTTTGTGCTATTTTGACCATAAAACTTAATACTTATACATCTGAAATGTGGCATTCCATAGCTCAATTTTATATCTGTGTCCTTTATACATCTTATATTGGTTCGTGCATTGGATTTTAGTCGCTACTCCATTGTTGGACATAGCCGCTATTTGTGCTGCATATCGCTCATCTGTAATAAAACAATGTGTGAAAAAATCATCGCCGCTTACATTAATGACATAAATACCTGTTTCTTCACATTCATACTCGAGCACTTTCTGCATTGCAGATGTGTAATTATATATATAATTGATTTGGATAGGTTCTTTAAAGATTCCTTCGTTTAACTGAGTTAAACTCTGGTTAACCTCATCAAATCCACCCTTGATCCTGTTCTCCAGATCATTCATCTCTTCCGCAGAAAATGCATTTCCCTCTGCTGAAATCTGTCCCTCTGCTCTCGCTACGGTCACAAGTTCCGTGCTGCCGTCCTCATGTATTAATTTTCTTCTGTTCGGGTACTCAGAAATACGATTCACCCATGTTTTCAAACTAAATGCCATGATAAAATCCTCTCTTTCTTATAAAAGTAATCCAATGCTCTGTCCGGCATAGATTTCTTCGCCTGCGTAATGGACAAAGTTTGAATTATAAACTTCATAAATGTCATGTAATATTTTCTCAATATCATTAATTTTCTGGTATGTGTTAATCGGCTGCTGTGGAACTTCCGGTGTCTCTACATACCGATAACCGGCATTCCTCAGTGCTGTGACGTTCTTTAAAAGACTGTCAAAATATGTTTTATTCGGATATGTGGGGAGATTATCCTTACAAGTGACCAGAGAAATGTTCAGCAATTGTGCAATGACATAGCAGTTGTTTTCATTCCGCCTGACATCCGATAAGTTAAATGCGCCCTTCATCCCCTGCTGCCATTCCGTTTTTTCACTGTCTGTCATATTCTCCCAGCCTATATTCCGAAGTTCCTGTACACGGTCTACATCCGCCTGTGTACGATCATACACAAACCACGGCAGAATATACTCGATCGTATTCTCGTAGGTACTCTTATTTCCTGCCTCATCGTACATTTCAAGGTAAATGTGGTATAAGCAGTCCTCTGCCACATCTACCGCTGCACGCCACTTCACCGGATATGCTTCATCCTGGATAAAAACTGTCTCAACACCATTTACAGTCCCGGCAACATAAGTGATGTCTGTTGACAGTTCAAAACTAATCGTTCCGGATGCCATCAGCTTACCTCAACCGTGATAGCTACACTTGCACTCGTACTTACCGGATTTGGCGAAAGTGTGATTCCCTTTAATTCTGGCACTGTGGTATCAAGCTTGACGCTCAGTGTGATGCTTGTCGTCTGACCGGCTCCGTCCTTTGCAGTCACCACAATGCTGTTTGTTCCCTCTGCAAGCGTCACAGCCTTTGTAAAACTTCCATCTGATCCTACCGTCACTGTTCCAAGACTTGTACCATTTAAAGTCATTGTCAGTGTGATCGGACTGGATGTTGCATCATTGGTCTTTCCTGTCACGTTCAGTGCTGCTTTATTTGTGATGAGTCCTGCTGCAGGTGATGAAATCGTAAGCGTTGGCGGAACTGTATCAATCGTAAATGTCGAAGAAACCGCCGCTGCCGCATTGCCCT
>ERZ791731.1152-NODE-1152-length-10785-cov-2.72106_pt1 | contig 10785 bp, 5 predicted proteins | sample MGYA00509954_ERZ791731 | MGnify/ENA primary metagenome ERZ791731 (study PRJEB30046, sample SAMN00715134) | human gut metagenome | study: EMG produced TPA metagenomics assembly of the A metagenome-wide association study of gut microbiota in type 2...
CGTATAGACATCGTTCTGCCCGTAAAGATGCCCGGCAGGAATGGCTTGATATTTCTTGCCATCGAATGCCAACTGTCCCAAAGTACATTTGTCATCCACCGGTTTGAAGTAAGCGCTCAGACGTGGGTCTTCGTAACCCATCAGGTAAGAGAACATGGACGACCCCATGCGCGATTCATTGTACTGCTCGGCCAACCACTCGATGTTGTTGCGGAAAGTGATGCCCGCACCCGAACTCATCTGCGCCTCTTCGTCTTTGGAGGTCATCACTCCGATGGAGTGTTTCACGGCCAAAGCCGCATACCGCTTTGCCAGTTCGGTATCGGCAAAACGTACGCGCATCGCCAGACGAAGCATCAGCGAATTGGCATACTTCACCCATTTCCTAGAGTCACCCGCATAAACCGCATCATAATCTTCCATAATGGTCACCCCGGCATCCGCTTTCTTGGTCAAAACCTCCACAGCATCGGCCAAGTCTTTGAACATGGCAGCATATATGTCCTTCTCCAAGTCGAAAGGAATGTTCATCGTAGCATCGGCTGCATGTGAATAAGGCATCGGCCCGAAACTCTCCAACGCCTTGTGCCAAGCCGAAATCTTCAATACTTGTGCCAAGGCAAAGACTTCGGGAGTGTCGTTCTTTTCAGAAGCGGCTTTCAATTTTTTCCACGGGTCGAGTGCATTGGTATAAGAACGTGCATAAGTACCCTTAATCCATCCGTCAATCAAATAATAACTGGTATTGTTGTTACCACCGTTCCAAGAGTTGTTTTGTGAGAAGAATCCACTCCAGCAGTCGGCAGACAGATGATAGTCGGTCTGGTACATGTTGATGATGTCCGTATCGTCGGCTTGTGTCCCTACCGGGAAGACGGTCTGCTCCATCGTTGTCACCAATCCTCCGACGGCAACACCGTCCATGGCTTCTTCCTTCTCGTTCATTTCAGCCCAATTGGTATTGATTTCCTCGTAATCGCAGGATGCCAACAATGCTAGGGCATATATTCCCGCTAAAAGCTTATATTGATTTATCTTTTTCATATTAAAAGTCGGTCTGTTATAATTTGAATTTAATACCAAAGCCAAAGCTACGCACACTTGGCTGCATAAAGTAATCGTTGCCTTGTCCGTAGGTGGCGGTAGAGGGAGTCAGTTCGGGGTCGAACGGAGCCTCGCAGTACAACATCCAGGGATTGTTGGCAATGAAGGAAACCGTCACGTCCTTCAGTACGTTGCCAAACCAGCGGTTGGGCATGGTGTAGCTGAGTGTCAACTCCTGCAAACGGATGTTGGTAGCGCTGTAGACATAGTAGCCGGAGGTCTCGTAACCTCCTGTACCAATCATCTGGTAGTAGGTCTTTGCATCTACCCTGCCCTGTCCCGGCAATAATGCACCGCCATTGTCACGTGCCTCGGCCGAACGCTTCGACACGCCGAAACGGTCGAGCAATGCTTCGGTAGAGGAGGTAACCACACCTCCGAAACGTCCGTTGAGCAGGAAGCTGAGTCCGAGTCCTTTGTACGACAAGGAGTTGTTCCATCCCATATTGAAGTCGGGGGAAGTCTTGCCCAAATAGACGGGCTTACCGCTATTATCCAGTTCAAACGTACCGTCACTCTTTATCTCTACATAACCCTGATGATCTTTCTTCAAGAAGGTATTGGCGTAAATGTCGTGAATGCTGCCACCTTTCCTCAAAATGATACGTCCGCCATCTTTCACAACTTCAGAAATCTGGATGGGATCGTCCAACAAATCAGTATGGTAACCATCCACCATTTCTTTAATTCTGTTGACGTTACGCGAAAATGTCAATGTGGAGGAGAATGCCAGTCCGTTCTTCAGCTTGTCATTGTAACCCAAAGAGGCTTCCCATCCGCGGTTCTCCACATTACCGGCCTGCAAGTAAATCTGCTTGTAACCGGTAAATTCAGGCAAGTTACCCAAGAAAGTCTGGTTCTTGGTATTGGAATGGTAGTAAGTGACTTCTGCACTCAACTTGTTCCACAAACGCAAACTTAAACCGAATTCATACGAACGGGTACGCTCTGCCTTGAAGTCGGTAAACGGATAGATATAGGTAGGCTTCACCGTACCGCCGTCAATGGGAGTTGTCACCGTACCGGGAGTCAGACCGGAACGGGAAATTGGAGCGCCCACTTCGGTAAAGGAACCACGTACCTTCAAGTAAGAAATGAACCGGGGCAAATCTACCATTTCGGAAATGATGGCCGACAAACCTACGGAAGGATAGAAGAAGGACTCTTCGTCGGTGTTCACCAGACGGGAGTTCCAGTCGTTACGTCCGGTCAGCGTCAAGTAAAGCATACTCTTCCAGCCTAATTCCACATTGGCAAAGACGGCATGGTTGCGCACGCGGCTATCACCGCCCTTTTCGGAGACACGTCCATTGGCCGGGTCGATGTTGACTGCCACGAATTTATTGGGTACCAGGCTCAATGTTCCTTTATATCCTCTCTCCAATAGCCAATAGTTAGAATAGCTCCAGCCCAAGTTAGCAGCAATGCTGAAGTCCCGGATATGCTTGTTGACATTCAGCATGAAGTCGGCGTATTCTTGGCGGTCGTTATAGTTGCTGTAGCCATAATGTCCTTTCTTTCCCTCGGCAAACTTCTGGTCGGAAGTGGCGTAAATCTTGCGTTCGAAGGGAGCACATGCGTATCGTCCATGCGGAAGCGTGCGGCGGCGTTCAGCCAGTCGGTAATCTTGTAGGTCAGCCCCACGTTGAACATGTAGCGGCTCTTCTCGTTGGTAGCCACATTGCGGTAGGCAGTCCAGTAAGGGTTCTGCGAAGCGTAGGTAGGTTCGGACACCGGCCAGTATTGTACGGGAAACTTACGGCTGTCATCATAACGCTCAAAAGTCTTGATGTCTTCAAAGTTTTCTCCCCGCGGGAAGAGGTAGGCAGCCATCACCGGATTCCAGTACTGTCCTTGCGACACCATGTTGCGGTCTTTCTGCTTCACATACGACGCGCCCAGGTCGAGTTGCAGTTTATCCTTGAAGAAGGTGGCAGTGTTGCGGATAGTGAAGTTCAGACGGTCGTAAGAGTTATTGGGCACAATACCGGCCGAGTTGGTGGATGATACGGACGCGAACGTCTGGTTCTGCTTGGTGCCCGTGGTCAATGTCAACGAGTTGATGAAGTTGGTTCCGGTATTGAAGAAGTCGTCCTTCGGATCGTAGGCAGAAGGGGTAGCCAGCTTTTCTCCCCAGCTTTCGTACATGTCCTTTTTATTGCCGTAGGTGCTCTGGAACTCCGGTGTCATGTAGGCTTTGCTAAACTCCGTGGAAGAAGAGAACTGGACGGAAAGTTTTCCTTCCTTGCCCTTTTTGGTAGTAATCAGAATCACCCCGTTGGCGGCGCTGCTACCGTACAAGGCGGCTGCCGAAGGGCCGCTCAACACGGAGAGGCTTTCGATGTCTTCGGGGTTGAAGTCAGCAATACCTTCCGTTCCGGCCTTGCCCTCACCCATGATACCGCTGTCCGTATTCCCCATATTGGTGTTGAACAAAGGGATACCGTCCACCACGTAGAGTGCATTGTTGTCGCCCTCGATGGACTTGGCTCCACGCATCACCACGCGGGTAGCTCCTCCCACGCCGCTAGCACTCTTGTTGATGCTTACACCGGCAATCTTTCCGCTCAGCGAGTTCACGAAGTTAGCATCCTTCACACGGACCAGCTCGTCTTGTTTCACCTGCTGCACGTTGTAGCTCAACGCTTTCTCGGCACGCTTGATACCCAGGGCAGTGACCACTACCTCGTTCAGCTTCTGCGAATCTTCTTCCAACAGCACATTCAGGATTCGATCGTCTATTATCTTGATTTCCTTAGTAGTATATCCCACATAAGAGATTTCGAGAACGTCCCCCTTGTTTACCGCCAAGTTGAACTTGCCGTCCAAATCAGTAATGGTACCGGCAATGGTATTCTTCACCTTCACGTTGACGCCAATCAGCGGTTCGCCGGTAGCATCCTTGACCACGCCGTCCACCTTGATTTTGGGTTCTTGTTGCTTTATCTGTTTCGTGGACAAGATTATCTGATTGTCTACCAATGTATAAGTGACATTTGTTCCACGAAACATGTCATCCAGGATCTCTGTTATCTTTCCCGACCGGCTGTTTACCGAAACAATGCGGTCTGCCTGAATCGTCTTGTTATTATAGAGGAACACATAGTCGGAGTTCTCCTCTATCTTATTCAATACATTTTCTATGGAAACACTCGACATAGAAAAGGAGCCTCGCGTCCGCTGGGCGTACCCGTTACTGGCAGGAAGCTGTAATACAACAGCAAAAAGTAGTATTAGACTTATCCTCATAGGTAAAGGAAGTTTTAATTTTAAGGTATATTTAAGGCATACTGCACTAAATGAATGATTATTTTTCATACATTTGCGGTTAACTAAAGTTTATTACTAAATGAACTATGGTTTGATTCACGGCTTCTTGTCTGCTAAACCAAAATCCGTGAGTTTTTTAATGAGTAGGGAAGAAAGCTGTGGGGACAGTTTTCTTCCTTTTTTGTTTTTGCTCTTCTTATACTATATCATAGGCTCTTTATGGTTTTAAGGGTTACTAATATAAGTTTACTATAATCCTAGCCTTCGTAAGGGTATCGTCTGCCTGCTGCGCAGCATCTTCCACCCTCCACTTCAAGGCTGCCGACTTTGCCAGATAATCCAAAATCTGCTGCAAGGTCTCTTTGTGGAAAGTCGCCCGGTACTTGTATTCCTTTCCCAACCTATTGTCAAACTCAATATCCACATTGAAATGCCTTGAAAGCCTTTTGAATATCTCTTCCAACGTCGCATTCCTGAAAATCAGCTTTCCGTCTTTCCAAGCCACCTTCTCGTAGACATCCACTTTATTTTTAATCCATTTCCGACTGTTCCGATTGTAAAGCAACTGCTCTCCGGGTAACAATTCCATTGTCTCCTGATTGGGGGTTACCACATTTACCTTACCTTTCTCCAACACCGTACCAATAAGTTCTTCATCCTCGTAGGCAGCCACGTTGAACTTCGTTCCGTATACATATACACTCAATCCATCCAGTGTGTTCACATAAAAAGGACGTTTCTTGTCGGCCTGCACTTCAAAATACGCTTCCCCTTTCAGTTCCACGCTCCGATTGTCTTTCCTGAAAACTATGGGATAACGCAAGGTACTTCCCGCATTGAGCCACGCCACCGAATGGTCAGGAAGCTCATAACGGATGACCGAACCTTTGGCAGCCGTGACTTCGGCGTAGCAGTCTACCGCTTCCGGTCCACTGAAATATAAGTAGCCCAACGTCAGCGAAATCATCAGCAAAGGTAACGTCAAGAATGCGGCATAGCGCATCAAGCTATCATACATCTGCCTACCCCGCTTTTTCCTTATCAACTGCTGTGTCCGTTCAAAAGCTTTGGCCACATCAATTGATTCCATTTCCCGGATATCATCTCCCAATGAGTGTGCTTTCCGAAACAATAAATCCGAATCTAATTTTTCCATAATCTCTAAACCTTATAACCTATTTATAATTGCAATTACATAGATAATACAATCGGGAAATCAAAAAGGGACAGCTAAAACAAAGTTTTTTCAATTGGGTCCTTAATAACAAAATACTACTTGCCTATTGCCACAGCTTTGTTCTTTTAAATTTCAAAAAGAACCTTTTATTTGACTTTCTTATTGTATATTTGCCTTCGAAATACTGTAGATATATTATGAAACTATCTCTTAATGAACAAAGCAAGAAACAAGTATTCAAGCAGCTCTACGAGGAGTACTATGCCCCCTTCTGCTTGTATGCCAAGCGTTTTGTTGACAATAAAGAGACTCGCGAAGACATTGTTTCCGAAGTATTCGCCTCCCTATGGAACAACATGGACAACTTCGAGATAGACCCGAAAACGATATTGGGTTACCTCAAGATGTGCGTGAGGAACAATTGCCTGAACTACCTGAAGCATCAGGAATATGAATGGAATTATGCGGAAGTCGTCAAAAAGAAAACCCCTGTCTACGAAACGGAACCGGACAGTGTATATACCTTAGACGAAATGTACCGGATGCTGTACGGTACCCTGAACAAGCTTCCCGAGAGCTACCGCATTGTCTTCATCGAGAGCTTCTTCAAGGGAAAAACGCATACAGAAATAGCGGAAGAGCTGAACCTTAGTGTGAAGTCAGTCAACCGCTATAAACAAAAAACATTGGAATTTCTGCGCAACGAGCTAAAAGAATACATGCCGTTGCTGCTGCTATTCATTTCCCGGTAGGACTCCACCTTATTAAAGGTATTGCTCATCAGGGAATCTTGTGAGCATAATAATCCATTTACTCTTCCGGCTTCAGCGGTTCGCTGCCCATAGTCAGTTCCAGTGTACCGCCGTCCACTATATCCTGATGCGTGAAGAATGGAGTCTCCAGCTTATTGCCGTTCAGCACAATGCTCTGCACATACTTGTTATCGCGGCTATTGTTGTGGGCTATCACCTTGAACGACTTGCCGTCTTTCAGATGAACGGTCGCCTCGTTGAACAGCGGGCGTCCGATGGAATATACCGACTTGCCGGGGCATACCTGATAGAAGCCCATCGCATTCAGAATGTACCATGCAGACATCTGTCCGCAGTCTTCATTGCCCGAAAGTCCGTCGGGGTTGTTGAAGTAAAGCGTATGCAGCACCTCATCCACAATCTCCTGCGTACGCCAGGGCTGGCCTACGTAGTTGTAGAGATGGGCAATGTGATGGCTCGGCTCATTGCCGTGAGCATACTGGCCTATCAGACCGGAAATATCCACCGAAGTCGATTCACCTTCCAGCTTGGAATCGGCAGTGAACAGAGAATCCAACTTGCCGATGAAAGCGTCGCGTCCTCCCATCAGTTCTACCAATCCGTCTACATCGTGGGGAACGAACCAAGTCCACTGCCAGGCAGTGCCTTCGCAATAGTCATCGTTACGGTGATTGGATGCGCGGGGGTTGAAAGGCGTACGCCAGTTGCCCTCACTGTCCAGTCCACGCATGAAACGGGTACTCGGATCGAAATAAACTTTATATCCCTCGGCAAAGGCAGCATACTTGTCGCGGTTGACTTCGTCGTCCAAGGCACCTGCCAGTACAGAGATGCACCAGTCATCGTAAGCATACTCCAGCGCTTTTGCCACGGACTCATTGTCTTTGTCGCAAGGCACGTAGCCAATCTTGTTCTTCCAGTACTTGGCCTGCGGCATCAGATGCGGCACAACCAAAGGATGCGTGATAATGCCCGTCGTATCGTATTCTGCCGTACGGAGGCAAGCCTTATAGGCCTCCTGCACGTCGAAGTTACGGTATCCCTTTACATACGAATCCGCTATGAGGGAAGCTGCATGATAACCAATCATGGTACCCGTATAGTTTCCGGCCAGTTCCCACATAGGCAGGACGCCGCCCTCGCGGGACTTCTGGATGAGCGAACGGATGAAGGCCTCGTTCAGTTCTGGATCGATAATCGTCATCAGCGGATGATAGGCACGGAAAGTGTCCCATAAAGAGAAAATGGTGTAGACAGGCTCGTCCACCCTGCCTTGATGGGGCTTCAAGTCCATACCAAAGTAACGTCCGTCGACATCGGTAAATAAGTTGGGCTGCATGCCCGTGTGGTAAAGTGCCGTGTAGAACATGGTACGCTGGTCGTTGTCCTTCGTATCGATGTCAATCTTGGAGAGATAAGTGTTCCACTGCTGGCGGGCAGCACGGCGCACACCGTCAAAATCCCATCCGGAGATTTCGGCTTCCACATTCTTGCGGGCACCGTCCATATCCACGGCAGACACACCTACCTTTACCAATACCTCCTCATTGGGCTCCGTCTGGAATTGCAGTAAAGCTTTAGCTGTAGGCAGAAGCGGACCGCCTTCGTCCAATGCCATGGAGTCCGTGACCAGCGTATAGGTAAATGGTTTGGAGAACTTGGCGTAGAAGTTGATATACTGGTCGAAAGCCCAATATACAGTCTTCTTGCGTCCACGGATTTCAGTATCGCTGATTACTTCCAGCTCCATCTGTTCATTCTTCTGGCGCTGAATGCTATAATCCAAGTCGAGGATAAAGCCTGCATCTTCCGCTTTCGGGAAGGTATAGCGATGAATCGCCGCACGTTTGGTAGAGGTCAGTTCGGCTTTCACCCCGTAGCGGTCCAAAAATACGGAATAATATCCCGGTTCGGCTGTTTCATTCTCGTGGGAAAAGGCAGAGGCGTACGCCATCTGCTGGCTCTTCGAGCCCATAGAGTGGTAATCCTGCCGCCCTACAGTGGGCATCAGCAACACATCCCCGTAATCGGCACAACCCGTACCGCTGACGTGAGTATGTGAAAATCCGTTGATAGTAGTATCTGCATAGTAATATCCGGAGCAGGCATCCCACTCGTAGATACGCGTGTCGGGGCTGGGCTGAATCATTCCGTTGGGAACTACCGCTCCGGGATAGGTATGCCCATGTCCGCCCGTACCGATGAACGGATTGACGTAAGACGCATAGTCCGGTGCCGTCTGGGTACAGCTGCAAACCGCCCCCAGCAGAAAAAGTCCGCCCAACAGTATGGAACTAGATTTCATGTTTTTCTTCATATTGTTTATTGTATAAGTAAGTGTATAGCTTCATAATAGAATCTTGTTATATGAGAATGCTTGAGGAGGGCCGCCCCATTACTTTGAGCAAAGCCCTCCTTTGTTTCATGTATGAAAAGGTTCAAGCATCCATTTTTCCGAAACCTCAGTTTACGGAAAACATGGCATCAGCGTACCTTCTTCATCGTATAGTTCTCACTCACGAAGTAAGGAACATCGGGGAAGATGTCGTTCTCAATCTCACCGCCTACATACTTATAAGGGTTGATAGCCCATCTGTTGCCCAAACCATAGATACGCATATCACCGTTAGGAGCAATATCGCCATCCATGGAATAATTATCATACTTAGGATATGCTTTCCACTGGAAGGCATTACTATAAGTACCGAAATGCATCTTGTAGGTAGCAGGGTCTTCAGCATCGCCCTCATGAATGGTTTGCGGATAGATGAGCAGTGCACCGTTATAGTAATCGCAATGCATCGGATACTTACCGGTAATTTCGGGGAAAGTACCCCAGTTGTAAACTACATATCCGGTACCTTCTTCATCTTTCTCTATAATTACATTCTTCTCAAAATCCTGACTGCCTTTCCAATCCCACCAGCGAGGATTGCCTTCTTCATCCACATAGGTAAAGAGGGAGTTACTGGAAGTTACTTTCCATTCACCGACCAAATCTTCATAGCCCATCATCTTTCCTTGATAAGCTTCACCAGTACGGTTCCAGTACTTACCGCTCCACTCCACTTCATCATCAAAAAGTACTTTACTTATTTCCGAAAGCAGCGTATAATACTGATACATCAGCGGTTTGGGATTGTAGAACATCTGAATGCCATAACCTTCATCTTTCACTTTTTGGAATTTGCTCTTGTCAAATCCATTCCAACCTCCGTTCAACTCATCATTAATCTTCCAAGGCAGCGGAGCATACTTGGATTTGGGCAGGTTCTCAAAATGAGACGCTTCACGGCCAAAAGCTCCATTAGGATTCTGATTCTGGTAATAACCATAGGTCATATAGTCCACAATATCACCAACTTTCACACCTTCTACCTCGCCATCGGGAGAATCAAGCGAACCATATTCATACACACCGATCAGTTTATCTCCAAATACCTGGCGGCACTCATAAACCAAACGTGCGAAGTTGGCACGTGAACGTTTTTCGAAGCCGGGACTGGGGTTGGAGTTGTTGTAACTGGTGTACTCATCATCAAAGTCAATGCCATCCAAACCATAGATATCCAAATAAGCCTTCAGTTCCTTGGCAAAGTCTTTGGCGGCAGCTTCAGAAAGGTTACCCATACCGGCCTCATCATGGTTGCCAAGAATAGTCATAGCCACCTTAATGCCCTTAGCCTGCAAAGGACGGATGAACTTATCCGCATTTCTCAGCAAGAAAGAAACCTGGTCATTGCAAAAAACATGTACGCGACCGGTCTTGCTATCCACATTGATATTGGCAGCAAAAATGCTGACTACATCAAAGAAAGGCTTTCCGTCGCTCTTCATGGTATATTCACCCATATTCAAGATGTTCTCGTCATTTACTTCCACAAAGCAATGTGTAAGTATATCACCCTTACTGATACTCTCAGGAATAGCAGCCAAAGGCTTTACCAAGTAAATATATTCCTGATTGTTTGTAGAAACTTCCACACCGTTATTGGCAGATGCAGAAACGGCAACAGCATAAGTTTGTCCGATTGTGCCTCCTGCATTGATATTCAGTTCCACAGAAGCCGACTTCTGTTCGCCCGCCTTGATAATGACAGTTCCACCGTTCGCCAGACTCAACTTATCGGCGGGATACATTTTATAGCTTGTTCCATTCTTCTTATTATAAGCTTCCAAAACGTCTTCGTCCACTTTGAAGGTCACCGTAACATCCTGCTCTGCAGCTTTGCTCAGTTCAAAATAGAGATGTCCGGTAGCAACCTTGTCGCCAAAAACGGAAATCGGAGTAAGTTCACGTGCACCAGCGGCAGACTTTACATAACCATACACGCCATCCACAGTATCCAGCTTGTCGCTGTTGCCGGTGTTGATGACAACATCATCTTCACAACCGGTAAAGCATATTCCTGCACATGCAAAAGCCATTGCCAGCAAGCCTGATTTTACATGATTCATAAA
>ERZ791731.1155-NODE-1155-length-10740-cov-2.08526_pt1 | contig 10740 bp, 6 predicted proteins | sample MGYA00509954_ERZ791731 | MGnify/ENA primary metagenome ERZ791731 (study PRJEB30046, sample SAMN00715134) | human gut metagenome | study: EMG produced TPA metagenomics assembly of the A metagenome-wide association study of gut microbiota in type 2...
TGTAGATGTGATGGTTTTACTCCTAATGACAACCATATATTATATGTCTCTTCGTCATGAGTATATACTGTTATGTATAATTTGTCTTTATCCATTGCAAAGTATTTCGGACTTGTTAATAATTCCCAAGCCCAAGGAAGAGCTTCTTTTTTAAAATAATCGCCGATACTAAAATTACCTAACATTTGGAAGAATGTATGATGTCTAGCTGTTTTTCCTACTTCTTCAATATCACCAGTTCTAATACATTTTTGGCAACTTACTAGTCTTTTGTTTTTTGGTACTACTGTTCCATCAAAGTATTTTTTCAGTGGTGTTACACCAGCATTTATCCATAATACTGTTGGATCATTTTGAGGTATTAGTGAAGCTGACTCTATATATGTATGTCCTCTTTCTACAAAAAAGTCTATGTATGTTTTTATTATTTCATTTCCTGTTAACTTTTTCATTTTGTCTCCTCCTTATATATTTTGTATATATCTTTTTCTAATTGTTCTAATGTATCATTAGTTACTTCATAATCAAAGTTTGTATAATTGTCCATAGCGGTTTCTGTTATATGGTTTTGTTGATTTGAAGATAAATCTGATTCAAAATTTATTCTATTTATGTGGATGGCCACTACATTATCAAATTTTGCTTTAACACTATCTATTTCTTTTGGTAATCTTATATCAGGAACTATTATAGCATCATAAAAATATGAATATATTTCTATATCATCTAATTGTCTTTCTATCAACATATCAGCTTTATTTAGCTTATTTCTAATAACATCAGTTCCTAATTCCTGCAACAACTGTCTTGGTTTTGTTTCTTCTTTGCCATCCCAACCAGTCATTTCACTAGCATAAAATTTTATATATTTTCCTGCTCTAGAGTATATTACTTTTTTTCCATCAGCTTCATAAAATTTTTTTAAGAATTCCGCGGTAGTATCCTTACCATTTCTTGCCTTTCCACTTAATAAGTATATTTTTGGATGTTTATTTGTTATTTCCATATTTACCAGACCTTTCATATTTCTTTTTTATTATACCAAATTATGACAAAGAAGTAAATTATTTTTATTTATTTAACTATTATTTACTTTACTTATCTTGACACTATTATCTTTGTACTTACTATGGTTTAGTATTTTTATTTAAAATGTTATATTTTTTTCTTTACCAAGTTATACTTAAATGGTATAATGAAAATATGAGGTGGCCAATATGAATAAAAAGAATAAATATGGTAAGGCTATATTAGTTACTGGCTTTATTGCAATTGTTGTGGTTACAATTTGTGCTTTTCAAAAGGATAAAATTGTTTATAAATATTATGAATATACAATAGATAAGAAATATTCTAAAATCAATATTAATGATTATTATAAAGATGATAATTTTAATTATGTTGATGATTATACTGAAAGTGGAATTAAGAACAGAAATGATTTAATAAATTCTATTTACTATGCTATTAATAGTGGTACTGATTATATTGAAAGATATATTGATAGTGATTATACTAATTATATTAATGATATTAATACATTAACTGCTTATAATGGAGCTGAATTTAAAAAGGTTATTTCAACTCTTAATAATTTTGTTCATCCTTATAATAGTTCTAATAATGTTAAAATTAGTTATGGTGGGGATTATAAAATAGGTATTACTATTAATAGGGCCTATACGCAAGATGAAATTAATGAGATTAATAATAAAGTTGATAAGATACTTAATGAAAATGTTAACAATAATATGCCCCCTAAAGAAAAAATTAGAGTTATTCATGATTATATTATTGATCATACTGAATATGATAAGCTTAAATATGAAAATAAAAATGATGATACTTATAAATCTAATACTGCTTATGGTGTTTTAATCGAAGGATATGGTACCTGCAACGGATATGCTGATGCTATGGAAATATTCTTGGATAAAATGAATATTATTAATTATAAAATTAGTAATGAAGAACATATTTGGAATTTGGTTTATTTAGATGGTAAATGGTATCATTTGGATCTTACTTGGGATGATCCTATTAGTGATATTAATATTAATAGAGATACTTACTTTTTGATTAGTACTAAGACATTAGAAAAAATTAATGATGGTACGCATACTTTTGATAAAAATATATATAGCGAAGCTGCTTAAGGCTCCGCTAATTTTTTTATTATAAATAATAATGCTCCTAATAAAGCACATAACATATCTTCCATGGTATCATATAACCCTATATCTATATAACCACCATATTCTTGAATAAAATCTATGTTATTTATATAAAGAGAATTTATTTCTTTTTTTACGGCTTTATTTTTGTCTTGTGAAAATAGTGTTGATGTTATACTTGTTATAATAGTATCTTTTTGCATATCTTTATTAAATACATTATCAATGGTAAATTCTGTTATTTCCCATAAAGCCGCTACGGCCATGGGTAATATAAATGAAAATACTACTACTAATTTTTTATTGTTATCTTTGGTTATTTTATTTAATATGTATATTGATAATGCTGCTACTATAAATGAGCTTAAGGTATGCATTATATCATCATAGTACCATACTTTATTATATAGATTATGTATTTCTCCTAATACTTCTGTTCCTATAATAAATATATATATTAGTAATTGTAATTTATATGGGAATTCTAATTTCTTTTTATAGTCTGTTAAAAAAAGAAGAGACAATGTAAATAATGATAAAAAAATAGTAGTTAAATTGAAGTTCAGTAATGCTACTAGTAACTCAATAATAACTGCTATTTTTATTATATTTAGTATTTTATTTTTCATATACTCACCTATCATAAGTATATGATATTTATTTTTTTATATTATTTGTTTTCTTTTTCATTTATTTTAGGTAATGAACTAAAGTCATTATCTAAAATACGGAAACTATTTTGATATATTACTTTATCAAGTGTAACATCTATTTTATAGTAATCATTTGAAACTATTACACTTTCATCAGTTAAATCTATTTTTTTATACGTATCATTTGCCTTATCATAATACTCTAATAGACTTTGATATGAACAGTTTAAATATGACATTGAACTTAATTCTATCTTTTGACTACCAACTTCAATAGTGGTAGCTTCAGGGAAAAAGTATAGGTCAATACCATCATAATAAAAGGCATGATCTTGAGGGGTATTTATATTTTTTTGATTTAGATAATATAAATTATTTTTTTTATATACTTCTGCTAAAGATGATATACTATATACTTCATCTTTTATTGGAAATATTATTGACATTGCTTTAGGGAATATTACATTATCTTTACCTTTTATGTATATTGGTATGCTACTTAAATTTACTACTTCATCTTTGGGTTCATACTTTAATATAACATTTTTTTTGTTACGGGATATTTTTGCTTTATATTCTAACTTTAAACCAGAAAAATATTGATATACATCTACTTCTTCTGTTTTGGCATATCTATTATTTTTATATTCTCTAGTATATAGGAATACCGCTATTAAAATAACTATAATAAGAAATATTGGTATTAATATGTTATATTTTTCTTTTATGAATTTTTTCATTTTTTCACCTTCTTAATATCTAAATTTATAGTTAGAACTTAAATCTTTAATTACTGTTTCATTTGATTTTATATTTGTTAAACTTAGAGATATGGAATCTTCTTCTTGTAGTCCTGTAATTGGTGCATGTCCTACTGTATTTCCATTTAATGTTATTTCATTTGTTGATACTACTTCACCATTTTTTGTTACAGTTAATGTACCTGATGTTAATGGATAACTATTGTCTGTTGTAATTAGATAATCTATTCCATCTTTACTTGTTCTTGTTACTTTTAATGATACTTGTGGTTTTTTAGTAGTTATATTAACTTTATCAAATGTTTCAACGTGCATCTGATTTTCATCATCTATGTAACTATATTTAAATGTTAATTCATAATTTGTATTTGGAAATACATTATTACTTATTTCGTATGATGTTGAACCACTATTTAAATATATGGTATCAATATTGCTTGAATTTTCTTTTTTTACTTCCATATATACTGATGAATATTCTTTTTTAGGATCATATATTACATAATCAACACTAATTTTATTTACAGTACTTGTTACCGCTATGACGGATGTTCTTTTAGCAGCTTTCTTTATTTCTTCAATAACTACATTATTTTTGCCTGTATTACCTTTGCTACCATTTCCACCATTAGTGGTATTATTTCCATTAGCTATACTATTATCGGTTACACCAGTTACACCATTATTAGCAGTTGTATTGCTTTCAGATGAGTTTCCTTTATTATTATCTTCTTCTGGTATTAAATCTTCTTTAGTATAGGTATTAGAAGATCCTATTATTTTCTTTAAATCTATTTTATCGCTACCATATACTAATATTTCATTTGCTATATCAAATGTGTAATTTGATGTTACGATGGTAGTGGCAGAGAATGTTTTTAGATTTACTTTGTGATTTGTAAGTGTTGCATTTCCTGCCTTGTCTAGATCAATCATTAAGAAATCACTTGTTGATAATACATCTGCTGATTTTATTTCTTTATCTACTACTAAATATTTTCGATCTTCTAATTTATAGAATTTTGTTAAAGCGGTGCTTTTAATTACTGTTTCACCACTAGTTATATTTATTTCATCACCACTACTAATTTCATAATATTTTCCATAAAGTTTCAAAACTCCTGTATCTTCATTATATGTAATGGCGGTATTGCCTAATTCGGTACTTATTTTATCTTGAATTAGATAATATTTTTTATTCCATTTGGTCTTTATAACTGCTGGTTTTTCTGTTTTTATTATAGTTTTATCTTTATCAAATACTAATGTTTTTTCTTCTGCTTTATATTCGTTTTTATCTCGTGATAAAAATAGGTTGATAACTAGAGAAAACATGACAATTATCAGTGCTGAAATTACTAATATTATGCCTATATTTCTCTTGTTTTTTTTATCATATTTTCTCATTTATATCATCCTTTCTATTTTCCTTCATATTTGAATGTCTTAGAATCACTAGTACTATCCCCTATTTTTAGAGCAGTTATTTTTCCATTTTTATCTTTATAATAGTATATTAATTTTATATTGTTATTTAATCCTAACTTTTGATTCTCATCTGTTGTTACTTCTATGGTTGGATATTCATCTTTATCTAGTTTAAATACTAATTGATTACCAGTAGTAGTATTACTTTGTCCTATTAAGCCCGAACCCACTTTACCAAATCCTTCAACTGTCATTGAGTATTCAATACCTGCTATATACTCTTGTAAATTAGTTGCTCCTTTAAATGTTATTAATACTTTATTGTTTGATAGTGCGGTTGGAGTTACTGCTCCTAGGGAGAATCCTAATTCACTCTTTGTATATTGACTCTTTCTTGCATATATTTTTGTTTCTTTTTCTTCATCTGGTAAAGAAATATTATTTCTATATATATCTGATGATACATAAATTGAATAGTTGGTATCTGGTTTTAAATTAGTGAATGTTATTTCTATTTGATTGCTACCATATTTAGCTAAATTAATAGTTTTGCTACAGTTATCTTCATTACCTGCTGGACATACATGGTTGTAATCAGCATCTTGTAATTCTATAAATAATAATCCATCTTTAATTACTTTATCTCTATCTTCTAATGTGATAATGTATTTAATTCCATATGTGAATCCTGAATCATTTTTATTTACTATTGCTTCTTGTTTTATCGTAAATGATGGTTCTTTTAATTCGTGGAAGTTTTGACCCGCTGTAATATTTTTATCAGACATTGTGTCTTCGAATAATTTTAATTCTTTACCTTTATCTGTTGTTATAGCAGTAACGGTAAGAGTATAATAATCGTTTCCATATACTAAATTATCTTTAGTTATATCTCTTGATAATATTGCTTTTCTTCCTTTACCGATGTTTTCATCATTTATTTGATCATTAGTTACTTTTCCATCAAATATTAATTCTCCATCTGGATTATGTACTTGATATTTGATATCAAAGTTTTTATTATTTTTCAAATATGTTGTTAGGTTCATTATTCTATTTAGGTATACATTATCTATTGTTTTTGAATCATAGTTATAGGCTACTCTATCAAGTATTTCTTCTGCTCCTAAAGTTTTAAAAGTACCCATATACTCTACATAACCTTCTTTTTCATAATCGAATAATGGTGTTTTTACATTTTCTCCATTTTTATTCATATCAGCAGATATTTTATAATAATATCTAGTATCTGGATCTAATCCTGCAAAAGATATCTCACTTTTTAGACTTTCATAATCTGTTTCAATTGTGTCTACAGGAACATATTCTTCTTTGCAATCTTCTTCATCTTCACCACAAGTTGTCATAGTATAAATGTCTATATAGAATTTATATTTGCCATCTGTTTTAATAAAGTCACTTTCTAAAACGCTATCACTTGCAGATACATATACATTCATAGCAGTTCCATTAATTGTTGGTGTTGGTTTTGATGTTGATACTTTAGGTGTGATACTTGTAAATTTGAATTTATTATTATCTGTTTGAATATTTATTTTGTCTAAAACTTTTGGATTTAATGTATATTTAGTATTTTTATCTCTAAATCCACTTAATCCTAAGTTAGCTATACCATCTTTCTTAATAAAGTCACCATATTTAATAAATTGATTTTTACTTTTATCAACAATATCAGTTGATGTTATATACCATACATCATTTTGATTTTTTTCTGTTTTTACTTCATAGCCAAATATTCCTGTAGGTTTGTTTGAAGTTGCATATGAGCCATTTGGATTTAAATATAAATATTGTCCTGGCATTTCTAATGATGTTGTTTGGAAAACATATCCTAGTTTAGAAGCATCTTTTTCTCCTACTACTCCTAAACTTTGGAAGTAATCTCCTAATAGTGATTTTTGACTAAATCCTGTATATCCTGTGTCATAAAATCCTACTAATGAAACCTGAATATCTTTACCTTTGAATGATTCTATATCATTGTAATCAAGAATAATACATTTATTATCATCACAGTCAGATAAGTTTGATATAACTTTTTCATATTTATCATTACCTGATGTTAATGTTAGAAGGTATGTTGATATTCTATTTAAAAATTCATTGTCATCTAAAACTATTTTTAATCTATTATCAAAATTGCCATATACTAGTTTATATCCTATATTATAATCTTTTGAATTATAATAACCATCAAAATAGTATTTTCCTATTGATATTTTAGTGGGATCTGATGTTTTGGTATTTGCTCTTTTATAACTTAAATTATATATATCAGAATTATTTAAGTTTGAAATAGTAAATGTTTTTATATCACTACTTTTTTCAAATTCAATACTATTTTCTTCTTCACTATCATTTACTTTGTAGTAGAAGTTATATTTATCGCCTTCATCTTTAAATAAGGCATTATCGATATCTTCAACATAGTATTTATATGTTATTGAATCTTTGGTACTATTATCAACATATAATTTAAAGATTGGATCTTTTTTAATTGAAGTGAATGTTTTACTTATTGGTTTATTTGATGGGAATACAGAATCATCTGTTCCATCGTTATTGCTATCAATACTTATATCATATGAAAAGCTATATGTGTTTCCTCTAGCTAATTTTTCATCTTCTACTTTATAATCAGTTCCATAGTCTAAGAAGAAATATGCTGTATAATTTTCTGTAGTTGTAAAATCGATTGTTTTTGTTTCAATTAATCTATTTCTTTGATCTTTGGCGTAAAAGTTTAATTTAGTAATTGGATGTTCACCTTGGAAGTATGTTTCTATTTTAGCTTTATCGAATATTGCATTTACTTCATAGCCTATTATAGTTGAACCATCTAATTTATTATCATAACTTACACCATATTTTGCTTGCATATCGGCGTCTTTTACGGTATCGTTAGTTATTTCTGTTACCGCTATGGTTGGTTCTGCTACTTCATCTTCTAGTAATAGCATAGCGGGTGTTTCAAATACATATTTGTTATTTAATATATCAAATTTATTGGTACCGCTATTATCATAGGCATCTGTTACTTCAAGTGTATAATATCTACTTAGTTTTCCTCCGGATATTTCTCTTAAAGCATCTAGATTTTCTATACCAAACATTTTTGAAGTTAAATCAAATTCTTTATTATAATATCTTGATTTTATATCTTCTGTTTCAGTAAAGCTTCCTATTGGTGCTGTTTGAATATTATTCTTAGTATCACCTTTATATAAATTAAATGTTATTGATGATATTTTATCGGCATAATCACTTTCTGGTACAGTAGATATCATTTCAGTACTAACTACTATTGGGGTTTCAAAACTATATTGTTTTTGCTTCCAATTTTGCATTTGCAATGCTTCTATTCCTTTTGTAGTTACCGCAAAGCTTCCTATGTATTGACCTTTTTGTAAGCCTTTACCATTATACATATCTATATCGGCGTATACTTCAAATGTATATAAAGTATTTTCTTTTAAACCACTTAATGCTAGTTTATATTCCATTGTTTCAGGATCAAACTTAACATCTTTTATGGCTGTTCTTGTAGTTGAATTACCACCATAATATCTAATTATAAAGTCATTAACTTTATTCATTTCAGGCTTGTCTTTACATTCTCTTCCTTCATTTGGTATTGTACAGCCTTCATCTTTTATTTTTACTGTTCCGACTATTTGATTAAAGTCTACTAATTCTTCTTTGAATTCAATTGTTGGTCTACCTATTACTTGGAAATAATTACTTAGTCCTGTTTCTATTTCGTTATATTTATAGTTATCATTATATTCTACAATCATTTTAAAACAATAATCTGTTTTATCTTCTAAATTATTTTCCCCTAATTTTAATTTTTGCTCTTTTAATGTATCACTACTAAAAGTATATACTGGCTTAGCATTTAGTATTTCGCCATCAGTTAAATCTTCTGCTTTATATATTTCATAAGTATATTTTGTTATACTTGAGTCCTCATCTTGTGGTTTTTCCATTTTTAGAGTAAAGCTTTTATTATCATTATCGGTATCTACTGATATTTCACCTAAAGTTGGTTTATTTTTTAGTGTTTTATCAGATGTTTCTATAGTATATATATTTGCATAATTGGTATTTTTTAAAATAACTGAATCTACTTTTACTTTATATTTTGTATTGTGTGTTAATTCCTCAAAAGAAATATTATTGTCTTCACCATTAGTTATAGTGATTGTATTGCCTACTTTATTTCCTTCGGTATCATATAACGATACATTAGCTGATTTGATATCATTATTTTCGCCAAATTCTAATGAATATGATAATGAATTTTGTGTTACCATTTCACGAACTAAATTTAGTGTTAAACTTTCGGTTTTAAATGTTTTTTGAAAATATTGTGTACCATTATTATTATTTTGTTCTGATATTGTCATTAGATAATCACAATTTGGTGATAATGAATTTATATTTACTTCTTGTATATCAGGAGCATTAGCTAATATTTTAGAAAACTCTCTTTCTCCTGTAGTTATGTTTGTCAATGTCAATAATAAATCATCTTTAATAAAATTACCGGTATCTATTACTTGGAAACTTGCATTTAAACTATGAGTATCTACTTTGGCAGAAATTAAATCTATTGATACTTCTTGCTTTAACACTGAATTTGTTGTATCACCTTCGCCTGATTCTCCTCCTGATGGCTTATTTTCCTCATTATTTTCAGGATTATTTTTTACATCAGGTTGATTTTCACCTTTATTATCTCCACTACCATCAGTAGTGCCATCAGTATTTTTCTTGTCATCATTTGATTTTACTTTACCATTGCTAGGTTTGATATCAATATTTTCATTACCATCAATAGTCATCTCAGATAAAGAAAGTTTTGTTTCATCATTATAGATGACATTCTTATCACCAAGATTTATTTTGGTATTATCTCCTATAAAAATAGTTGTTCCATCCGCTACGGTTTGATAGCTTCCTTCTTGGTTTTCTATTTTTACTATACCATCTTCTACAAATAGTATTTCAAAATAATCTCCACTAACAGTGTTATCATTACCTGCTAATTTAACTCTTATATCTTTTCCTACAACAATATATTTATTTTCGGTTATTCTTCCTAAGAAATTATTAAATATTAATGTTTTGTCGGATGTTTCAATGTAATAACTACCATTATTATATTTAATTATCGATTTATCTGTAATATTGTAATATGGAACTAGATTTTTATTGAATTTATCTAAGTCAAGGATAACACCATTTTTCATAAATGACATTGATTTATCTAAATAATGAATAAAGTTTTCTTTGCTGGTACTTACTTCTTTATTGTCTGCATTCTTAAAAACATATTCTTCTTTTACGTTTTCTTTATAAACTGTATTATCATTGAAATATAGTTTTTTGCTGCTTGATGCAGTACTATTTATTATATATCCTGCACTATAAAATTCTTTTTCTGAATCTTTTGTTAAAAAGATTACTCCTATAGTCAAAATTGTTAAAGTTACAATGCTTATAATTAAAATTATCCAAAAACTTTTATCATTTATTTTTTTCATTTTTATCACCGATACCTATCATATAAATTATATCAAAATGGTACTTAAAAGTCAATTAACTCATTATATTTTGCCATGATAATTTTGATGATATTTTTATAATAATTTTTGATAAATTTTGAGTTTTTTTTAATTTAGTAGTTTACAAATGGAA
>ERZ791731.1163-NODE-1163-length-10684-cov-2.02371_pt1 | contig 10684 bp, 8 predicted proteins | sample MGYA00509954_ERZ791731 | MGnify/ENA primary metagenome ERZ791731 (study PRJEB30046, sample SAMN00715134) | human gut metagenome | study: EMG produced TPA metagenomics assembly of the A metagenome-wide association study of gut microbiota in type 2...
AGGCGGAGAGGTCCGCCAGGCCGTCATTGAGCAGGCGCCCCCAGCTGGCGTACGTGTCCGGAAGGCCGAAGCCCAGGTAATCCAGGGAGGCCAGGGCCAGAATGAGGGCGGAGACGCTGAACGGAACCAGCGTGACCAGGATGGCGACGAGGTTGGGGAGGATGTGGACGAAGAGGATGCGGCTGGGGGGAGCCCCCAGCACGCGGGCCGCCGCCACGTAGTCGCGCGCCTTTTCCTTCATGGTGGAGGTTCTGAGCTGGTAGGTCATGGCCATCCACCCGAACATGATGAGCAGGCTGATGATCAGGAACATGCCTTTCATGTGAAGCGGCACCATGTCTGAGATGATCATGATGATGAACAGGAAGGGAACCTGGGAGAAGATTTCAATGAGGCGCTGCATGCCGAGGTCGAACATGCCGCCGAAGTAGCCCATCATCATCCCGAAGGTGATGCCGATGAAGTACACGATGGGAAGGTAGAAGATGGCGGCCTTCATGTTCACCTGGAGCCCTCCGTACAGGTACGCCAGGATGTCCGCGCCCTGGGTGTTGGTGCCCAGCAGGTGACCTCCCTTGAGGGGTGGGGCCGGGTGGTAGAAGATGCGGCTGATTTTGTTCTCGTCCGTCTGTTTCAGGAAGTCCTCCTTGGTGCCGGGGCCGCTGTAGTGTTCCGCTACGATCTGGTTGTTTTCATACGTGGCGCTGTACACTTCCGTCCGGTCTTCCAGCCAGCCGGTGGCGCGGTCCACCTTTTTCCCCTTGCGGAATTTGTAGCTGATGTGGGGAAGGGCTTCTTCATCCTTGTGCAGCCGGGAGGCCAGGCCGGAATACGGCTTGCCGCTGGACTCGCAGACCAGGCCGTCTTCATTCACCGTCAGGGCTTCAGAACCGGGATTGGTGGAATCCCCTGTGGGGTCGTACGGCACCAGGGGCATGATGACGAGGGAGGGTTTTCCCGGCTGCCCTGCCTGTTTTTTCAGTTCGCGGTAGTTGGCTTCCGCATCCGCAAAGTCCCCGGTCTGGCCGAAGGTGGAGCCTTTGTAAACCTTGCGCATGATGGCGGGGAAGTACCAGGAGCCGTCCTGCACGACGAGCAGCGCCCGTTTGCCCACCAGGCACTGGTCCATGCAGGCCAGCAGCGTCAGTACGAGCAGGATGATGAGGGAGACATAGCCGCGGGAGATGCTTTTAAAGCGCTGGATGCGGCGTTTCGTAATCGGCGTGGGATGGAAGCGGCGCGGCCCTTTCAGCATGATCCAGAAGCCGACCCCGGCCATGACCAGCACGCAGGCCCAGCCGAACCACAGGAATTTTCCCTGCGGCGTCAGGATGCCGCCGTTGTTCTGGTCCGTGCAGACGATGTTGAGCATGCTCATTTCACGCGAGACGGTGAAGGGCCAGCTCAACGTGGGCAGGAGCAGGCCGCACAACTCTCCCACGGCAGTGAGGACCGCCAGAATGACCAGAAGGTATGCCAGTTTTCTAACCATGTGTGTTATTCAAATTTAATGCGCGGATCCACGGCGGCTACGATGATGTCTGAAAGCAGGTTGCCCAGCACCATCAGGAAGGAGGTAAGCAGCAGCGTGCCCATGATCAGGGCGTAGTCCTTGTCCATCAGGGCCTGGTAGCTCAGCATCCCGAAGCCCTGGATATCGAAGACCTTTTCCACCAGCATGGAGCCGGCCACAATAAGGCTGATGAGGCTGCCCAGCGTGGAGGCAATCGGGATGAAGGAGTTGCGGAAGGCGTGCTTGATAACGGCCCCCTTGAAGCTCACGCCCTTGGCCATGGCCGTTCTGATATAGTCCGCGGAAAGGTTGTCCATCAGGTTGTTTTTCATCATCATGGTGGTGATGGCGAAGGAGCTGACTACATAACAGATCAGGGGAAGCACCGTATGGTGCAGCAGGTCTCCGGCCTGTTGCCAGAAGCCCATGTCCGCAAAGTCCGGAGACGTAAGCCCGCAGAGCGGGAACCATTCCAGACGCGCGCCCAGATACACCACCAGCACGGCGCCCAGCGCAAAGCCGGGCACGGAGTACCCCAGGAAAATCAGAACAGAGGAGATGTTGTCCACCAGGCTCTTGTGGCGGATGGCCTTTATTACTCCCAGGGGAATGCAGACGGAATAGGTAATAATGGCGCTCAGGATGCCGAAGTACAGGGAGACGGGAATGCGCTCCTTAATCATGTCCCACACTGGTTCATTGTATTTGAAGGAGTTGCCCATGGTGCCCTGGAGCAGCCCGTCAAAGCTGGTCTTATACATCACGGCGCGCCAGGCATAGCCGCGCGCCTTGTCCCTGACGGCTTCCGTATTGTCCGTCTGCCTCATGCGGCGCGCCCAGCGTTCCGCGCGGTCCATGGGGGATTCTATGTCCACGGTCCAGCCTTCCGAGGCGGCTTTCCGGGACGGAGTGCCGGAAAAGAAGGCGTCCTTCACGCTGTCGGAATCCTTGTCCTGGCGCACTACGACGACCTGTTCTCCCGTTTCATTCAGGTTGATCCGGGTGTGCGTATCGGAAATGCCGGAATATTCATCTTCCTTGTCCGCCGCTTCCACGCCGCCGATCTCCCCGAATTCCTCACGGGAAATGAAAATCTTTTTTGGGAGCACTCCCAGCCATTGCAGATAGGCGGTGATGATGGGCTCCTGAAGGCTGTACTGTTCCTCCAGGCGCTCCATATCCGCTTCGCTCAGGTTATTGTCGCCGCGCTGGGACCCCGCCTTCTGGCCGGACAGGGCGCTCATGCTTTGCTGCTGCATCATCTGCTCAATGGGACCTCCCGGAACAAAGCGGGTTATGCAAAAGACGAGGAACGTGACCCCCAGCAGCGTCAGGGGCATGAGAAGGAGTCGTCTGATGATATAGGTCTTCATTCGTCGCGCAGAACTCTACTGGTTTGTGGCAGGCGAGGCAAGTAGCAATGCAAATTTGTGAGCCTTTGCTAACATGCGGTTTCCCCATTTTTTCTTAATGCGGAATGGAAACAATTAAAGATTCCGCAGGATTTCAATGGAGCATCCCGTATTACCGTCAACGGTTCGCAAAACATTAAATGCCTTCTCCCAGGCGGCGCGCCAGCATCTCCGGGAGTCCGGCGGCCAGAATGCGCCTTTGCGCTTCCTCCACGTCGTATTCCACGCGGCGCTGGTAATAAACCATGCTGTCCACATCAAGCACGCCGTAGGCGGCGCGGGGGTCTCCGTCCCTGGGCTGGCCGACGGAACCCACGTTAATAAGGTACTTGTTGGTTTTGAGAAGCTGGATGTCCCCGGATTCATATTCCTGGATGCTCCCTTCATGGCGGATGAAGGTGCGGGGGACGTGCGTATGACCGTTGAAGCACAGGAACTGATTGTCTCGCAACATGTTGATGCTGTGCGTGGCCGTGTCCACATTCGTGACGTAGGACCAGGAATTGGGCTTGTCCTGGGTGGCGTGCACCAGAACGATTTCATTGGGCAGGATACGCTGGAAGGGAGCGCGGCGAAGCCACTTCTTCTGTTCTTCGGAAAGCTGCTGGCGCGTCCACATCAGGGCTTTGTACGCCACGGGGTTCATGCCCGCCGGATTGTCTTCCCCAATGGCTTCCTCATCATGGTTGCCGCGCACGGTGGGAATCTGGCGTCCGCGGACGAACTCAAGGCATTCGGCCGGATTGGCGTTGTAGCCCACAATATCACCCAGGCAGTAAACGGCGTCGCATTGAAGCTGTTCTATATCCTTCATCACCGCTTCCAGAGCGGGCAGATTGGCATGGATGTCACTGATCAGGGCTATTCTACTCATGGTGTTGTGGAGAAAAAGCATAGCATCTTTCCGGGGCGTTGCCAAGCGCCTTCGGAGGAGCGGTTAAAGATTAAAGGCCGGAAATTAAAGTTCATTCCGGCCGTCATTGAAAAAGCGCCCCTTTAAAGGAGGAGCTCCTTTTAATTTATCTTTAGTCTTTTGTTTTTAGTCATCCGTTTTTGCGGGAGGCAAGGCCTCCAAGGCCTCCCTCAAGCCGTCCACGGGGTATTTCAGGGAATTGGCCAGGTGGCTGCTCATCAGGTCGCGGGCAATCTCGTCCGTCGGGAACAATTCCCGGAAGGGGACGCGGTCTTTTTCAGGCACTTTCAGCCTGTTTTCCAGGACGAAAATATTGCTCACCAGGCTGGGCGTCCTGTTCCTGGGATCCTTGAACAATTCCCGGCCCAGCTCCAGCGCCTCGCGGGATTTGGAGGGAACGCGGACAAGTGCATAAAACTCCTTGCGCTCCGTCAGGGGCGGCGCTCCCAGTTCCCGGGCCTTGCGGTAGGCTTCCGCAGCCTTTTCAAAATCCGGCTGGCGGTAGGTATCGCTGTACATGTTGCCCAGCAGGGATTGCAGGTACCAGCTGTCCGGGTTGGCGCTGATGCCTTTTTCCAGGAAGCTGCGGCCCTTCTGGATGTACTTCCGGAAGCCTTCCCTTCGTTCCATGGGAGAAAGCCGCTTATTGTCCAGATAGCTGGAGGAGGCGTTATTGCCTAAATGCCACGAACCGTTGTCCCAGTAAAAGTCGGAATGGGGGGCAAGAGAGGTGATTTGGTTGTAGCGGCGTTCCAGATTGGCCCAGTCGGAAATCAGGAAGCAGTCGAAGGCCTCCATGCTCAGCACGGCCGCTACCAGGGAGCGCAGCCCCCCCAGGGAAACCATGGCGAGCTGCTGTTCCAGATAATCGGAGGAGGAGAGCTCCACCGGGTCATCCAGCAGCCCCGCCGCCTTTTCCTGCTCCAGAATACGGTTCTGCAAAGGCAGGCGAATCATGCCGAAGCCCAGCAGGGCAATGATGAAAATGACGATGGTTTTCAGCATGATGTTACAAAAAGTGGTGAGGCTCTTTACCCCAGAGAAAGATTCTCTAGAATTCTCATAGCTCCTTCATTCCTATTTTCTTTAGATAATAATAGATACCATCATAAAAGGAGGATTGCCGAGTCAAATCCGCGTCACATCCCTCCGGGATAAAAATCACGAATCCCTGGCGTGCTCGTGTCAATAAGACGCGGTAGGTATTTTTAAGATAGAGCTGTGCGTCTTTTTTACAAACCGTTTTCCAACTAGAACCTGTAAAATTATAAGCTTTAAAATGTCCTTTTTCTATGCGGTAGTCTGCATCCCATGCAACGATTGCCCAGTCAATTTCTAGCCCTTGAATATCAAATTCGGTGGCCGTGTCTTCGAGGAAATAGGAGGAACGAATATCCTCCTTATCATTTAAAAACCAGTTTTCTGCTTGAATATTACTCTGTACCCAGATTCCAAATTGGCGTAAACGTTTGGCCCCAGAGCTAGCGATGAGTCCATAACGTTCCGTTCCTCGGGCTTGGGCTCGTATCCATTCTTGGGCTTTTTCCAGGCTGCGGGTAATCGTGATGGGATAATTAGGCGATAGCTCAGAGTAGAGCTGTTGGGCTACTGGTAAATTTTCGTCCAATAATGATTTTACAAACGCAGAAACTCGTTCATTCCGGAAAGAACGGAGTGAAACTGAAAGATGGAGGTTTGGTTCCCGATAGAGGCGTAATCCCGTAAAGAGATGTTCAAGTGGTTTTCCGTGTGTATATTCCACATCAGAGATTTGGGGTGATACATAAACATTCCAATCTGGAAAATGGTCTCTTAGTGCATCAAACCAAGCTAGCAGCCCTGCTTCTCCAGTATGTATCTCTTGACCACCTCCGATTAAGCAGATGATAACCGTCCAATCTTGGTGGCGATCCATTACACTGATAAGAAATTCAGGTTCAGACATGTTCCAGCCGGGAACATGGCGTTTTAACATAAATTTGGCTGTTTGTTCTTTTGTCCAAGCACGTTGTGCTTCGTCAAAAATGGCTACTTTCTCCGCAGGGACTTGTTCTGAAGGAGGCAGATAAGCATCACGAAAGTGGTGGATGTTTTGGATAAAGGCAGCAACTTTTCTTTTAGATGCTGTCTTTGTTATTTTACCTTTAAAACGTTTGATTTCATCTCGTGCTAGAGCTTCTCGTAAGACAGCAACCAAAGGACCATTACCGGAAAGAAAGACCGCATGTTCTTGCTCATCATATTGATGCCGCTCATTTGCAATATTGAGGCCTACTAACGTTTTTCCAGCACCAGGTACGCCAGTGACAAAGCAAATGGATTTTTCATGATGCTGCTTACTCTGCTCAATAATGCGATTCAGTGCCTTTGTGGTGAGGCTAAGATTGTAAGCTCCGGCATCACTACGTGAAATTTCTTTAACATCATGTCCACGGTAAAGTGCTTGAGCTGCTTCAATAATCGTGGGAGTAGGCATGTATGGTGAAGTTAACCATTGTTCAAAATGGAATGCCTCATCACACAGAGTGCTAGTCAGCTTTGTTAAAGTAGGTCCTAAGGTGTTATCATTACAGAGGATAGGATGATAAACTCCGTCTTGACCTACTGTAAGTTGATGTTCCTTAGAAGGAGCATGGGTACAAATTACCAAAGGAACAATTTTCTTTTGATGGCTTTCTTGATGGAAATACTTTAAAGCTAGTGCATAGTCTACAACCTGGTCAATAGCATGTCTGGGATAAGATGATTCTCCTACTTTAAATTCAAGGACATAGAGAATACCTGCACAGGCGATGACGACATCTATTCGTTCTCCGATGCGGGGAATGGTGTATTCAAAGGCTATTGAGCCAGCAGGAATATCTTTAAGAACGTGTTGGAGTGATTTGATTTCGTGAACAAAGGAGTTGCGCGAATTTTGATCTAGGTCAAATGGTGTATGAAAAGCAATCTGCCCTAAAATTTCTTTTAGAGATTGGGTACAAAAAGACTGTAGGTCATTGGAATAATAAGACCGTTGCATCATCTTTGGTAGTAGGAGAGAACCAGAATGGTCAATCCATGTTCAGGCGCTTGCGGATGTCCTTGTCCAGAAGTTCCCATTCCGGCACGGATGCTCCGGCCTGTCGGGCCTTGGAGAGAGGGTCTCCCCAGATAGCCGTGTATTCGACAGGGCGTCCTTCGTTGTAGTCCACGGCGCTGGACGGAATGAAGGAGCCCATGCTTTCCGTGCGGGAAAGGTGGAATTCCACCAGATCGTCAGGCAGGGTGTAGCCGCGGGCCTTCGCCGCCCGGACCACTTCCTCCATGATGCAGCGCGCCCGGGCGACGTTTTCCGGGTTTTGATAGAGTTCCGCAATGCTGATGCCCCCCAGCGCCAGGCACAGCCCGTTGAACGGGATGTTCCAGACGAGCTTGTACCACTGGATTTGCTCCGCGGCGTCAAAGGCGCGCGTCTTGATGCCGGCGTTGGCAAACAATTCGGAGAGTTCCCGGGCCTTTTCGGAGCCTTCCGGGGAGGGAACGAAGGGGGCAAACTGGATGTTGCCGCCTTCCAGATGGTTGACGTGGCCCGGTTCCGCGCGCATGGCGCAGATGAAGCAGAGGCCCACATAGATGCGGTCAGCCGGGATGATGCGGGAGATTTCCTCCGCATTTCCCATGCCGTTCTGGAGCGTGACTACAACCGTATCTGGTCCCATCAACGGAGGGAGGGCCTTGGAAAAACCGGCATTTGCCGTGCTTTTCCAAGCGACTATGACGAGGTCCACCGGGCCGACTTCCGCCGCGTCCCGGTACACCTTGAGCCGGGGCAGGGAGATGTCTCCATGCAGGCTTTTCACTTGCAGGCCGTGTTCTTTCAGGTAGCCGTATTCCGAACGTACGATGAAGGAGACGTCCTGGCCGGATTCCTGAAGTCTGGCTCCGTAGTAGCAGCCGAGGGCTCCGGCTCCCAGAATGGCGATTTTCATGGTGTGCGGTGAAGGTGTGTATCTTGTATTGAGATTGCCTAGAGGCCCTGAACGTTGCCCTTGTTGTCCAGATAGATGTGCATGGCGTTCGGTGAGACGGGCAGGGCCGGCATGCGCATGATTTCACCGCAGAGGGCCACCAGGAAGCCGGCTCCGTTGGCAATTTCAAAGTCACGCACAGTGACGGTGAAACCGGTGGGGCGGCCACGGAGACGACCGTTGTCGGAAAGGGAGTTCTGGGTTTTTGCCATGCAGATGGGCAGGTCCGTGAGGCGGTTGGCTTCAAACTGGGCCAGCTTCTTTTTGGCCGCGGGCGTCAGTTCCACTCCGTCCGCTCCGTAAATACTGCGGGCGATGATGTTGAGCTTTTCTTCCACCGGAAGAGCGGATTCATAGAGGGGCTTGAAAGGAGCGGAGGGCTTGTCCGCAGCTTCCACCACCATTTGGGCCAGGTTTTTGCCGCCTTCCCCTCCCTGGGAGAAGATGTCCGCAATGGCGCAGGGAATGCCGCGTTCCGCACAGTGCGCCACGATGGCGTCCAGTTCCTCCTGGGAGTCGTCAAAGAATTTGTTGACGGCCACCACCACGGGGCGCTTGTAGCTGGGTCCAGATGGGCGTCCAGGTTGGCAAGACCTTTTTTCAGTGCGGCCACGTCCGTGTTTTTCAGGTCCGCCAGGGCGGTGCCTCCGTGCATTTTCAGGGCGCGCGCCGTGGCTACGATGACGATGGCGGCAGGGTCCAGTCCGGATTGGCGGCACTTGATGTCCAGGAATTTTTCCGCGCCCAGGTCAAAGGCGAACCCGGCTTCCGTGACGGCATAGTCCCCAAAATGGAGGGCCATTTTGGTGGCCAGCACGGAGTTGCAGCCGTGGGCGATGTTGGCGAACGGGCCGCCGTGCAGGAAGCAGGGCACCCCTTCCACGGTCTGGACCAGGTTGGGCATCAGGGCGTCTTTCAGAAGGGCCATGACGGAGCCGGTGATGCCGAGTTCCCTGGCGAATACGGGCTTGTCGTCCGTCGTGAAACCGATCACGATGCGGTTGATGCGGTCTTCCATGTCCTTGCAGGAGGTAGCGAGGCAAAGGCACGCCATGATTTCCGAAGCCGGGGTGATGTCGAAGCCCGTTTCACGCGGGAAGCCCTGCTTGTTGAGTCCCACGATGATGGAGCGCAGGGAGCGGTCATTCATGTCCATGACGCGCTTCCACGTGACTTTGCGTTCGTCAATGTTCAGCGTGTGGAAGAACATGGCGTTGTCAATGATGGCGCTGATCAGGTTGTGGGCGGACGTGATGGCATGGAAGTCTCCCGTGAAGTGCATGTTGATTTCATCAGGCGGCGTCAGGGAGCTTTTACCGCCGCCGGTAGCGCCGCCCTTGCGGCCGAATACCGGGCCCATGGAGGGCCCTCGAAGCGCCAGGCAGGCTTTTTTACCGATGGCCTGCAACCCCTGCGCCAGACCGATGGAGACGGTGGTTTTCCCTTCTCCGGAAGGGGTGGGCGTGATGGCGGAAACCAGGATGAGTTTGCCGGGTGCGGCCGGCTTGTCCAGTACGTCCAGGGAAATCTTGGCCTTGTTGCGGCCGAAGGGGATCACGTCGTTTTCATCGACGCCCAGCTTGTTGACACAATCGGAGAATGCAGGTGTGACCATGAATGCATGATGACGGAAGCCCCCTCTTTTTGCAAGAAGGTTCATGGGCATTCATGTGGTGGAAACGTGGATGTTTTCAACCATCATGGGGGTGGGTCCAGGGAAATCCTGGGTTCAAGGAGGGTACGGGCAGAGGATGCGGGAGAGGGAAAATTGGGCGGTGCGGGCACCGTTGTTTTTCAAACCGTGGGAGCGTGTCCTTCCACTATGTTTTCTAATGAAAGCGTTCCGGGAATGAGAGCCTCTGGACCTTATAAAAATTTCCCTTGAAACCAGGGTATTTCGGGAAAGAAGCCGATTTGAAGGGTTACCGCTTCAGCACAGGGCGGTAATGGCCCGTGATGGTATGGGAGAAGAGGAAGTCTTCCTCCTGCGCACCGCAGCCGACGTTGTGAATAATCAGCGGCGTTCCTTCCTTCGTCTTCCGGTCGGAAACGATGCCGATGTGGGGAACACTGTCGGACAGGTTCCACGTAACCAGGTCGCCGGGCTTGTAGTCCGCCGCGGTTTCCGTAATGGGAACGGACCATCCTTTCCGGGCAAAGAAGGCGCGGAGATTGGGAACCCTGCGGTGGTCAATGCTGCGGTCCGTGGTTTTCAGGCCCCATAGTTTCGGATATTTGGAGAAGTGGGCCTTCATGTCTTCATGCACGGCTTTCTGGAGGTCCAGTCCGAAAGCCCTCATGGCTCGGATGACCACGTCCGTACATACTCCCGTTTCCTTGGGGACATCCCCGTTGGGGTAGGGGATGGTTTGATAGCCTCCGTTGTAGGAGACCGTTACTCCTATCTGTTCGCGCGCCTTGGCGGCCAGTGCGGCGTTGTCCGCCATCAGGCACGCGGAACAGGAAAGGAAGAGGAAGGTGAGAAGGACGGCGGGTTTCATGGGGTAGTTGGGCTGGGAAAAGGGTAAAAATCAGACGAAGCTGGCAAAGCCGATGTCCGGACGGCGCTGCATGCCGTCAAATTTGACCTTTTTGGTTTCGTTGTGGGCACGCTGGCGCGCTTCGGAAAGGGATTCCCCCTGCGCCACGACGGCCAGCACGCGGCCGCCGTTGGTTTCATAACAGTTTTTGTCCGCATTCCATTTGGTGCCGGCGTGGTAAACGGAGGCATTCGCAACGTCGTCCAGCCCCTGGATGGCGTCGCCGGAGCGGGAGGTTTCCGGATATCCCTTGGAGGCCAGCACGCAGCAGACGCTCCAGCCGTTTTGGAAGGAGA
>ERZ791731.1167-NODE-1167-length-10665-cov-1.86569_pt1 | contig 10665 bp, 8 predicted proteins | sample MGYA00509954_ERZ791731 | MGnify/ENA primary metagenome ERZ791731 (study PRJEB30046, sample SAMN00715134) | human gut metagenome | study: EMG produced TPA metagenomics assembly of the A metagenome-wide association study of gut microbiota in type 2...
TAAAATCACGACTTGTGAGAGGACGCTTATAGCTGCCCCTTCACAACCTATAAAAGCACCACAGAATCTGCAACACAACGCCAATTAAACTCCGGTTACTACCGCTTACATTTTGTAGCTGCCTCCACAAATCCATGGAACAGTGGATGTGGTCTGTTAGGTCTGGACTTCAGTTCAGGATGCGCCTGTGTTGCAATGAACCAAGGATGATCCGGAAGTTCTACCATCTCGACAATACGTCCATCAGGAGAAGTACCGCAGAGTTTCATGCCATGTTCTGTGAGGACTGCACGGAAGTCATTATTTACTTCGTAACGATGGCGGTGACGTTCTTCAATATTTTCAGTGCCATACAATTCATAAGCTTTAGAAGTCTTGTCCAAAATACATGGATAAGAACCAAGTCTTAAGGTTCCACCGATATCTTCCACACCATTCTGATCCGGCATTAAAGCGATGACCGGATGTGTGGTGTTTGGATCAAGCTCAACACTGTGAGCATCGTTGAATCCACAGACATGTCTTGCAAATTCAATGATGGCAACCTGCATACCAAGGCAGAGACCAAGGTAAGGAACCTTGTGTTCACGGGCATACTGTGCAGCGAGAATTTTTCCTTCCACACCACGGGAACCAAATCCGCCAGGAACTAAGATACCGGAAACATCTCCTAAATATTCGTCTATATTTTCAGGAGTAAGTTCCTCGGAATCTACCCATTTAATGTTGACAGTGGCACGCTCTGCGATTCCGCCGTGTTTTAATGCTTCCACAACAGAGATATATGCATCGTGCAGGGCAATATATTTTCCGACTAATGCAATTTTTACTTCTTTATTCGGATGACGGAGCGCATCTACCATTGCTTCCCAGTCTTTTAAATCTGGTTCTGGGCAAGCTAAATGTAAAGCTTCACAGGCAACTTTTGCAAGATTCTCTTTTTCCATTGCAAGTGGTGCCTCATATAAGTATTCCACATCAAGGTTCTGCAACACATGACTGTTTGGCACGTTACAGAACAGAGCGATTTTATCTTTTAAACTCTGATCTAATTCGTGCTCGGAACGGCATACGATAATATCAGGCTGGATACCCCTTCCGTTACGGAAGCCTGTGTTGGTTTTGTTTTCAGTTCGCCGGAAGCCTTTAAGTATGGAATCAGCGTTACATGGATAAGAATGGCATTTTCATGTCCGACCTCATGCTGGAACTGGCGGATCGCTTCTAAGAAAGGCTGGCTTTCGATATCACCTACGGTTCCTCCAACTTCAATGATGGCAATATGTGTCTCATCGGAAGTGAAATTGCGGTAAAAACGGCTCTTGATCTCGTTTGTGATATGAGGAATGACCTGAACAGTTCCTCCGCCGTAATCGCCGCGGCGTTCTTTCTGAAGAACGGACCAGTATACTTTTCCGGTTGTGACATTGGAATTTTTGGTTAAGCTCTCATCGATGAAACGCTCATAATGTCCAAGGTCAAGGTCAGTTTCAGCACCGTCATCTGTGACGAAAACTTCTCCGTGCTGGATTGGGTTCATGGTTCCTGGATCGATGTTGATGTAAGGGTCGAATTTCTGCATGGTAACTTTGTATCCGCGTGCTTTTAAAAGTCTTCCAAGCGAAGCAGCGGTGATACCTTTACCGAGACCGGATACAACACCACCGGTGACAAAAACGTATTTTACAGGCATAGGGTTATCCTCCTCTAAAAATGTGAAATATAATGATTAGTAACAAAATCCTCTTAGTTTGTATATGGTAATGAAACGCTGCCTGGGTGCAGCGGAAACATTACACAATTTTTTTAACTGAAATAGTATACTACGATGTTTTTCTAAAATCTATAAAAAAATAAAAAAATTTTAGCAGTTAATCCGAGTGAGTTTATAAAATCTTTAGAAATGAAAGGAAAACTTCACGAACAATGTATTGCTTTTGAAGTTCAATTTCAATATAATAAGAAAGAATTTAATGTTTCATTACGGTTGAAAGATTAGGAGAACTTTTGCCGTAAGAAAATAATTCAATACGATAAGTCCAGTCAGACAAACCAGAATCTGGCTGTGGAAAGGATAGATTTATGGATAACCAGAGCAATTACAATAACGGCAATAACGGATACGGCGGAGGCGGCTATGGCAGTGGCGGTCCGGGAAATAATGGCAGCAATGGTAACAATAATAACAACGGCAATAATGGGGATAATAACAATAAGAATAACAAGAACGGCCAGATGATCATGGTGTTTATCCTGGTATCACTGGTAGTATTGTTCATTATGAGCATGGTCATGAACCGGTATACTTCCATGAGCACTTCGGAGATCAGTTATTCTGACTTTCTTCAGATGGTAGAAGATGGAAAAGTAGAGTCTGTGGAATTTGATTCTTACCAGATCAATATCACACCGGTTTCTGAAAACAAGAATCCATATCTTCAGGAACAGACTTATTATTGTGGACGTTTGGATGATCCGGATCTGCTTCCTTTATTGAAGGATAAGGGAATCACGATCTCCCGTGTGATCCCGGACAACACTTCCACATGGATTTACAATATTTTAAGCTTCCTGCTTCCACTCGTACTGATCTGGATACTGATGGGTGTTTTGATGAAGCGTATGGGTGGCGGTGCTATGGGCGTTGGCAAGAGCACTGCAAAAGTTTATGTGGAAAAAACCACTGGTGTTACCTTTAAAGATGTTGCCGGACAGGATGAGGCAAAAGAGTCCTTACAGGAAGTCGTTGATTTCCTTCATAATCCAAAGAAATACCGTGAGATTGGAGCAAAACTTCCAAAAGGAGCACTGCTTGTAGGACCTCCGGGTACAGGTAAGACATTACTCGCAAAAGCAGTAGCAGGAGAGGCTGGTGTGCCATTTTTCTCTCTGGCAGGTTCTGATTTCGTAGAGATGTTTGTGGGTGTCGGTGCATCCCGTGTGCGTGATCTTTTCAAAGAGGCACAGAAACAGGCACCATGTATTATTTTTATTGATGAGATCGATGCAATCGGTAAAAGCCGTGATTCCCGCTATGGCGGCGGCAATGATGAGCGCGAGCAGACCTTAAACCAGCTGCTTGCCGAGATGGATGGTTTTGATACTTCCAAGGGACTTCTGATCCTGGCTGCGACCAACAGACCGGAAGTTTTAGATAAAGCGCTGCTTCGTCCGGGACGTTTCGACCGCCGTATTATCGTCGATAAGCCGGATCTGAAGGGAAGACTTGAGACATTAAAAGTTCATTCCAAAGATGTCCTTATGGATGAGACCGTAGATCTGGATGCACTCGCACTTGCAACCGCAGGTCTTGTTGGTTCTGATCTTGCCAATATGATCAATGAGGCTGCGATCAATGCGGTTAAGAAGGGAAGAAAATATGTTAATCAGGCGGATCTGTTTGAGGCTTTTGAGTTAGTAGCAGTAGGCGGTAAAGAGAAGAAAGACCGCGTGATGAGTGACAAAGAGCGTAAGATCGTTTCCTATCATGAGGTTGGTCATGCGATTGTGACAGCACTTCAGAAGAACACTGAGCCGGTCCAGAAGATCACGATCGTTCCAAGAACGATGGGAGCACTCGGTTATACCTTGCAGACACCGGAAGAGGAGAAGTTCTTACAGACGAAGGATGAACTGCTTGCCAAGATCACAACCTACATGGCAGGACGTGCGGCAGAAGTACTCGTATTTTCCTCTGCAACAAGCGGCGCTGCAAACGATATTGAGAACGCAACAGCAATCGCAAGAGCAATGGTTACACAATATGGTATGTCAGATAAGTTTGGCATGATGTGTCTTGCAACAACAGAGAATCAGTATCTGGATAACCGGGCAGGACTGATCTGCGGTGAGGAGACCGCAGCACAGATCGATGGAGAAGTTCTTTCCATTATCAATAAATGTTATGATGACGCAATGCAGCTTTTGATCGAGAACCGCGAATCATTAGATAAGATTTCCGAATACCTGTACGAGCATGAGACGATCACCGGAAAAGAATTTATGAAGATTTTCCGCGAAATCAAAGGCATTCCGGAACCGGAGGAAGAGAGCGGCAAGAAGAGCTTTATGGAACAGGCAATGGACGCTGAACGCCAGAGTAAAGGCAATGATGGTGAATAATGTTTGATATTGCAGAAGAATTAAAAAAACTCCCGGATCAGCCGGGAGTTTATATTATGCATGACAGCAGAGATGCAATTATTTATATTGGAAAGGCAGTCAGCCTTAGAAAACGGGTGCACCAGTATTTTCAGGCAAGCCATGATGAGGGGATCAAAAAAGCACAGATGGTAAAACAGATTGCGCGTTTTGAATATATCATCACGGATTCTGAACTGGAGGCACTTGTTTTAGAATGTAACCTGATCAAGGAACACAGACCAAAATACAATACCATGCTGCGGGATGATAAGACTTATCCCTATATCAGAGTGACGGTCGGAGAGGATTTTCCGCGGGTTCTGTTTTCCAGACAACAGAAAAAAGACAGGTCACGCTATTTTGGACCGTACACGAGTGCAGGAGCAGTCAAGGATACGATCGAACTGATCAATAAATTATATCAGCTCAGAACGTGTAACCGGAATCTGCCAAAAGATATCGGAAAAGACCGCCCGTGCCTGAATTACCATATTCATCAGTGCAATGCACCGTGTCAGGGATATATCAGCAAAGAGGAGTACAGACAGCGTGTGGATGCAGCCGTTGAATTTTTAAATGGAAACTATGCACCAATTTTAAAATCGTTACAGGAAAAAATGATGGCTGCTTCCGAGGAGATGCAGTTTGAGAAGGCAATCGAATATCGTGACCTTTTAAATAGCGTGAAGCAGATTGCACAGAAACAGAAAATCACGCATAACGACGGCGAGGACAAAGACATTATTGCACTTGCTGCGGATGACAGAGACGCGGTCGTACAGGTATTTTTTATCCGGGATGGAAAACTGATCGGACGGGATCACTTTTATGTAAAGATCGGAAATGAAGATACTAAGGAACAAATATTGACTACATTTGTAAAACAGTTTTATTCCGGCACGCCGTTTATTCCGAGGGAGATCATGCTGCCGGAGGAGATCGATGACCATGAAGTATTGGCAGAATGGTTGGGGGAGAAGCGCGGCGGCAAAGTCTATATCCGTATTCCGCAAAAAGGAATGAAGGAAAAACTGGTGGAGCTGGCGCAGAAGAATGCGGAACTTGTGTTGTCGCAGGATAAGGAGAAGATCAAGCGTGAGGAGGGAAGAACTATCGGAGCGATGAAAGAGATCGCAGGATGGCTGGATCTTCCGGGCTTACAGCGTGTGGAAGCGTTTGATATCTCCAACATCAACGGATTCGAGACGGTTGGTTCCATGGTGGTTTATGAAAAAGGAAAACCAAAGCGCAGCGATTACAGAAAGTTCAAGCTCCGCACTGTCACCGGGCCGGATGACTACGCTTCCATGCATGAAGTCCTTACAAGGCGTTTTACACACGGCATGCGGGAGCAGGAAGAAATGCAGGAGAAAGAACTCGGTGCAGAGTATGGCAGTTTTACACGCTTCCCGGATCTTATTATGATGGATGGTGGAAGAGGGCAGGTCAATATCTGCCTGAAAGTGCTGGATGAATTACATCTGAATATTCCGGTCTGTGGTATGGTAAAAGATGATAATCACAGAACCCGTGGGTTATACTATAACAATATTGAGATACCGATTGACCGGGGCAGTGAAGGATTCAAACTTATCACAAGAATTCAGGACGAGGCGCATCGTTTTGCTATCGAATACCACAGGTCACTGCGCAGCAAAGAACAGGTGCATTCCATACTGGCAGATATTCCGGGAATCGGTCCGTCCAGAAGAAAAGCTTTGATGAAGAAATATCAGTCGTTAGAGGCAATCCGAGAGGCCTCGGCAGAAGATCTTGCCGACACCGAGAGCATGAACGAAAAAGCGGCGCAGGCAGTATATGAATTTCTTCACAAAGACGCGGTTCTGTGATATATTTATGACAATGGGTTTTCTATGCGGCAGAAGTATTTTCCGGCGCAGAGAAAAACAAAAATTCCCCAGAACATAAAGGAGAAAAGGGTATGAATGGAACGAATGGAGTAAGTGTCAGCAAAGTAGCACAGATCATGGATCTGTATAATTTCCTGCCGGACATGGATTTGAAAAAACACCGTATTAAAATCAGTGATGTGAACCGTCCGGCGTTGCAGTTGAGTGGGTTCTTTGAACATTTTGAGCAGTCGCGTGTACAGATCATCGGAAACGTTGAGTACACCTATTTACAGAGACTGGATGTGGAGAAGAAGGAAAAGATTTTACAGAAATTTACCACATATGATATCCCATGCATTATCTTCTGCAGGGATTTACAGCCGGATGAAGATTTTTTACAGATTGCTTCGGAAAATGATGTTCCGGTTTTGGGAACGAAGAGAAGCACATCGGAATTTATGGCAGAATTGATTTTCTGTCTGAGTGAACAGTTGGCACCATGTATTTCCATTCACGGAGTTCTGGTCGATGTCTATGGTGAAGGACTTCTGATCATGGGTGAGAGCGGAATCGGTAAGAGTGAGGCGGCATTGGAGCTTGTGCGCCGTGGACATCGTCTGGTAACAGATGATGTTGTGGAGATCCGCAAGATTAATGAGCATACGCTGATCGGCACTTCTCCGGACATCACGAGATATTTTATCGAGGTGCGTGGTATCGGTATTATCGATGTGAAAGCGCTTTACGGTGTTGAGTGTGTCAAGGAAAAACAGCAGATTGACCTTGTCATCAAGCTAGAGGACTGGAAGAAAGAAAATGAGTATGACCGTCTGGGTTTAGAGGATGAATACGCAGAATTTCTTGGAAATAAAGTGGCGTGTCATTCGCTGCCGATCCGTCCGGGACGAAATCTTGCAGTCATCTGTGAGACAGCAGCGGTTAACCACAGACAGAAGAAAATGGGTTACAATGCAGCACAGGAGCTTTACCGCCGTGTGCAGGAGAATATCACAAAAGGTCATGATGATGACGATTAAGCCGGAGACGACATATTTACATTTTTGCATATAGCGGAAAAACCGTTATAAATATATAGTTAGATTTGGAGACAAAATTATGGAAAACAAAATTGCATGGGAAAAATACCCGGAAGGAAATAAACGGGAGGAAGTATTTCAGTTCGCAGAGAATTACCGCAAGTTTATTTCTGATTGCAAGACAGAGCGCGAGTGCGTTACTTCTTTTGTGGAGAAAGCAGAAAAAGCAGGTTTTGTAAATCTTGAAAAGGTAATCGCAGAGCATACAGCATTGAAAGCAGGCGACAGAGTATATGCCAATAACATGGGAAAAGGCATGGCTTTATTTGTAATCGGAAAAGAGAGCATGGAAAAAGGAATGAATATCCTTGGAGCACACATTGACTCACCACGTCTGGATTTAAAACAGGATCCATTATATGAGGATACCGATTTCGCTATGTTAGACACCCACTATTATGGTGGAATCAAGAAATACCAGTGGGTAACGTTACCTTTGGCATTACATGGTGTTATTGCAAAAAAAGACGGAACTGTTGTAAAGGTAAATGTCGGCGATAAACCAGGCGATCCGGTGTTTGGAGTGAGTGATCTTCTGATCCATTTATCGGGAGAACAGTTAGAGAAGAAAGCTGCAAAAGTGATCGAGGGTGAAAATCTTGATCTTTTGATCGGAAGCATTCCAATGCAGACAGAAGACGAGAAAGTAAAAGAAAAAGTGAAAGCAAATATCATGAATCTTTTATCCAAAGAATATGGTATAGAGGAGGAAGATTTCCTTTCCGCAGAGATCGAGGTGGTTCCGGCAGGAGAAGCAAGAGATTACGGCTTTGACCGCAGCATGATCATGGGTTATGGACATGACGACAGGGTGTGCGCATATCCATCCTTTGAAGCAATGCTTGTGTCAGAAGATCCGGAGATCACAAGTGTCTGCCTCTTAGTGGACAAAGAAGAGATTGGAAGCGTGCCGCATCACGGAATGCAGTCCAGATTTTTCGAAAATACCGTTGCAGAAGTAATGGCAGCAGCAGGAAGTTATTCAGAACTGGCACTCAGAAGAGCACTGGCAAATTCCAAGGTGCTTTCCTCCGATGTATCGGCAGCGTTTGATCCGAACTTCCCAAGCGTTATGACAAAACGAAACACCGCATATTTTGGAAAAGAGATCGCTTTTAATAAATATACAGGTTCCAGAGGCAAGGGTGGTTCCAATGATGCAAATGCAGAGTATATTGGAAAATTAAGAAATATTATGGATACAAATGAGGTATCCTTCCAGACAGCCGAGCTTGGTAAAGTAGATCAGGGCGGCGGCGGAACAATCGCTTACATTCTTGCAAATTATGGAATGAATGTCATCGACAGCGGTGTTCCGGTATTGAATATGCATGCACCATGGGAGATCATCAGTAAAGTTGATCTGTATGAGGCATACAGAGGCTATATTGCATTCTTAAAGGAAGCTTAGGGAAGATCAATGAATGACCAGTTTTTGACAGAACTTCAAAATGTAATGGGTGGCTCCGGGATATTTATGGAAGAGCCAATGAAAAAACATACAACGTTTCGTGTGGGTGGACCGGCAGATGTGCTGGTCCAGCCGGATGAAACAGCACTTGCGGCTATCCTTGCACTCTGCAGACGGTATCATGTGTCATATTCTTTTATCGGAAATGGCAGTAATCTGCTTGTGGGAGACAAGGGAATCCGTGGTGTGGTGATCGAGATGACAGACCCAATGGGAAACATTGAAGTGGATGGAACGAAAATCACGGCACAGGCAGGTGCGATGCTTTCGAAAATTGCCAATACTGCGGCATCAAATGGGCTGGGAGGCATGGAATTTGCTGCCGGGATTCCGGGAAGCGTCGGCGGAGCAGTTGTCATGAACGCCGGAGCCTATGGCGGAGAGATGAAGGATATCATTGAGAAAGTATATGTTCTCGATGAAAACGGTGCACAGCTGGAACTTGACAGAGATGCGCTCGACCTGGGTTACCGGCATAGCTGTATCCCGGAGAAAAAATATATTGTTACAAAAGTTGTTTTGGAACTTGTGCCGCATGATGAGGTGGAAATCCGTTCCAAAATGAAAGATTTGAATGAAAAAAGAGCAGAGAAACAGCCACTGCAGTATCCGAGTGCCGGAAGCACTTTCAAAAGACCGGAGGGATATTTTGCAGGAAAGCTGATCATGGATGCAGGACTTCGCGGCTATCAGGTGGGTGGTGCGCAGGTGTCTGAGAAACACTGTGGTTTTGTGATCAACAAAGGGGATGCAACAGCAGCAGATATCTGTCAGCTGATGCGGGACGTATCGGATAAGGTACAGGCACAGTTTGGTGTAGTATTGGAACCGGAAGTGAAAATGATTGGTGAATTTTAAGCTGCAAACTTATGAGAAAGGTGTGGTTATAATATGAAATTCGTGATATTAACAGGAATGTCTGGAGCCGGAAAAAGTACAGCACTGAAAATGATGGAAGATATCGGCTTTTACTGTGTCGATAATCTTCCAATCCCTTTATTGGAAAAATTTGTGGAATTGTCTGATCTGCAGCAGAATGCAGAATTACAGAAAGTCGCTGTCGGGATCGATATCCGAAGTGGACAGGCACTTGAGGAACTCCGAAGTGTGCTTGACCGGATCAAGGCAAACGGCGGCGCTTATGATATCTTATTTTTGGATGCGGAGGATTCCGTACTTGTAAAACGATACAAAGAGACGAGAAGAAGCCATCCACTGGCAGGCTCGGAGCGTGTCGATAAGGGAATTGCAAAAGAGAGAGAGAGACTTGCCTTTTTGAAAGAGCGGGCAAGTTATATTATAGATACCAGTCAGCTTCTGACAAGAGAGCTGAAAGCGGAGATTGAAAAAATATTTGTGCAGAACCAGGATTATAAAAATCTGTTCATCACGATTTTATCGTTCGGATTTAAATATGGAATCCCGGCGGATTCCGATCTGGTTTTCGATGTGCGTTTTCTGCCGAATCCATATTACGTGGAAGGGCTTCGTGCCAAGACAGGAAATGACAAGGAAATTCAGGATTATGTGCTTCAATTTAAGGAGGCGCATGAGTTTCTGGATAAATTAGAGGATATGATCAACTTCCTGATACCAAACTACATTGCAGAGGGAAAAAACCAGCTTGTCATATCAATTGGGTGCACAGGCGGAAAACACCGCTCGGTAACGCTTGCCAATGAATTGTACAAGAGAATGGCGGACAAGAAGGAATATGGTCTGAAGATTGAGCATAGGGATATAGGAAAAGATGCCCTGCGAGGTAAATAGAATGTCTTTTTCAAGTGAAGTAAAAGAAGAACTTTCCAGACATCTTGGGAAAAGCCGTCATTGTCAGATCGCGGAGCTGGCGGCGCTGATCGCATTTGATGGAAAAGTGCAGGTGAGTGAATCCGGGTGTGACCTTTTTCTGGATTCTGAAAATGAACTGTTAAATACAAAGTACGATCTTTTGTTAAAAAAACTGTTCGATTTTTCGGAGGAGAAAAGAGAAAAATCCGGAAGAGAACAGAAGAAAATTTATGAGACAGTAAAAATGTGGGATGAGGATCATCAGATCCCGATGATCACAGAGACAGTCAATGGTCTGTTACTTTTGCAG
>ERZ791731.1179-NODE-1179-length-10598-cov-1.96263_pt1 | contig 10598 bp, 10 predicted proteins | sample MGYA00509954_ERZ791731 | MGnify/ENA primary metagenome ERZ791731 (study PRJEB30046, sample SAMN00715134) | human gut metagenome | study: EMG produced TPA metagenomics assembly of the A metagenome-wide association study of gut microbiota in type 2...
AAATTGCACCAAAAAGAACATCTTCTAAATTTTTTAGAAAATGTCCTCTAAGTAATACAATCTTTAATTTTATTCTCTTAATACAGCTTAGCTCCAGCAGGAATTGCGTCATCTAACATAAGCAGATTCAGTCCTTCGTGTCCGTCATACTCGTACACTGCTGAAATCAGCATTCCTTCTGATGGGATTCCCATCATCATTCTGGTAGGAAGGTTTGTGATTGCTACACATGTCTTTCCAACGAGCTGTTCCGGCTCATAGTACTCATGAATACCGCTTAAAATCGTGCGTTTCTTGTCAGTTCCATCATTTAATGTGAACTTGAGAAGCTTCTTTGACTTTGGCACTGCTTCGCAGGCTTCAATCTTTACGACTCTGAAATCAGATTTTGCAAATGTATCAAAATCTACAAATTCCTCAAAAAGAGGCTCAATTTTTACTTTTGAAAGATCAAGCTGTACGCTCTCTGCGGACACACTTGTTGTCGGCACACTTGCTGCAGGGGCTGCTTCGGAAGTCTTAGAAGACTTCTTGTCAGAGTCTAATGACTTCATCGTCGGGAATAATAAAACATCTCTGATCGCCGGTGAATTTGTCATCATCATAACCATACGGTCGATACCGAATCCGATACCACCTGTTGGAGGCATACCGATCGCAAGGGCATTTAAGAAGTCCTCATCTGTGTGGTTTGCTTCCTCATCACCTGCTGCAAAAGCTTTCTCCTGAGCTTCGAAACGTCTTCTCTGATCTTCCGGATCATTTAACTCAGAGTAGGCGTTTGCCATCTCCCATCCGTTCATGAAGAACTCAAAACGCTCTACATAGTTCGGATCTTCCGGTTTCATTTTTGTTAATGGAGAGATCTCAATCGGGTGATCCATAACAAATGTTGGCTGGATCAGGTGCTCCTCTACATATTCCTCGAAGAATAAGTTTAAGATATCACCTTTTTCATGTCTCTCTTCATATTCAATATGATGCTCTTCTGCAAGTTTCTTTGCAGCCGCTGTATCCGGAACTTCGTTGAAATCGATGTTTGCATATTTTTTGACTGCGTCTACCATTGTGATCCGCTCAAATGGTTTGGAAAGATCCATCGTATGCTCACCGTATGTGAGGATTTCAGAACCGGTTACCTCTTTTGCAATATAACGGTATAAGTTCTCTGTCAGATCCATCATGCCATGGTAATCTGTGTAAGCCTGATATAACTCCATCAGAGTGAACTCCGGATTGTGTCTTGTATCAAGACCTTCGTTACGGAATACACGTCCGATCTCATATACACGCTCCATACCGCCAACGATCAGTCTCTTTAAGTATAACTCTAAGGAAATACGGAGTTTTAAATCCTCATTTAATGCATTGAAATGAGTTTCAAATGGTCTTGCAGAAGCACCACCTGCATTGGATACAAGCATAGGTGTCTCTACTTCCATGAATCCCTGTCCATCTAAATAACGACGGATGCTGCTGATAACCTTGGAACGTTTTACAAAAGTATCTTTTACATCCTCGTTCATGATAAGATCCACATATCTCTGACGATATCTTGCATCTGTATCTGTCAATCCGTGATATTTCTCCGGTAAGATCTGTAAACTCTTGGATAAAAGTGTGACTTCCTGTGCATGGATGGAAATCTCACCTGTCTGTGTTTTGAAAACTTTACCTTTGATTCCTAAAATATCACCCACGTCATATTTCTTGAAATCTGCATAAGATTCTTCCCCGATCTCATCGCGTGCCACATATGCCTGGATACGTCCTTTTAAATCCTGAACGTTACAGAAGGAAGCTTTTCCCATAACACGTTTGAACATCATACGTCCTGCAACAGTCACTTCCTGACCTTCCAGACTCTCGAAGTTATCCTTGATGTCTGTGCTGTGATGTGTCACATCATATTTTGTGATCTCAAATGGATTTTTTCCGTTTGCCTGTAATTCATGTAATTTGTCATAACGAACCTGGATAAGCTGGTTTGCATCCTGCTGCTGTCCGCCTTTTTTCTGCTGGTTGTTCTGTTCAGCCATTTTCATCCTCCATTCGACTGCTTCTTCGCACATTCTTTCTCCCACCTGTGTTACTACGGGAGCTGATGCACAAAGTCTGTCTTAGTTTGCTCTGTGAATGGAAAGTACTTTGTATTCAAACTCTCCACCCGGTGTTTCAACTTTTACAATATCTCCTACCTGTTTTCCAAGTAATGCTTTTCCTACAGGAGACTCGTTGGAAATTTTTCCTTTTAAGCTGTTTGCTTCTGTGGAACCAACGATTTTATATTCTAATTCCTCGTCAAATTCAATATCTAAGATTTTAACGTTACATCCAATGCTGATCTTGTCGAGGTCAACTTCTTCCTCTACAACTACTTCTGCATTTTTTAAGATTTTTTCAATGTCTTCGATACGGGCTTCGATATCTCTCTGCTCGTCTTTTGCTGCATCGTACTCAGCGTTCTCGGAAAGGTCTCCCTGTTCTCTCGCCTCTTTGATCTTGGCAGCAACTTCTTTTCTTCTTACTACTTTTAATTCCTGTAATTCGTCTTCAAGCTTCTTAAGTCCTTGATAAGTCAGAATGTTTTTCTTGTCCATCTCGTTTACCCTTCTTTGTAATTACTTTCTTATTCCCTTTCCGGCGCCGCCGGATTTTGTATGTGCGGGTGTCTCGCACGCTTGTGCCCGAGTTGTCTCTCTGCTCAGTCTGAGTAAAATGCCTCTTCAAATCTGTCTCTTACGGGCTTTTTTTTCTTATTTTGTCTGCTCTTGACAATCACAGTATTATAACCGAAAGGCACTATGATGTCAAGATTTTCCGCTATTTTCCAAGGTTTCTTGTGGATTGGAATGTAATTCTTTCCCTGAGCCAGAAGGTTGAAATAGCACTGTCCCTCCCACTCAAAATCCAAAACGAGTGTATCTCCCACCCCGGGCCGCATGTCTGCTCTGTCCGCCACGCCCTGCGCACCGGAAAACGAACGGCTTTTCAACTGTTTTTTCGTGAAAATGAGCGGCATCAGACCGTTTTCCTTGTAGATTTGTTCTGCAAATGCCTGAAAATGCGCCGGACGATCCGTGTAAACCGTAAGATGGTTCAGTTCATCCGCAAGCTGGTCAAGCACTTCATCCACGCCCACCGGCTCAAAGATACTTTTTTCTTCGGATTCCTCGTCGATAATTTCCAGATGCAGTTTTTCCGGTGCTATCTGTTTCTCTTTTAAAATCTGTCCAAGCACAGGGACGAAATCCCTAAGATATGCATTGGGATAAGACATGTTGTCCCTCCACAGATTTTTAATTATTATATGCCAATACCTCTTCAAATAATGCCTGAAGCTGCTCATAATTTTCCACTTCACAGATTTTTGCGCGGAGGCGGGAGGAATTTTTATAACCTGCGGTGTACCATGCCGCGTGTTTGCGCATCTCACGGATTCCGGTGTACTCCCCCTTAAATCCAATCTGCATTCTCGCATGGCGCAGAATCATGTCCGTGACTTCTGCAAACGATGGTTTTTCCAGTTTTTCACCTGTCTCAAAGTAGTGCAGGATCTGTTTGAAAATCCACGGATTTCCCTCCGCGCCTCTTGCGATCATAAAACCATCACAATTTGTCTCATCCTGCATGCGGATCACATCGTCCGCCGTTAAGATGTCCCCGTTTCCGATGACAGGAATGGAGACTGCTTCTTTCACCTGACGGATGATATCCCAGTCCGCTTTTCCAGAATAGAACTGCTCTCTGGTTCTGCCATGTACCGCGATTGCTGCCGCACCGGACTCCTCTGCGATATGTGCCATCTCCACGGCATTGATATGATCGTCGTCAAAGCCTTTGCGGATTTTTACCGTCACAGGTTTTTTGATCGCTTTTGCCGTTTTCTCAATGATTTTTCCTGCCAGAAGCGGATTTTTCATCAAAGCAGAGCCGTCTCCATTATTCACGACTTTCGGCACCGGGCAGCCCATGTTGATATCTAAGATATCAAATGGTCTCTCCTCGATCTGTTTTGCGATCTCACTCATGATATCGGGGTCTGAACCAAAGAGCTGAAGGGACACTGGATTTTCTCTTGGGTCTATGGTCAGAAGTTCCTCTGTATTTTTATTTTTGTAGAGGATTGCCTTGGCGCTGACCATTTCCATGCATAAAAGACCTGCCCCCTGTTCTTTGCACAGCAAGCGAAATGGCAGGTCCGTTACCCCTGCCATTGGTGCTAAAATTAAATTGTTTTCTAAAGTTACATTTCCGATCTGCAGCTTTCGAATTGAATTCATTGTTTTTCCTTATCTATCCTGATGATTTACAGCTTCCGCTGTATTTATGACTGATTTTTTGTCATTTTCTGTTGTCGTTATGCCTGTTTGATTCTTCCTGATTTACGGTTCTGTTTTTTATAGATTAAGTTCATACCTTTTAATGTCAGGTTTGGATCATACACGTCGATCATGGATGTCTCACTTGCAATGATACGTCCAAGTCCACCAGTGGCAACCACTTTGATCTCACCTAAATTTGCTTCCTCTTTCATATGGCGGACAATGTATTCTGTCTGTCCGATCTGTCCATACACCAACCCAGCCTGCATACTCGTGATGGTTTCTTTTGCAAGGATGCTGTCCGGTTTCTTGATCTCAATCTCCGGAAGTTTTGCTGCATCCTCCCAGAGTGCCTTTGCGGAAATACGGATTCCTGGGGCTGTGACACCGGATACGAACGCTCCGGTTGCATCTACAAGGTCATAAGTGGTGGCTGTACCGAAATCAAGTACGAGCACCGGACCGCCATAAATCTCATAAGCTGCCGCAGCATCCACGATACGGTCTGCACCGATCTGACGTGGGTTTTCTGTGACGATACGGATTCCCGTTTTTGTTCCCGGCTCAATCACGATTGGACGGATGTTTAAGTATTTGATCACCGCGCCCTCTAAGGAATGCATGACATTCGGAACTACCGATGCAATGATTGCATCCTGAATCTCATCACAGTGAATGCGGTTCTGCTCCAAAAGATTTGTCAGCAGCATACCGTACTCATCTGATGTACGCGGCATTTTGGTCGTCATACGAAAACTTGCTACTATTTCATCCCCATTGAATACACCTACTGTTATGTTTGTGTTTCCTACATCAATTGTAATAATCATGTTATTCCTCCAATTTATCAAAAATTACCTTGTAATATAATTCCAGTCCACGGAGCAGATCTTCATTTTTCTGGCGGAGTTCTTTGATCTTCAGTCCGCTTCCGATATCATCGTATAAAAGATCGTCCTCATTGCACGCGGTGCGGAACTCCAGATTTCCTTCCTCGTCAAAAACAAGCTGAAGGATTCCTCCGATATCTGCACAAAAAAGCACACACATGACTTTCAACTGATTTTTGATCTCATCCGGAAGATTTTTGAAATTCTCATTGATATAGAATTTCTGATTGTACGCACTCGCACCACAGAGCACAATTTCCTCCGGTGGCTGTATTTGATTTGTTTTCTTATTTTCACTCATATTTCTTTTCCTGTTTTATAAATATTGGTATTTACACGTATCCATAGATTCCTCTTACGGATACTTCGCCTGTGGAGACAAGCTTTCTACTCTCCCAGGTATCCACGATCAGTTCTCCTTTTGGCGTGATTCCCATGGCTTTACCCTCAAACGGTTCCTTAGGATCAAGCACTTTTACCTGCTGATGCATGTTCACAAGATGTGAATTGTATTCGTTTACAAGACCGGAAAGATCCTCTGTCTGCAAAAAAATCTCGTAGTAGTGTTCAAAGGCTTCCCAGATCCTCTCGACTAATTCTGCCCTGTGATAGTGTTCCTTTGTCTCTATAAAAAGTGAGGTTGCGACAGATTCAATGTCTTTCGGGAAACTTTTATTCTGCACATTGATTCCAATTCCCACTACAATATGGTTTACATAATCAAACTGTGCACTCATTTCTGTCAGAATGCCGCACACTTTTTTTCCACTCATGATGATGTCGTTCGGCCATTTGATACCGGCCGGTCTGCCTGTCATATCCGTGATTGCCTTAGATACTGCAAGCGCCGTCACTAACGTGATCATGGAAGCATGGTTCGGATCGATTTCCGGCTTTAACACCAGCGTCATCCAGATTCCCTGCCCTGCCGGGGAGTCAAATCCTCTGCCACGACGTCCTTTTCCTGCATCCTGTCTTTCGGCAATAACATAGGTTCCATTCGGTGCTCCCTCTTCTGCAAGCTGTTTTGCTCTGGTGTTAGTAGAATCCACCACATCAAAAAATGCAATTTTTTCCCCGATCCATCTGGTTTTGCGGACACTCTGCAATTCGCTCTCACTTAAAATATCCGGAACTGAGACAAGCCGATAGCCCTTGTTCTGGACGGCCTCAATCTCGTAACCGGCTTCTTTTAACTGATTGATTGCCTTCCAGACTGCTGTCCGTGAGACCCCAAATTTTTCACACAATTCCTGCCCGGAGACATATCCATCTGTCTCACGGAGCAGGGTAAGTATTTCTGTTTTCATGTATTACTCCACGTTTCTACCACAATTATTTTATATCTGTAGTTAAATCTGCATGATCCTGATTGTGCTGCTTTTTAATCAGCCAGTGTTGCGAGCATGACTGCCTTGATGGTGTGCATTCTGTTCTCCGCCTCATCAAAAACAACGGACTGTGCACTCTCAAATACTTCATCGGTCACTTCAAGTTCGCTATAACCGAATTTCTCGTAAACTTCTTTTCCGATTTTTGTCTTCAGATCATGGAATGCCGGCAGACAGTGCATGAAAATCGCGGTTTCTTTTGCCTGATCCATCACTGCTTTGTTCACCTGGTATGGCATCAGGTCACTCAGACGTTCTGCCCAGACTTCGTCCGGTTCACCCATGGATACCCAGACATCCGTGTAGATAACATCTGCATCTTTTGCAGCTTCCGCAACATCCTCTGTCAGTGTGATGGTTGCTCCGGTCTCTTTTGCAACGTTTTTACAGTATGCTACTAATTCATCATTTGGAAAATATTTTTTATTGGTACATGCTACGAAATCCATGCCGAGTTTTGCACATGTTACCATCAGGGAATTACCCATGTTATAGCGGGCATCGCCCATGTATACAAATTTAATTCCTTTTAACGTTCCAAGATGTTCACGGATGGTAAGCATATCTGCCAACATCTGTGTCGGATGGAATTCATTAGTCAGACCATTCCAGACCGGAACACCGGCGTATTTTGCAAGTTCCTCCACGATGTCCTGACCGTAACCACGGTACTCGATTCCGTCAAACATACGTCCAAGCACTCTTGCTGTATCCGGAATACTCTCTTTCTTGCCGATCTGGGAACCACTTGGATCAAGATATGTCACATGCATTCCAAGGTCATGCGCTGCAACTTCGAAAGAACAGCGGGTACGGGTGCTTGTCTTTTCAAAGATCAATGCAATGTTTTTTCCGATCAGGCTGTCATGTAAGATGCCTTCTTTTTTCTTTTTTTTCAGGTCAGCCGCAAGATCGATCAGATATAAGATCTCTTCCGGTGTATAATCCATGAGTTTTAAAAAATTGCGTCCTTTTAAGTTCATCATTCTACCGTCCTTTTCTGTTTGAATTTTAAAATGCAGCCCTTTTTCCGTGAGCAAAAGCTGTGTCGGCTGCATTTTCTCTAAGATAAAACATGGCTGCCACGGAATATTTTTCCTGCGGCAGCCTCGTTTTCATGCTTAATTCTCTTTTCCGACCTCAACAACAGATTTTGCAAGACCTGCAATTCCCTGAATCTCGGATGGGATAATAATCTTGGTAGCTTTTCCGTCGGCTGCCTTTGCAAATGCCTCTAAACTCTTTAACTGAAGAACACCTGCATCCGGTGCTGCTTCTTTTAACATACGAAGACCATCTGCATTTGCCTGCTGGATCTTGAGGATTGCTTCTGCCTGACCTTCTGCCTCGCGGATGGTAGCCTCTTTGTGAGCCTCTGCACGGAGGATAGCTGCCTGTTTCTCTGCCTCTGCATCAAGGATGGCAGATTCTTTTTTACCTTCTGCAACAAGGACTGTGGATTTTTTCTCACCTTCCGCACGAAGAATCGCTTCACGGCGTTCACGTTCTGCCTTCATCTGTTTCTCCATGGCATCCTGGATCGCTGCCGGTGGAATGATGTTCTTTAATTCCACACGATTTACTTTGATTCCCCAAGGATCTGTTGCAACATCAAGAGATGATCTCATCTTGGTGTTGATCGTCTCTCTGGATGTCAGTGTCTCATCTAATTCGAGATCACCGATGATGTTACGAAGTGTTGTGGCAGTCAGATTCTCGATTGCCATGATCGGATTCTCAACTCCGTATGCATAAAGCTTTGGATCTGTGATCTGGAAGTATACAACGGTATCGATCTGCATGGTTACGTTATCTTTTGTAATAACCGGCTGTGGTGGGAAATCAACCACCTGCTCTTTTAACAAAACCTTTTTCGCTACGCGGTCGATAAATGGTGCTTTGAAATGAAGTCCTACCGACCAGGTGGTAAGATATCCGCCCAGACGTTCTACAACAATTGCATTAGCCTGTGGCACGATCTTAATACATGAAACTGCGATTGCAAGTGCAACCAGAATGAGCACAATAAGTGCGATAAGTAAACCCATAACATTCCCTCCGTCATCTTGTTTTGTTTTAGTTTTTGACTTCAGAGACCCTGCTATTCGTAATCCATCCATACATTTCTGATCACGATCTGTCTCTGTTACGTTCCATATTACTATATTTGCTATCAGAATACAAATAAAAAATTGAGGATGCCTTCCAAAGACACCCTCAACGCTGCTGTTCACCCGTACCCTGTTCCGGTAACCCGTTCAACTTATCTTAATAAAATACATGATTTCCGATCACAACACCTGCATGACCTGAACTTGCACGTCTGAAACAGGTTGCACCGCCTGTATTGTCAGTTCCGTTCAATGCTTCCTGTGCTGCCTGTAAGCAGGACTGCTTTGGTCCTTTTGCCGCTACATTTGCAACTGATCCTGCTCCAGCCGGTGGAAACTGACTCTTCTGGTAAATAACATCATGCACGGTACCTGGATAACCGCCTGATCTGACACGGTTCATAACAACTGCACCGACTGCAAGCTGTCCCTCATATACTTCATTTCCAGCCTCACACTGAATAATTGCTGCAAGCAGTGTCACATCATCCACAGTTGCCTCAACTGCTGCATTCTGTACCGTTGTCACTTCCGTGACCTGTGCTGCTTTTTTTGCCGCCTCTTCCTCAGCGATCCTTGCCAGCTCTGCCTGTTCTTCTTCAATCGTAATACCCTCGCCCAAAGCTAAGGATGTTGTGACATAATCTGCGCTGACATAACGGGTTGTTCCGCCATATACAACAGCTATCCATTGATCATCTGTCTCCACACCGGAATCAACTTTCAAGGTAGTTCCCTCGGAAACTGCTGTGATAACGGAAGCATTCTCATCCGCTTCGCTTCTGATACGAAGTCCATTGGTGAGAACCTCTGCCTCTGTATCAAAATTCTGCTGTGCGTAGGCAAGTGCCTCTGTTCCGGTCACGCAGTAATCATTGTTCACATATCCGTCCACATTTCCTGACGCAACATGTGTCCAGCCGCTTCCTTCCTCCTGAATCTCTGCGACATCACCTTTGTATAATTTTCCTACGATCTCTGCATCAGCATCTGCGGAAGCTCTGACATATAAATAGTCGTTGACGTCTGCCATAAGGCGGTTCTGCCAGAGTGCTTCTTCCTCTGTCTGCTCACTGCCTGCTGTTTCTGTTGAAACATCCGTCTCTGTATCAGATGCCGCATTCTCTGCCTGTACGGCAGTATCCGCATCTGCCACATCTGCAGACATTTCAGTCAGACCTCCCTCTGCATCCTGCTCTGCCGCATCACCGGATGTAACACGTGCAACATTCATCTGCTCCACATTTGCATCTGCCAGCTCGATATATTCGTAGGCATCGCTCTCATACTGACTCATAGATACTGCGATTCCTGCAATTCCATTTGTAGCTAAGTCCGTCGTTGTTGCCTGTGATGCCACACCTGTTTTATAATCCGCTGGTGCAGCCTGTGCGACCGAGGTCATCACTACCACTGACATGGCAACTGCAATGGCTCCTGCCGCTCTTTTCTTTAAATTCATAGAAACCTCCATCAGTGTTCATTACTAAATAATATTACACCTTTGTTGTGTTTTATTCATAATTGTTACAATTGTTACGGATTTGTTACAGGAGCGATTATAGCAAACGGATACAAAATTGTCAAGTTTTCAGGAAAACACCTCAGTGAGCACAGCATCGATCAGCTTCTCCGGAGCCTCTTTTTCCGGATTTTCACCGGACTTTTGCGCCATTTTATCATCCTGCGCCTGCTGCGTGATCTCCCGTGCCGTCTCGTTCTGTTTTTCGGATATACGGCTCAGTTTTTCTTCCAGTTCAAAAAATTGTTCTTTTTCTTTCTTTTTCCATTTATTTATCTTTCGTAATGTGACAAGCTCAAGCAAAAGCATCAGCCCAACTGCTGCTGCAAGAAGCTCAAGTGAACAGGAATACATCATGC
>ERZ791731.1180-NODE-1180-length-10591-cov-8.90926_pt1 | contig 10591 bp, 7 predicted proteins | sample MGYA00509954_ERZ791731 | MGnify/ENA primary metagenome ERZ791731 (study PRJEB30046, sample SAMN00715134) | human gut metagenome | study: EMG produced TPA metagenomics assembly of the A metagenome-wide association study of gut microbiota in type 2...
TTTTAAAGTTTATTGAAAATCAAGTAATTCCGTTTCCTTAGTTCCTTCAGAACTACTCTTACAGCTATTGTATTGATATTCAGTGGAGTTGAATATGATAACGACAAAAAGAAATTTCCATTTAAAGCCGTTAAAACAAACTTTAAATGGAAATTTTCTACTTCATTTCTACCCAAATCACTACTTTGCACAAAGAAATAAGGGAGTATTACATTCCGTAAAAGAATGAGAACTTTCAATAATTGATGGGAAAGTTTTTCATCTTACAAATGAAAACAGCATCGGCTCATTGTTTTAGAAAGTCCTTATCTTTTTCAAGAAGAATCAACTCTTTACTTACATATAAATAATATTTGCAAAATAATTCTATGTATAGTCCTGAAGGTCAAAATAAAACAATCCCCTTGTTTTTACAGGAAAAACAAGGGGAACTGTTATTCTTTAATTTTATTTTCAGTTCTTCGGTCCTTTGCCAAAATCAGGATTTTCTTTATCCATCCATACACGTTCGTCATGCAAAACTTGTGGATTTTTTGCATTTGTACCTTGATATGTATAACCTTGTGCTTTATATGCAGCGATAGTTATGTCATGTAACTGATCTGATTCCAAAGGCTCCATAACAGCAAATCTTCTAGGGATAGGATAAGAGTCACCCAATTGTTCGTCAAATTCCTTACGCGGTAAAATGGAACTATTCTTCATAGGAACACCAGAACGCATAATGTTAACATATTGATCAATCGGTGCATTAAAATAATGGAGATATTCTTGGATATACACTTTTTCCAAATCAGAAGCTTTATCTCCACTTAAATTATAAGCCTCTTTCTTAAGCAGTTCTGTCAGCCATTCCTCTTGCAGCTTAATGGAAACATCATGAGGGTCATTTACATAAGGACTGTCATAATAAGGTATATGATTCTGACCGGCAACATAATCATATCCTTTTACTGAAGCAGTGATACCGTCTGTAAAATACTCTTGGGCACTTTTTTGTCCATTCCAAGTAGCTCCCAACAGGGTGAATTCAGCCAAGAAGAAATTGGTTTCCGCTGCCGAAAAATACAGACCATACCAGCCATATTGTTGAGTGTCCTGAACCGGAGTAACATCCGGAGCATCCGGATAAGTATATGTCAACAAACCTTTTACCATTTCTTGATTCCGGTAAGTACACGGATAATAGCTTTTCTTGGCACCAGCTGCCGAGTACAAAACAAACAATTGTCCTGTGGGGTCAAAATAATCCTCGTATTTGTCCATCTGTCCTGCACCTATTTCTACAGGAAGACCATAATAACGTACCCAAGGTTCACCTGGACCACCCCATTCTTTAAAGACTTTCTTTCCATTTTTAACCTCAGAAATTACATTCTTTTCTACAAAATCCGGCATTTCTCTTTTTTGATCAAAATAAGCCTGCACAACATTAGAATTGTAGTCATTCTTTTGGAAGAAATAAAGCAAACGCGGATCTTTGTTGTTTACCAAAAAGTCTATAAGATGTTGCGTACCTACTCCTACAGAAAAATCATTATTCCAATTGTTATCGAACTTACCCTTGTTATATACAAAGTCATCATCCGTAGTAGCAATTAAGCCAACAGGACTTTCTGCTACCTGTTTTACTATTTCAAAAGCACGGTTCCGGTCTTTGTTTATCAAACGGGCTGCAATTTTCAATTTCAAAGAATTGGCCAGTTTGCCCCATTTTTTCAAATCACCTTTATAAATAAAGTCCTGATTATTCAAAACATCTTTGATTTCGTTACTGCTCAGATAATTAATAGTCTGGTCCAGTTCTTTCAGCCATACTTCCAAAAGTTCCTCTTGAGTGTCATACTTAGGCAATAACAAAGGAGGATTGGTATATCTGGCTTGTTCTGCTTCTGTATATTGACGTGAGCCATATAGGTCGGCATCTTGGATACTTAAATAAACCAACAAAGGATTACAAAGATATTGGATATATTCATAAGTCGCTTTTTCCTCTTCAGGCAACTGGCTGATTTGATATCGAATCTCATTAGCATAACGAAGAACTTCGTTTACTTCATAACCACAACCATTGGCTTCATCAGTCGGACGATTTGAACGAGTTGTATTACCTCCTGATGAAACTGTTGTTTGCGACCAGGTAGAAAGATCATTAAATCCTCCAAACCACTGTGCATAATCTCCCGGTTGGAAAGAAGCCTCACATTTAGTGAACAGGAAACGAATATCAGGCTTTGTAATAGTAGACGGATCTGAATTTAATTCAGAGAATTCATCTACACAGGAAGTAAACATTACACTTCCTAAAAGCAGTGCGGCTGCTAAAGTTCTATATTTCATTGTTGATAATTCTTTTAAAGTTAACAATTAGAAATTGGCATTAATTGTAAATATGTAACTTGCCGTATAAGGCTCGAAACCACGAATACGGAACTCTGAAGCTGAATTAGAACGTACAGATTCCGGATTCAGGTTATTAGGTAATGAATTATACAGATATCCCAAATTACGTGCACTGAATGACAGGTTCAATCCTTTTGCACCCAGTTTGTGACTGATGCTATTAGGCAAACGATAATTTATAGTAATATTACGCAAAGCGATATAACTCAACTTGTGTACCCAAATGTCATCAATTGTCTGTGCTCCCCATGCATAATTATTTCCATACCATGAACCGGCATGAGTGGGTTCCAGTTTTCCTTCCTGTACCAGCTGTGCGTAAGACAGTCCGCTGACATCCATTTTTGTTCCATCCACCAAGGTCGCAATTGTTCCTTCTTTAAAAACACCTTCCGGAATCATACCATCAGTATATTGAATACCTTTGGAATCGGCGTATTGACTAGTCCAAGTCATACCTCCATGTTCCGGGTCACGGTATTGCAAAGAGCTTTCTGTCCAACCGGCCTGAGTTCCGTATAAGTTACAGTAAGATGCCACCAAACCTCCAAAACGCATATCCAGTCCGACATTCAAACTTAAATCTTTCCAAGTTAACGTTGTTGCTACAGATCCCAGAAAATCGGGTGTCATGTTGCCCACTACTTCCGCTGTTTTGCTTTGTGCTCTATATGCGCCTCTCCAGCTGTCATCCCACTCCAACAAAGGTACACCGTTTTCATTACGTGCCTGAGTGACATCTGACATCAACACACCATAAGACTCACCGACTTTTGCTACAGAGCCGATATGATAGTCGTATGCGTTTACATAACCGGACAATTCAATATAGTTGGCAACATTAGGATGCAAGGATACAATTTTACTTCTGTTTCGTGTATAAGTGAAGTCCAGATCCCACTGCCAGTCTTTAGTTTTGATAGGAGTAGTATTTAATGCGATTTCAATACCTGAGTTTTGGATATTACCAGCATTTACCAACTGTTGGGTAACACCGGAAATAGCAGGAACATTGATTTTCATAATCTGGTCTGTGGTATTTTCCTTATAATAAGTGAAATCCAAATTCAAACGATTATTAAAAGTACGGAAATCCAAACCTATTTCCCATGAATTCTTACGTTCCGGTTTAAGGTCGGCAATCTTCATCAGTTTGTCCAGTTCATTGGTATAGATATTGCCGTCATACATTTCCATTGTGGCAAAAGAATACGTCTGATTGACAGCGTATGGGTCTGTATCATTACCTACTTGTGCCCATGATGCACGAAGTTTTGCCAAGTTAATCCATGAAGGCATACTTTCGCGGAAAGTTTCATTAATCAACCATGAACCTGATACAGAAGGATAGAAGTATGAGTGATTACCTGTACGATTGGCATATACCAATGCAGAAGACCAGTCATTACGTCCTGTAACATCCAAATAGAATTGATTCTTCCATCCTAAATTTAAAGCAAAAATGGCAGAAATAATTCTTTTGCTGCCCGATATGGTCGATTCGCTCTTTTTAGTCTTTTTTGAGTTCTCCACGAACCATTCTCCAGGCACCACCATTCCTCCGTCAGTTGATACTTTTGAATGTTGGGAAGAGGTGTTGTAATACTCAAATCGTGCGAATCCACCGAGTGAAAAATCTTTTATCTGCTTGCTGGCAGTAAAAGTTCCCCCTACGGTAAATTGTTCTTTTATATCTTGCGTAATACCATAATATCCTCCTTCGTTTGCATAACCGGAACCTAATTGCTTATCTTCTATAGAAGTATAATAACGGTTCATATTAGCGTCTGCTTTAAACTTCAGCCAATCTGTCATCTTTACATTTACTTCAAATGTAGGACGAATAACAGTTTCCTTCCGTACATAATCGTAATTATCTACTTTGAAGAAATAATTTTTAGCGCTGGAAGGAACCGAACCATATTGGTCACCATAGCTGGTACTGGCAATACCACCATGCTCACCTAAATATTTGTTCCGGAAATAATCTACGTCAAATAGCGGGTTAATCACATTGGTATTTGCATTGACAAACAATTCACCCGCATTCAGTTGTGCATTACGCGGTTTTGAGTTGGCAAAGCTAAAAGAAGCAGCAACATCCACCCAATCGTTCAACTTATGGCTAGCTTTCAACAACATGGAGTAACGTTCAAAAGTATTGTTTTCTGTTGTTGATTTGGCATTTTTATAAGATAAAGATGTATAAAATGATGTTTTTTCATTACCACCGCGAATAGAAACATTCGTGTTTGTATTGAACCCTAATTTATATAAATCCAGCATATTATTTTTACGTGGAGAATAGGTAGTCCATGTACCATCATAATTGCGGATTTGAGAGCCATCATATCTAGGACCAAAACCAAAGTTGGGTACTCCTACTAATGTATGTTCCCCATTCTGATTTACTGTAAACTGATGTTCATCCCACATACTTCCATTTTGGTCGGCATCAGATTGTCCCGGCATGTATCCTGGACCATATAAAGTTTGAATATCCGGAGTCTTGAAAGCATGGTCAATACCAAATGTTTGAGAAACGCTGATACCCAGCCCTTGTGTACCCTTACCGGATTTGGTGGTGATTACAACCGCACCATTCAAACCGCGGGAACCATACAATGCTGTTGCCGCAGCACCTTTCAATACTGATACAGTTTCAAAATCATCAGGATTTAAGTTTTTCAACTCATTACCATAGTCGCTGGCGTTGTTGGCACCTGCGTCCCAGTCTGCTGTCGTATTACCAGATACACCGTTATCCAGAATCACTCCATCCACCACATAGATAGGCTGGTTGTTGGAACTTAAGGTTGAAGCTCCACGAATCTGTATCTTGGTACCACCAAATAAACCACCATCTGATCCTGAGATTTCAACACCGGCTACTTTACCTTGCAATGCGGCTACCGGAGAAATGGTATTGGCAGCTTTTAATTCATCTCCCTTCACTTCAGTAACTGCATATCCCAAAGCTTTTTCTTCACGCTTCAATCCCAAAGCTGTAACCACAACTTCACCTAACTGTTGCGTATCATCTTTTAAAGTTACATCGATAGGCTGTCCGGTCCATTTTACTTCCTGTGTCTGATATCCTACAAAAGAAATAACAATGATATCTCCTTTTTTTACATTTGACAAAGAAAAATCACCGTCAAGTCCGGTAATAGTACCATTAGTCGTACCTTTTACTACTACAGATGCACCAATGACAGTTTCACCCGTAGCATCCTTGACAATTCCTGTACATGTACCACTTTGTTGTGTGATTTTCACATCGGTAACGCCGGGATTGGCGACCGCGTATGCTGCTCCTGTAGAGGCACCCATTAGGAACAGCAACATACTGACTGATTTTAGTCGTTTTAACATAGCTGTGATTTTTTAAGTTTATTGAAAATCAAGTAATTACATTTTCTTAGTTCCTTCAGAACTATGTTTTTCAATTTAATTTAGATTAACGGTGCAAATATATAACAATTTTAATATATATAAAGGGTCTCTTGAAAAATATTTTTAATATGCCCTGATTTTTAACGTTTGAGATGCCTGAAGCACCTTATTTAAAGAGAGAACTGCTAACTGTCACAGAAGTTTCTTGAAATGATTTATATTGTTTTTTCATCGAATATTTACCCTTTGTTTGGTAGTCGGTAGAAAACAGGTAACGTACGTTGGGATAAGAACCAAAGGAAAAAAGGTGATGTCAGTCCATGCCGTTGGTGTATTGCTAGAGAAAATATACCTTTTTATATATAAGTATTGCAGACAACAATCAAAAGATGAAAGGAAGGACGGAAGAGGGAAAGAAGTCCAAACAAACTGTAGGCTGTAATTTTAAGTCCTTGAACTTGCCCATGTGACAACTTGCCCAAGGACAAGATTGTCCTTTGAGGAGATAGAAAAGTTGGAACATTCCTTGTCCTGCGGTGACAGAAACATTTCTGTTATCGCAGGACAAAGGAATTTACATTAATAAATAAGCGTACCCGAGATACACCAATAACTATTGCTTCCCCCTTCGGGAGCACCCTGTGGTATTTTTACGGTGATGCTGTGTTCACCCGCTTCCAGATCACCCAAATAGATGTATTCGGGATTGGTCACCGTACCCGGACACCAGTTGGAACGGCTCAAGTCGGAAGAACTCAGTCCATTGGAGAAATTACCCGAACAAGGATTCCAGTTACGATAAGTTCCACAATCATCCCGCCAAGGTACGAAAGAGATCACCTTTTCACCGTCCAAATAGAGAGTGTTCGGTTTCTGGTTGAACTCATCACCGCCTCCCCAACCGCCATGTCCCGTGGTGAGATAGTACAGACGGGCGTTCTTGGCAGGCTCCTTCAAGGTGAACTTTACGGTCAGAGAATCCTGACGCATGAAAATCGGATAAGGCTGTCCTGCCTGCTCCAGATAATTCACTGTATTGAACAGCGGAAGAGTATTATAAACCCGATGTTCTTCATCAGGATAATACTTCAGTTTCAACGACAGACGATGTCCTTTGGCATCCCAGTTGCCGATGTAAGCGCCAATCCAAGCTTCCCCTTCCAATTTTTCAGCCAGTGGGGTTACCTCCATTTTGTAAAGTACGGAGTCCACCCAGTCCTGCCCCTTCACCTTATTATAATTGAACTTGCGCACACCGAAACCGGTGAAGAAACGCATCAACTCTAAAGGCACATCATACTCCGCTGTGGAAATCAGCCCGTGGTAGTCCGTATTTTCCGAGCGGAAAGAGGGAACTTTCTTCAAATCACGTATGGCATCAAGAAAAGACAGCTGCTTGCCTTCCGGTATCAGAAAGACAGAACCGGTGCGGTCGTAAGCATCACCGTCCGAGTATTGGACAACTTCCGCAAAGACGGTACGATTCTTCACATAGTCGGGCAGCTTCACTTTCTTCAACAGGATGGTGCCGCCTCCGGCACTGTATTGTACGCCATCCTCCAGTACTTCGGGCAATTTAGCGTTGTTGAAGCAGATGCTCTGCTGGTCGAAGACCGGAATTGTGATAACTCCGCTTTGGTTGATGGTATATTGGTAGTCGGCCGCATCCATGCTTTCCCCCCACGACTGTGGCAACACATCCTTTCCTTTCTTCAGCGGGGTAATATGGGTGGCTTCCTGAATCATGTCACCGTTTCGCACGACTCTCAGTACCAATCCGTCAGGTACACCCACATTGGCTTGCGGAGTACCACGAAAAGGGATGTCGTTGGTATACCACACCTCGATGGTGTTGGAATTGATGGATGTGCGCAAAATTTTGCAGTTCATCCCTAAGTGTTTTCCTTCGCCCGTTTGCGTGAAACCTTTGCCGAATTCGAAGGGAGTGACCGCAGATATCACTTGTCCGTTAGGTAGTTCAGCCCTGCGGTATGCCTGCCGGGTAGTGTAGTCTATGTAACTGCCGGTTACAGGTGTCTTGTCTTCCGGGCGGGGATTGGGACGGTCGTTTTGCTCCGGCCATACGTTGGTCAATGATACGCGGTCACCGGATACGGTCATCAACAGATGCCCCGGCCGGGCTTTCCCTTTGTAATTCGATTGGTAGGTCACCTCGATACCTTGTGCATTCTTCACTTTTCCAGGGTAGTTCTGCGCGCAGACCGTCCCGGTGCTAAGCAGGAAGCACAAGCCGATTCCTACGTTTTTCAAGATGGTTCTTTTCATTTTTTCTTATTTTAAAGTATGATATAACAATTCATTTTACATGAAACACAAAATTCTCCCTTCACCCTATCCGGCTCGTTACCAGCGATCTGCCGTGTAGGAACGTCCGTAATGCCCTTTAACCGGTATGTAGGCAGTGGCATTTTTGTAGCCCTCGCGTTGTAATGACGGATGGACTCCTTGGGTCAGTGCCTGTAGGCGGCGGTATGCGGTAGAACGGGTCATTCCGCAGACCTGCTGCATCCGGGCGCAGGTGATACTGCGATGATCTTTAAAATATTCACTCAGCAGCCCGTCCACTTCGATAGGCGACAAGTCCACCGTGTGCACCTTGTATCGTTCTCTTACAAAATGCACCCGGCTTATAATACTCTTCTTGAAACTTTTCTCAGGCTGGAAGTTGACTCCTGTTATCTGTACTGTGCCACGGGTCATCTTCTTAGGATTTTCACTTTCTGTGGAGCCGATACTGACAGAGAAATACCCTAATCCGTTGATATGGATTCGCTTGCCGTCACCCAATTTCTCGGACAGAATATCTATCAGTCCCTCTACCACTGCCGCCCAGTCCGAACGGCTCACTGAAGTATAAAGCGTAGCCTCGTGTATCAAGTCCTTCGAGTGGATGGTCTGCTTGTTAGTGTTTCTCACATGGTATTTTTTCTTTTCCCCGTCATTTGCCGGAGATTCATAGATATCAAATTTAATGTCTGACATAATGTACTATGTATTTGTTTTATTTATAGGATGTTATCGTGCAAACTTACAGAACATTCTGTTGCTTCACCTTAGTGAAGCGGCAGTTTCACCCGTGTGGCAATGGCTCTTCACTAAAGTGAGTAGGCAACTTCACGTCAGTGAGAACTCAGATTCTTCCGGACGAAGGTACGGATTCTTTCGTCCTCTTGCAAAGATTCTGCCATAAATGTTTCACACGTTGGATTTATTTTAATTTGTCGGGCAAAGTTCTTGCAAAACCCTGTTTTGCAGAACTATCTTCACACCTCAAATCAATAAAAAAACAGATTTAATGGAAAAAGAAAAAGACTCAAAACTGAAACAAGCCATGAAAGGGCTTGATTCGTTCCTCACCACTCATTATTCCTTTCGTTACAACCAAATAACAGAACAATGCGAATTTCATGACAAGCACAAGTTCGATAAATACCGTGTGGTGGATGAGCGAGAATTCAACACATTGGTTATTAATGCAATAGAGGAAGGCGTGAACTGTATGGACCGTGATATGCGCCGTTATCTGGGTTCGTCACGCATTCCTTCTTTTCACCCCGTGACAGCCTATTTGGAACATCTGCCACACTGGGACGGGCACGACAGAGTAAGCGAGCTGGCACACTCGGTAAGCGATGAAACGCAATGGGTGGAGGTGTTTCATATCTGGATGCTGGGCATGGTGATGCAATGGAGCGGTAAAAACCGGATGCATGGCAACTGCCTGATTCCCATTTTGGTTAATCCCCTTCAGGGCCTGAAGAAGTCTACCTTTTGCCGGTCGCTCCTTCCACCAGCGTTACGTGGATATTATACCGATGACTTCGATGTGACCCGCGAGGGGGATACCCTGCGCAAAATGCGCTCTTTGGCTCTTATCAATATAGACGAATTCAATCGGATGGAAGAAGGTAAACTGGCACGGTTGAAGAATCTAGTCCAAATGAGCGGTCTTAGTATGCGCCGTCCGTTTCAAAGCAGCTATAGCCAGCAACCGCGCCTTAGTTCATTTATTGGCACTTCCAATTTTTGCGATCTGCTGACCGATTCTTCCGGTAACCGCCGTTTTTATCCGGTGATGACCAAAGGGAGTATCCGTTTGCCTCGCATCAATTATAAACAACTTTATGCTCAGTTAAGAGATGAACTAAAACATAACCGCCGCTATTGGCTCTCACCCAAAGAAGAACAGGCTGTCAGCTTGCGTAATGACGCATTTTTGCGCCGTCCCATAGAGGAAAGCCTCTTTTATAGCTGCTTCAGTCTGCCCCGGGATGGGGAGAAGTTTCAAAGATGGACTATCGGCCAGATTTATGAAGTGATGAAAAAGGCCAGTCCTGAAACCATGCGTGATGTCAAGATGAGAGCCTTCGGAAAACATTTGGCTCTGATGGGAGTGAAGAAATTACATACCCGCTATGGCGACCAGTATCTGCTGAACCGGCTCTAACTGATAAACCATTTCGAGGAAATACTGAAAGTTCTGTCACCATATAATATTGAAGTCCAGCGATATGTGGTGACAGAATAAAAAGTATTACAATACAATATTTATTAATCCTATCCTAATTTAAATTTGACTATGGTAACGGGATGGTAGCTAGTAGAAAACTGGTAGAAATCGCAAATTTATTTCCTGTTTGTAAATTCAAGGACAAAGATCATCTTAAAATTACTAAAGTACATATGCTTTGATTATCAGATACATAGCTGTAAGAGTAGTTCTGAAGGAACTAAGGAAACGGAATTACTTGATTTTCAATAAACTTTAAAA
>ERZ791731.1188-NODE-1188-length-10541-cov-2.39882_pt1 | contig 10541 bp, 8 predicted proteins | sample MGYA00509954_ERZ791731 | MGnify/ENA primary metagenome ERZ791731 (study PRJEB30046, sample SAMN00715134) | human gut metagenome | study: EMG produced TPA metagenomics assembly of the A metagenome-wide association study of gut microbiota in type 2...
TCAATACACAAAGCAAGCTGTTTTCGGGCGAGCGAACCTCGCCCCTACTAGTAAAATGACAGTATCATCCACGTTTTGGCACACCCTCTTTGGCTTACCTTTTTTAAGGCAGAGTATTATTGGGCTTCGATAATTACACGACGGTTGAATGCCGGAGGAGTCAATGTATTAACACCGCCCATACCGCTAATAATCATGTTACTCTTGTTTACACCAAGTTTAACCAATTCGTTTGCAACTGTATTTGCACGGTCTTCACTCAATTGTTTATTCCATGATGCACTACCTGTGTCGCTGTCGGCATAACCGGTTACTTTCAGTTTGATGCCCGGATTGTCTTTTACTAAGTTAGCAATCTGTTGCAAGTTGACTGTGCTGTTTTGAGGCAGAGTAGCAGAACCAATTTGGAAGAATACAGACTGCGGAACCGGAGTCAGCTGGTTGACGGTAACTTGTTCTGTAACAACTTCGTTAGGAGTATTTGCAAGTTGAGCCTTCAACTGACGGTTTTGTTCGATTTGTTGAGCCAAAGCTGCATTGATAGCATCCATTTGGGATGCTGTAAGAGCCATCATTGCATCCACGTCAGGAGCAGGTTTGAAACCTCTTTGCGGAAACTTATAGGTCACACCGACTGATGCCCCCAACATAACGTCCAATCCTTTGTTCAGAGTTTTGCCATCAAACTTGTTTTCAGCTCCCATACCATAAAGCTCCAAGTTTAAATCCCATGCATCTGCTACATGGAAGGTATTAATCAAACCGAAGTTGAATGCCAATGAATTAAGGTGAGGTTTGTCATAAGAATGAGCGAAACCGAAACCTACGAATGGGACGGCATCATATATACGGTCAGGATTATAACCGGCAAGCATATTGCTGATGTTGAACAAGATATCACCATGTAAGTTCATATAGTTGAACTTATCCTGATAGTATCCTTCGCTCAGCATATGAGGCTTGGAGTATGCAGAAGGTTCGCTTGAAAAACTCTTTGACTGCAAACCGCTATACTGCAGACGCAATCCTAGTCCGGGAGTGAACCATTTGCCAATAGACACATTCAGAGCGGGAGCGATACGTTTGCCGAATTTGCCCAGGTCGGATTGGTCACCGAATAATACTTGTGCACCGCCTCCTACAGAGAAGAACCAATTATCAAAAAAACGATTGGTTTCTACTTTGTACTTATCTACCGGAACCTCCATAACATCTACGCTTTCGCTGACGATAGCATTTTGTGATTTGTTGCTCTGCTGCGCGAACGTTGCAGAACTGATACTGGCAATTGCCAGTGCAAACATTAATTTTTTCATACTCATTTCTATTAGTTAAATTATTGTTTAGGTATATCTTCCCAATTTCAACTAAATAACATGAGCGTTGAAAAAAAGTTTGTGCAGCTTGAATATTTAATATTTTTTTATGAAAGAAGGCTAAAAAGGTACTGCGATTCAGTGCTGTGTTCTGCATCAAAGCAGAATCCTTCCCAGTTGAAGCTTTTTAGCTCTTCAGGCTTTTCAATGCGGTTTTTGATGATATAGCGTGCCATTTCTCCTCTACACATTTTAGTATAAATAACGACAGTCGTTAATTTCCCTTTTTTCCAAACCTGAAATTCGGGTGTAATTACGCGTACCTGTTGTTCTATACGTTTCCAGTCGAAAAGGTCTTTCATTTCGTTGCTGGCAAGGTTGACCAATGTGCCTCCTTGTGCTTTGATGGATTTGATGAACTCATCCGTCAATATTGGTTTCCAATAATCAAACATAGATATTCCTTCATGTTCTGGCAGTCTGACATCTCCTTCCAATCTATAATTCTTTATCAGGTCAAGCGGACGAAGTAATCCATATAAAAAGGAAGTGATACGCAGATGATCTTGTACGTATTGAAAATCTTCTGCTGTAAAGTCTTGAGGACAGATACGTTTGAATACTATGCCTGTATAGGCTAACAAGGCAGGAAGAGCTTTGTTTGCTTCCGAACAGAAATCTTGAAACCGGAGATAATTTTCGGCTGCTATTTTACTGTTTACCCGTAACAGGCGTTCTAGTTCTTCGGCAGAGAACCTGGACATACCAAGTGCGTGCTGAATGGCTTCAGCTTGAAATTGTGGTGTGCCGGTGGTAGGGACTTCTACTTTAGAATGATCCGTCATTGTCTTGGCACACGAAATAAAAGTCATCATAGGCTAAAAAATGATATTTCAGTCGGCAAATATAGGAAAAACAGATATATTTGTCTTCATTATATCGTAAATTAAATATTCAGAATTATGAAAATGAAAAAGTTAGGATTATTATTGATGTTGTTATGCGCCAGCTTTGCAATGCATGCACAGGAATTGAAGAAGGGAGATAAGTTACCGGATTTTCAGTTGAAATCATCAGTCTATGGAGATGTTTCATCTGCCGATTTAAAGGGTAAGGTGGTATTGGTCAGTTTATTTGCCACTTGGTGCGGCCCATGCCAGTTGGAACTTGCAGAAGTACAAAAGATGCTTTGGCCTAAATATAAAGATAATAAAGACTTTGTATTGTTGGTGATTGGTCGCGAACATACGGATGAACAACTGAAGGCTTATAATGAGCGTAAGAAATTTACTTTCCCGTTGTATCCTGACCCTAAGCGGGAAGTTTTTTCACTTTTTGCAGAAAAATCTATCCCTCGTACGTATTTGTTTAATAAGGAAGGAGAAGCAATCTATACTTCTATTGGATATGAAAAAGAGGAGTTTAATCATTTGATGAATACCATTGAAGAAGCGTTGAAGTAGTCAAAAGCTATTATTGAAACTAATTTTAATTCTAATACTTATGAAACTCAAATCACTTATTGTCGTTTTGTTGTGCATTGTTGTGTGTAGCTCCTGTGAACAGCCGCCGATAGAAGCGTATGCCGTGCTTCCTCAGCCGCAAGAGATTAATTATGTTCAGGGCTTGCTGAAGTTGAAGGATAAGCCGATGGTTGTTTATTCTAATGAATTGTCTAATGAGGCTTTGTTGCTGGCTTCCTATTTGAAGAATGATTTTGCAGTGGAAGTCACTTTGGAGGAAGGGAAAGACAAAGGAGATGTTATTCTTTTATTGGATTCGACCGTTTTACCTGATAAAAAAGGTGGATATGTATTGGAAGCTGCCGGAAGCCGGATTACAATTAAGGCTTCTACTCCCGAAGGAGTGTTTAACGGTGTGCAGACTTTGCGCCAGATTATTAAAGAAAGAGAAGGACGCCTGACAGTTCAAAAAGCTTTGGTGACGGATTATCCGGCTTTTTCCTGGCGTGCTTTCATGTTGGATGAAGGTCGGTATTTCAAAGGTAAAGAAGTTGTCCTCAATCTGTTGGATAGAATGGCAGAACTGAAGATGAACGTATTTCATTGGCATTTGACAGATGATCAGGGATGGCGTATTGAAATCAAGAAATATCCGAAATTGACAGAGGTCGGTGCTTTCCGTGACTCTTCAGAGATTAACCATTTCCACAGCAATGTGTTTGATGGCAAGCCTCATGGTGGTTTTTATACTCAGGATGATATCAAAGAGGTAGTGGATTATGCTGCCAAACGCCATATTATGATTGTTCCTGAAATAGAGATGCCGGGACATGCCAGTGCTGCTATTGCTTCTTATCCATGGTTGGGAACTACCGGAAAGCAGATTAAGGTGCCTTGTAACTTTGGGGTACATTACAATGCTTATAATGTGGCTGATCCTCGTGTTATCCAATTTCAGGAAGATGTATTGGAGGAAGTAATTGCATTATTCCCTTCTCCGGTTATTCATATCGGTGGAGATGAATTACGATATAATGCTTGGAAGGAATCACCGATGGTACGCAATTATATGAAGCAGAACAAGATAACTTCACCGGGTGGCTTGCAGGTCTTTTTTACAAATAACATTTCTAATTTCTTGGCTTCTAAAAACCGTCACATGATGGGATGGAATGAAATTACGGGAGCTCAGGTAAATGATTATCAAAGAGACGGAAGTGGTGCTTCACAACAGCAATTGGCTCCTGGCACAATTGTTCATTTCTGGAAAGGGGAGCCTGAATTGATTAAAGAAACTATTGAGAAAGGATATGATATCGTTAACTCTTATCATATATATACTTATCTGGACTATGATTATGAATCTATTCCTTTGCAAAAATCGTATGAATTCAATCCGATTCCTGAGGGACTGACAGAGGCTCAGCAAAGTAAAGTGTTTGGTATCGGTTGCCAAATGTGGGGTGAATTTATTCCTACGGTTGAAAGTATGAATAAAAAGATTTATCCGCGTCTTGCTGCATATGCCGAAGTGGGTTGGACAAATCCATCCAATAAGGATTTTGATCGTTTCCGTAACTCGTTGAATTCATTTATCGGGCATTGGGAAAAGCTGGGTATTCAATTGGGTGAGTGGAAGTAATATAAAAGTGGGGTTGTGTCTAAACGTTGATGATGCTGTCATTTGGCTAGTAGGAGCGAGGTTCGTTCGTCCGAAAACAGTTTGCTTGGTGTATTACTTCCAAGGTTGTGACCGTTGGTTCGGGCAGGTAAACCTTGCCCCTACAGTTGAGGTTTGATAGACCGGTTTAGTTTTGACACACCCCCGTTTCTTGTGAGAGTGCCCGATAGGGCTAGAGTGAATTAATCTATTTATAAGAAATCCATTTAATCATCTCTTTTAGTGTCGGCTTTTTGCCATACATCAGGATACCTACACGATATATTTTTCCTGAAATCCAGATGAGTGCAAGTGCTGAGGCATAGAGCAGGCAAAGCGAAAGAATAATTTGCCAGGTCGGTGCATCCAGCGGAACACGTACCATCATGACGATAGGCGAGGTAAATGGGATGAGAGAACACCAGAAAGCCAGCGGGCCGTCCGGGTTATCGCCACTATAGATACCGGCGTAAAGGGAGAACACCATCAGTATCATAATGGGAGTCATAAACTGTTGTGAATCTTCCATGGCATTGATAGAGGCTCCGATAGCGGCAAAGATGGAGGCATAAATCAGGAATCCGCCGATGAAATTCAGGGTAAAGAGGGTTCCGAGTTTCAGCAGATTCAGGTTTTGTAAGGCACTAATCATGCCTTCGGCACCTTTTAGAATGGCTGCATCTCCACCGAAAGTATTGTCGGCGATACCCAAAAGTACAACAAGCAGAATACCCCATATCAGCAGTTGGGTAATGCCTACCAGACCGATACCGATAATCTTGCCAAGCATCAGTTGAAGCGGCTTGACCGATGATACCATTAACTCGACAATGCGGCTTGTCTTTTCTTCCATGACACTCTGCATCACCATACCTCCATAAGACATAACGAACATATAGATAAGGAAGGTAAGTATCATACCAACGGCTACCGCAATGCCGGCATTTGATTCGTTTGCACTGCCGTCTTCACTCCATTTGATGGTACGTGCACTGTATCTCTTATCAAAATCCTGCATGATATTTTGTAATTCGGGGATATTGTAACTTGTCAGTTTATCGTGTCTGATTTGTTCATTCAGCGTATTGTTTACCAATGACAACAAACCCTTAGTCACTTCTTTGCGCGAATAGATGGCGGCTGCTGTGGGATTTTGAATCAGGTCTTCGGTAATTTCCACTACGGCGTCTATGCGGGTAGTATCACTTCGGTATTCGGGCAACATTTCTTGTCCGGCGATGAAATGATAAGATTCATCATCCTTGAATTGTCCGATGTACTTTTGTGTGTGGTCAATGATTACTACTTGTTTAACTTCATCGCTTTTCACCGTCGACAGCAGTGCAGGAACAAAAATGAGAGCTGCAAAGATGAACGGCATCAGGATGGTAAGAAGAATAAATGATTTCTTACTTACTCGGTTCAGAAATTCACGTTGTATAATGATTAATATCTTGTTCATGGCTTTGGGCATTTAGTGTTTATCCAAACCTTCTACCGTACGGATGAATATTTCATTCATGGAGGGCAGGCATTCGGTAAAGGAGATTATTTCGGTTTGTTGGGCTATTTGGGTCAGTAATGCCGAGTTGGACATATCCTGTTGCTTTTGTAGGGTATATCGGATTTCCTCTTCGGTGGGCTGACTGTCTACAATCTCAAACAGAGGGGATTCTTTCAAGGGTTGTCCTTTCGGAGTGCTTAAGATATAGGTATTGGCTTTGAAACGAGAACGCACCTCTTTCACATTCCCTTGCAACACCACTTCAGAATGGTTGATGAGTGCAATATTGTCACATATCTCTTCCACCGAAGCCATGTTGTGCGTGGAGAAGATGATGGTATGTCCTTCTTTCTTCAGCTCCAGTATTTCACGCTTCAGCAGTTTGGCGTTCACAGGGTCGAAGCCGGAGAACGGTTCGTCAAATATCAGTAATTGGGGTTTATGCAGTATAGTGATGATAAATTGTACTTTTTGCTGCATCCCTTTGGACAGCTCTTCCAATTTCTTGTTCCACCACGGAGTGATTTCAAACTTTTCAAACCATAGCTTCAGTCGTGAAGTGGCTTCTGCTTTGCTGAGACCTTTCAATTGAGCCAGGTAGATAGCCTGTTCGCCCACTTTCATCTTCTTGTATAATCCGCGTTCTTCGGGTAGATAACCGATATGATAAATATCTTCGGCTTGCGACAGGTGTCCGTTGAAGCGTACTTCTCCCGAATCGGGGGCCGTGATGCGGTTGATGATGCGGATGAGTGTGGTTTTGCCGGCACCGTTCGGCCCCAGCAATCCAAAGATTTGTCCTTCGGGGACCTGAATGCTGACACCATTCAGCGCAGTGTGGTTGGCAAAGCGTTTGACCACTTGATGCGTTTCTAAGAAAAAGTTATTCATAGCTTTTGATGTTTGTTGTTTTGTTGAATCAAAATGTCAACGTTATGTTTGTTTTGGTTAACTCGTGGCAAAGTTATGGATTTTTTCTTATAACTATAAGTGAAAAAGGGAAAATAATTAGGTTGATTCGGATTTATCTCAAGAAGAAATAGCTGTCTTTACTTTTGCAGAATCCTAAAGGTAATCAGTATAGAGCAGAGTATTTATTCCATCGGTATACAGAATTTCGAGAGCCTTCGCCAAGACGGTTATCATTTCAACTTCAAGACTCCCGGCATCTACAATCGGGGTGAATGGGCGGCGAGGCATGCGAAGGGGAAACCATTCATCTCGAAATGCCGATGAATAGGACAAAAACGGATGGGGGAAGGGGGAAATTCCTGTTTTGAAGAGAGGGGCACGGCTTCAAAGTGTACGTTGTTGGAGCTGTTGATGTAAGATAAAATAGGTTAACTTTTTTTTGTTGCGAAGAACAGCGTGACGGTTTATTTTTTAGCTTTGTTCATATATTAACTTTAAATATAATGATGTATGAAAAAGATTGTAGTTTTATTTGCTTTATTTCTAATTCTTGGTGCAAATATTTATTGGGATTGTATTGATTCAACAGGAAACTTGTCAGAACTTCAACTAGCAAATATTGAAGCTTTAGCAAGTGGCGAAAGTGGAGCTTCCAATACGGGACCTAGAGAAGAAAAAAAATGTTATGGCGGCGGACATAAAATGGTGTGTCGTTCCATTAACTCCGAATCATGTACTGACTCTGATTGTTATTAACTTCTTTTTTTACGCCTTTGTATTAATACTGAGCAGAATTTGGACAAGACAATTAAAGCCTTATCTAAATTATTCATTAATGATTGTGCTTGTTAAAAATGAAAAATAGAATTATACAGATATTTCTACTAGGATTATTATCAGCTTGTTCTGGGAATAAAGATTCTGTTGAAACAGTTCCTTTAAATTGTGATGTATATAAAATAACAATACCTCTTGATGAAGCTTATTATGATTCCGTCACTAGTCACATTGCAGACACTTCATTCGTTGTTCTGAACGAAGGAAACAACATCATGTTCTCTTGTGCCGACAAAATAATAGAATACAATAACAAATATTATATTCTAGACCAAAGCGCATTACGAACTGTTGTATCCTTTAAAAAGGATGGTACTCCAATATTAGTCCCATAGTAGTATCTTATCAAAAAAAGAGGGTGTGTCAGATTGAAGACACACCCTCTTTTTATTTATTGGGAAGGATTATTTATAATCCTGCCAGCTCTTGATTTGAATATCCTTTTCGCTCATTTCGCAGAATGCTTCAATGAAAGCACTTGCCAGACGAGCATTGGTAATCAAAGGAATATTGTGGTCGATTGCTCCGCGACGAATCTTATAACCGTTAGTCAACTCACGTTTAGAATGGTTCTTCGGAATATTGACAATCAGGTCGAACTTGTGTTCGGCAATCATCTTCATTACATTATTCTCTGCATCGGGACGTTCATCAGGCCAGTAAACAGGAATAGTGTTTACTCCGTGTGCATTCAGGAAAGTAGCAGTTCCGGCAGTTGCATAAATCTCGTATCCCTTATTTGCCAACATACGGCTGGCTTCCAGCAAATCTACTTTAGACTTGGTAGCACCCGACGAGAACATAACTGATTTTGTAGGAATTTTAAATCCTACGGCGATCAGTGAATTCAGCAAGGCTTCATGGAAGTCATCACCGATACAACCTACTTCACCGGTTGAAGACATATCTACACCCAATACCGGGTCTGCCTTGTGCAGGCGTGAGAATGAGAACTGAGAAGCTTTTACACCAATCCAGTCAATGTCGAATGCCGACTTGTCCGGTTTGCTGTATGGAGCATCCAGCATGATGCGGGTGGCTGTTTCAATAAAGTTACGTTTCAATACCTTGGAAACGAACGGGAATGAACGTGAGGCACGCAGGTTACATTCAATCACTTTTACTTCATTGTTCTTAGCCAGGAACTGCATGTTGAACGGACCGGAAATATTCAATTCTTTGGCTATGCGGCGACCGATTTTCTTGATGCGGCGGGCTGTCTCGAAATAAATCTTCTGAGCCGGGAATACCAAGGTTGCATCACCCGAGTGTACACCTGCGTATTCAATATGTTCTGATATGGCATATTCCACTACCTCACCGTTTTGGGCTACAGCGTCAAATTCTATTTCTTTGGTGTCTTGCATGAACTGTGATACGACTACCGGATATTCTTTAGAAACTTCCTTGGCCATCTGCAAGAATTCTTTTAATTCGTCTTCGTTATAGCATACATTCATGGCAGCGCCCGAGAGCACGTATGAAGGACGAACCAACACCGGATAACCTACTTTGTTGACGAACTCTTCCATCTCTTCCAGGCTGGTCAATTCCTTCCAAGCCGGTTGGTCAATGCCCAGTTGGTCGAGCATAGCCGAGAATTTATGACGGTTTTCCGCACGGTCGATAGAAAGAGGTGAAGTTCCCAATACAGGTACTGACTGACGATGTAATTTCATAGCCAGGTTGTTAGGAATCTGTCCGCCTACCGATACAATGACACCACCCGGTTGTTCCAGGTCAATCACGTCAAGTACACGTTCGAATGAAAGTTCGTCGAAGTACAGACGGTCACACATGTCATAGTCGGTAGAAACCGTTTCAGGGTTATAGTTAATCATGATTGATTTGTAACCCAATTTACGTGCTGTCTGTACAGCGTTTACAGAACACCAGTCAAATTCTACAGATGAACCGATGCGGTAAGCACCCGAGCCTAATACAACCACTGACTTTTCGTTCTTATAATAATTGACATCATAACCTGTGGTAGCGTATGTCATATACAGGTAATTGGTCAGTTCGGGATGTTCGGATGCGACGGTATTGATACGTTTCACAGCCGGAAGAATACCTAATGCTTTACGATGAGCTCGTACGGCCAGATTCTCTTTTTCCATGTTGCCATTGGATTTCAGTACGAAACGTGCAATCTGGAAGTCGGAGAACCCTAACACTTTAGCTTGGCGAAGTACATCTTCGGGCAGATCCTCAATCTTATTATAAGTGGAAAGTTTGATTTTGTAGTCAACGATATTTTTCAGTTTGCCCAAGAACCACGGGTCAATCTTGGTCAGTTCATGGATACGTTCAATGCTGTATCCTTCTTCCAATGCAGAAGCGATGGAGAAGATGCGGAGGTCTGTCGGGTTAGCCAGTTCCTCATCCAGATTCTCGAATTTAGTATGGTCGTTACCCACGAAACCGTGCATACCCTGACCGATCATACGAAGACCTTTCTGAATGATTTCCTCGAAAGAACGTCCGATAGACATGATTTCACCTACCGACTTCATGCTGGAACCGATCTGACGTGATACACCGGCAAATTTGGTCAAGTCCCAACGGGGAATTTTACAAATCAGGTAATCCAATTGGGGAGCTTCGTATGCTGAGTTAGGAGTACCCATCTCGCCAATCTGGTCCAGTGTGTAGCCCAAAGCGATTTTAGCGGCAACGAATGCCAAGGGGAAACCGGTGGCCTTGGAAGCCAGTGCGGAAGAACGGCTCAGACGCGCGTTTACTTCGATGACACGGTAGTCGTTGGTATCTGCATTGAAAGCATATTGGATGTTACATTCACCCACAATACCCAAGTGACGGATACATTTTGTAGACAATTCTTGCTA
>ERZ791731.1203-NODE-1203-length-10456-cov-2.04048_pt1 | contig 10456 bp, 3 predicted proteins | sample MGYA00509954_ERZ791731 | MGnify/ENA primary metagenome ERZ791731 (study PRJEB30046, sample SAMN00715134) | human gut metagenome | study: EMG produced TPA metagenomics assembly of the A metagenome-wide association study of gut microbiota in type 2...
ACCAATGGTCAAAATATGCTAAGAATAAATTAGCAAAGAATTGTGATAGATAATTACCTATAGGAACCCCAGGTGCAGAGTCTATTATCTCATCCAATAGAGATAATAGTTTTTTATCCTTTATCTTTTTCCTGATTATCTTCTTCAATATATTATGATCTATTGAAGGATAGAATTTTTTAATATCAAGTTTAAGACAATATTTAGTTTCCTCTACATTTTGTCTAAGTTCTTTTTTTAATTTTCTAACTATTCTATGTATTCCTCTGTTTTTAATACAACTATATGTATCAGCTGTGAATATAGAAACCCAAATTGGCTCCATGATATTCATTATAGCATGGTGTACTATTCTATCTGGATAATATGGAAGCCTAAAGATTTCTCTTTCTTTAGGCTCATATATTTTAAATATTTTATATTCTGAGGTTTTGTATGTTCCAGATTTTAATTGTTCATGGAGTTTAAGGATATTTTCCTTTCTGTTTTTATCATGCTTCATTACTCCAAAACTTCTGGTTTTGCCCTTTCTAGCTTTAGAATCAGCTAACTCTAGGTTTTCTATACTAATTATTTGCTCAAATAAATTATTGATTCTTTTCATATTTTTGTTTTCTAATGGGAACTTTCAAATTGCATTTGCATTGCAATTACTACACTATGGTATTTTTGCACTGTTGCACTTTTACTAATACCCTCTGAAGGGTTTATTTTTTGCCAAGAGGCAAGGCCTTCACAAGTATATATTAGTTTTTGATATTCTTGAAAACACTAAGCTGGCCGCTGACATTGGCATTGGCATTAGACACGCTGTTGTTCGAATTACAGTAGCTGAAACTGGAGTTGGCACTGTTATCACAAGAGCCACCAAGCAGCAACAAGGTTGTGAACAGCCTATATTATATTGTTTTTAACTCATAATATTCTAGATTAGGTAACAAAGCCGGCCGCCGACAGAGGCATCGGCACCAGACACGCCGTGGCGCGAATGACAGTAGCTGAAACCGGAGCTGGCACCGTAAACACAAGAGCCACCAAGCAGCAACGTACGCAAGCTACTTGAGCTTATAGATGTGTAAAAATAATCACACCAATAAGTAGTAGAACCTCCACCATTATCAGAAGGAGCAAATTCACCATTCTCTCCAAAAATCAATTTAGTCACATAACCATCTTTCCTTGGGACATTTCCAACTTTAGTGAATCCTTCTAAAGTGTCTCCAAATTTAGTTTTATCACTAGTAGTGTAGAACTCACTTGTACCTCCATCAGCATCAGTTTTAATATCAAATATAGCTCCCTCTACATTAGTCCAAATATGTCCAAAAGGATTCTCAATTCCTCTATATCTGCAACAAGCTAATGTAGTAGGAGTATCAACTTTATAATCATCTGGAAGATTTACAATAACTTCTCCAGATCCAGATGCTAATGAGTTAGATGCTCCACATTTTAACATTGGATAATAGCTATTATAAGCACTCCAATCAGCAGAAGCTAATGTAGTAGCTCCATTTCCTAGGCCACCTTGCTTATATCCTTCAGCAGTTAGTTCTGAATTAACAGCAGCCTGGCAGTTTCTGTTAGCATATTCTACATAATATAACCAGAAGATAGTCTTCCAAGACTCATAATCCATCTCATTCCAATTATCTCCTCTATTTCTAGCTCTAGTTCTCATAGTAGCTCTAGTCATATATGTAGCACATTTTCCTAATTGAGATTTAGATAAGGTATCCCAATCAGCTTGATTGTTTCCACCTCTATATTGCTCTGTTTCATTACATACGGAGGCTAGTTTATTATTAGTTCTGTCTACAGCAGCTTCGTAAGCTCCTATATAGACCTTAGGAACTTTAGTAAATCCAGTACATTTACCTTCTGATAAGTAACATCTTCTAATATTACCATCTTCTTCAAATTTTCTATAATGTTCTGGTATTTCTATCATAACTTGCCCATCAGTTCCATCTAGATTAGATGCTTCTCCTGTGATTTTCTTACTCCAATCATTAGGATTTAAGTAATAATTCACACTTCCATTATCATTTAAAAGGCAAGCTTTCATTTTAGATTGAATAGGCAGAGATTTGTGTAATGACATATCTCCTATTCTTGTACAAGTTGGATCAGATACAGTAGTATCCCATTCTATACCATAGACTTTGTTTAGATAAATTTCTCCTTCTGAGTTAAATGAGAAATCAGAGGATAATTTAACTGCTCCTAAGTTAGACTCTGTGGCAGGTCTAAGGTTATCATTAACTGTATCTTCTATATTATCTAACATTGATTTATAATTATTCGAAAAGTCATTGGTGGAAAGAGATTTACCTTCGACTTTATCTACTTTATTTCCTAATTTAGTTGTTAATTCAGCATTAGTGTCTAGTTCATCTAATTTAGTTTTTAGATCATTAGTGAAGTCATTAGTTGATAATGATTTACCATCAATCTTGTCTACTTTGTTAGATATAGTTGCCACTAGATTCTTCTCAGCTGTTGTATAATTGTTATCAGAAAGAACCTTAGAACCGTCTTTATCGACCTTAGTTTCTAAATCAGATTCAATAGTTGCAATCTTCGCTACTTGTTCTTTTTCTGCTGTAGTATAATTATTATCTGATAACACCTTTGATCCATCCTTATCTACTTTTTTGTCTAGTTCAGTATTAATTGTGCTGATACTTTCATTGATTGTATCTATATCACCTTCTATAGTTGTAATATCAGATTCAATAGTAGGAATTTTGTTTACATTTGTTTTATCTTCATCAGAGAAGTTATTATCTGATAATACTTTGTCTCCGTCTTTATCAACCTTGTTAGCTAAAGTTGTTTCTATGTTAGAAATTTTAGCTACTTGTGCTTTTTCTTGATTTGTATAATCATTAGTTGAGAGACCTTTTCCTTCTATTTTATCTACTTTAGTATTTAGTTTTTCTTGTGTTGATTGCTCTAAATCAGAGATAGAATTATTAACTGATGTTTCTAGATCATTTAATTTCTTATCAGTGTCTTTTTCTAGATTAGAGATACTTTCAGTGACTTCTTTTTGTAGTTCAGTAACTTCCTCCTTAGAAGCTGTTTCTGAAAGGTTTCCATTTAGTTTAACTGCAATGTCTCTTAAAGTATCTCCTCCCTGATTATGGGGAGGGATACCAATTTTAAATTTTTCCATAGAATTTTAATTAAAATTATGATTATATGTTATGAAGTTTTAAGAGCTTCTAATTGTTCTAATACCCATTCTTGAGTGGCTAATTTCTTTAATGCTGAGGCACCTAAGCTTGATCCCCAATAAGCACCATCAGATTTAATAAGAATACAAGAATTATCACTTGATCTTTGGATAAAAGGTCCTCCATTAGTTTCAGACCATCCAACTAAGAATCTATTGTAACCTTGTACTCTAAATGTTTGAATTACATCAGTTCCATTAGTGTCATAATTATTAATTACAAAAGGAGTTGATCCCATTCCACTGATAGTTAATGAACCAATAGTACCTCCTTTTGAGGTAAGAACATCATATTCAGTAACTGTTACTTCTTCCCCTGCTGTATATGCTTTAGTTTCTCCTACACCTAAGGTTAAAGCTCCGGCATGTATTTTTAGATAAGTTGGAGTTCCTGTTGTTGCATATGGGACATTATATCCAGCTTTTCCCATATTAGGATTGATAAATCTATACAATACTAATGCTCCAGAAGAATATTCTGAACCCATTCCTGCCCCCATAGTCCCTGCGTAATATAGACCATATCCTAACTGACCATTAGTAATATTAGTTGAATACCCGACTAGCATGGCAGTATTTGATTGAATTCTTCCTGATGTGAATATACCGTTAATAGGTACCTTTGACGCATCCTCACTGTAATTACTAGATACAAGCAAGTTACCCACCTCCATACCTCGTGCTGCCGATGCACTAGTGAGTGCAATCTTGTTATCACCATCTAAGCGAAAATAAACACCTGAACTTCCGAACGAATATTTATTGGCGTAAACATTGGCTATATACCCGTTTTTGAAACTCCAATCATTTGTACCCAGGTATGATGTTCCCCCACTTGCGAGTGATATTTGAGTGTTAGGCAATAGTCCTTGAGTTGGTGTTCTAAGACAATTGTAGGTAGTTCCATCTATTCTAGCGATACATGGATACGTGTTTTCGTCCATCACCAATGAAGCCACGTTCTCATCTGCGGTCACTACTCTCTTCCAGTTGGATGAATCACCGAATCCAAGGTTATTGGCAGTTCGGAACCACATATAACGGGTTCCATTTTCAATATTATGATTAATATCGAATGCGAGTTGAGGCCTAAGAGTAGTATCAGCAATATAACTTGAATTATAATTACCATCTATTTGTAAAACTGTACCATACTTCATGCCAGATGGAGAATTAGTATCCCCTCCTAGGTGATGATCATAATTAAACAATATTTTAGGTGAATCTGGGCCTGATAGTATAGTATTAAAATCAACTATGTTGCCTCGTGAATTAATAGTAGAAAAACCACAAGTCCACTTAGCATCAGTAGATTTCCAGTTAGATTCATCAAGTATTTTATAATTAGTAGAATCTTTGGTGTGATATAAATCATCATCTCCACTTCTAATGTATGTTACTCCAATAGCTCTACCAAGATGTTGTGATTCAGCATTACTATAAAGAATTAATGAAGTATCTGTTCCTTTATCAGTCAATTCCCACTTTGATGGTACATATAGTTTATCTGGATAGAATTTATATTGAGCATTACTATACCCCGTATCTTCAACTCCTATCCAGGCATAATTAATTGAGCCATCACTAGATGAATAAGCTCCATAAGCTGCTCCTGTCGCACTACTATCAGCCATAAATTTTAAATGCCTAGACCATGCACCTGCATTGGCCCCAACGTCAACAGTAAGTGAACTTAGATTATTAATACTAAATACCCCAACATTAAATTTCCCTGCGGCAAAAGTATTATTACCTGTGAAGATATTATCTCCAGACTTTGTTACTGGATCTGAGAGGTTACTAGCATCCCATATAGTATAATCAGTTGTTTCTTTAGTGTGAATTAGATCAGTAACTCCACTTCTTATTTTAGTAGTTCCAGCAGATCTACCAAAATTTATTAGCTGAGTACTTTGTGACTGAATGAAAGAGTTTCCTCCTGCATCATCTAATGACCACACTGAAGGGACTCTCATTGATGTATTATAGAACCTATACTGAGCGGTATTATATTCAACATCTCCTATTCCAATCCATGCATATTCAGCAATGTTACCATTACCAAATGACCCAAATCTAATTCTTCCCGAATTTTCATTATTATTTATCCATGTTAGAGATCTTTCCCAACCTCCAGTTTGAGATAAATTAATATATAATTGATGTGTACTAGACACTTTAAAACCTCCCACAGAAAATTTGCCCTCTACAAAGCTATTAGTCCCAGTAAAAGCATTATTTCCTGATTTAGTGGCTGGATCAATAAGATTATTTCCATCCCAAATCTTATATTCTGCACCAGATGTATAATGTACTAAATCAGAATTAGAATATAAGACAGTCTTACCACTTGCTACCCCAACTCCTAATACATTATTACTATCTAATCCTAGAACAGTTCTATTATTTCCTTCTGAATCCTTAATTATATACCCAGAATTATTAGGAGTTATAAATGCAGCTCCTTCTATTTGAGCATCAGATGATAAAATATTCTCTTCTGATCCAGATACTTTGGCACCATTAGCAAAATATAAATCACCTGTTAATTTATTCTCTGAACCAGCTGATAAGGGTAGATAATCAGTTAATACTACTTTCTTATAAGTACCATCATCCGATAGAAATCTATTACCTGTTCCAGATTTAGGCAAAATAAAAGAATTATCTTGAAAGTAAATAGATTCTCCTGCAGTAACTTGAACCATATAATTTTCAATACCTAAATCTAAAATTGTAGATCTAGTACCAGGAGGTGCGCTAGTCATATAACTAGCAAATAATATTACTGAATCTCCAATAGAGGCAACAGCATTTACTAATCTAAGTTCTGGATCACTTCCAAATTTAAGATAAATATCTCTTCCAGATTCATGAGCCTGATAAATTTCTGTTATTTCTTCAGAAGTATATACTTTTTCTGTATCATTTATATCAATAATTACAGGGGATATAGAAGGAACTTGAATTTCTTTATATGTGCCATCATTAGATAAATACTTATTTCCATTCCCGGTACCTATAAGATCAGTATATTCACTACTAACTTGAATAGAACTACCTTCGGATAATTCATATTTATAAGAGATTAATACAGTATCTAATCCTGTATCTCCTGATTTTTTATCATGTAATATTTTAGAAGTATAAAGACCTATAAAAGAACTTTGTTCTCCTTGTCCTTTCTGTGCTATAACTTCTGTTGCCTGTATTACGTTTTCACCATCTAGTATAAAAATGGGAGTTCCTTTTGAATAAGCTTCTATTATACTATGTATTTCTTCTCTAGTATATACTTTATCATCCTCTGAGTCTATAATTATTGGAGATATAGAAGATTCTATTTCCTTATAAGTTCCATCATCGGATAAAAATTTAGCTCCATTACCCTTATTTAAAAGTATAATATCAGCTTCTAATTTTCTATCCAATCCTTCTAAATCATCAATAAAAACAACAGAATTAGGAGTAATAGTTATTACCTTTAGTAATAATTGAAGCCCATTTTCTTTTGTTATTGACGTGGGTAATTGTGATAGGGTATAAAGATCATAATAAATTTGTCCATTCTCAGTTCTCTCTTGAATAGATTGGGCAAATAAATTATAGGAATTTATTCCAGAATATGGATCTTCAAAATTAATTATAATTCCTTTTTTATTATTAACAGCACTGGCCACTTTTGAGTATGTGTCAGAAGGACACTTTGCAAAATAAGCTCCACCGCTGGTACTGAATGTAAATGTTATATAAATAGTTTCAATTTCTTTATCAATAGAAATCTCTTTATATTTACCATCATCAGAAAGAAACTTTGTTCCATTACCTAAACTATCCAATGTAAAAGTTCCTGTAAAGAATAGAGAAGACGTAGCTTCAGTGACTTTGTTATTATTCTTATCTATTATAAATGAGTTTAAAAAAATTCCCTTACTTATATTAGAAGTTGAATATAATTCAAGAACTAACATTGTGCTAGTCATAGGAATTGTTATACAAGGATATGTTATCCCCTGCATATTTAAATATATAACATACCCAGCTTCTGATTTTTCTACAATTTCATCATAAAGAGATAATAGTTCAGCTTCAGTATCCTCACTTTGAAGGGTTATGACCCAAATAGGGCTTTCTGGAATTTCTAGATATTTACCATTATTAGATAAATATTTATTACCTTCTCCACTAGTAATAATCTTATCAACTTTAGATTTATCAGAATCAGAATAGTCATTACTAGATAATCCCTTACCTTCTTCTTTATCAACCTTCTGATTTAATAATTCTTTAATATCATTAATCTCTTCTCTAGAAATATTATCACCATACTTAATACCTTGGAACATGATATATCTATTATCAGTAATAAAGTATAAAGTGCCTTGATCTATTCCATTTAGAGATGAATATTCTTGAGAAGTTACATATTTTAATTTAATCTCCTGATTTTCTCCATCCCATTTAAATTGAGCTACTAATCCATCCTCAGTTTTAACTAATTGAACTCCACTATCACTTTTAGCTAAAACTAAATTAGCTTGAAGTCCTATACTTGTTTGAGTTAATTCAACAGTAGGAAGAGGATTAGAGTTATCTAATGATATACTAGAAGGTCTTTTTATAATAGTAACATGGAATGTACTCTCAATGGTAATCTCAGTCGTGGTAGTCCCGTCTGTAATAACTAAGAAAATATCCCTATTAGTGAAATTTAAATACTCTTGTCTTATAACTGAATATGTAATAACATTAATAGGCTCAGCAGCTCTAAGACTAAATGGAGAAACATCTGATCTATTTATAGAATTTAAAACAATATGTCTATTATTTATAATAGCATTAGCTATTTTATTATAAATTTCCTCTGTTACATATTCTACTTGTAGATCCTCTATGTTTATAATCTCAATATCAGAGAATATAATTCCTTCTCCTGTTATTTCTACAAATGTTCCATTATCCATAAGAGCTTTGTTTCCAGCTCCTGTTAATTCCGGATAACTATCTAACTTATTCTTTCTTGATTCAGTTAAATCATATGTAGATAATCCTTTTCCTTGAACCTTATCAACTTTGTTAATAATAGTTCCTACTAATGTTTTTTCTTCACTAGTGTAATCATTACTAGATAATCCTTTTCCAGGCTCTTTATCTACCTTATTATCTACTGACTCCTTAGTCGCAAGTTCAACTTTCTCAGTTTTGATTAAATTATTGAACTTGGAGATAATTATATTTTTCTCTGTTAAATTATTATCCTTAACTGTTAATATAATCTCATTATCAGTGTCTGATATTAATATAACTGATTTAATTAATCCTGTATTATCAGTAGTATAAATATCTGCATTATTTTCTATAGCTAGAACTAATCTATCATAATTCTCATCTGATATTCTTCCTCCACTTGGTATATCATTTACCTCTGATAAAATTAAAGTTTCTGAGGATGGAGCCAAAGATTCAGTTAAACTAGGAGATCCTATTAATTCCTTAGTGTTAGAATTATATATAAATTTAACTGTTATTAAATTTTCTCCAGTTATAAATTTTAGCTCATGTGCTATTTCATTATCTGAAACAATAGTAGATAATATAGATTGATGAGGGATAAGATTAGTAGTTGAAGAATTGTCTTGAATAGATAATTCAATGCTGTTACTATTAGAAGGGTCTTTTAGAGCCTCTCCAACTAATTTTAAATCCTCCTCATCTATAAATTCTAGAGGTTTAGTTCTTATTCTTATAACTCTAAAACCACTTATATTATATTCTCTTTTACTATTTTCTGAAGTTACATTAAGAATATTACCCTCAGAATCTAAATCGCAAGTAATAATATAAGTACTAGATACAATCTTACCATCTTTTATTATAGATCCTTCAAAAATCAAGTTTACTTTATCATCTGAGAACTCTATATCAGAAAGGAAATGATAAATTCCGTCATAGTAAACATAAACTAAATAATTTAGCTCATCACTTATCTTATCATTTATTACTTGTATTAGCTTCTCAATGTTGTTTATTGTTATTAAATTATCTGGATCAATAGAAACCCCTCCTTGTCTAAGAAGATCTTCTATCAATGAGAAATTATAATTTAACTTAACAACAACATCTCTAAGTAAGTCACCTTGAAAATTAAATGGATACCTACCTATTCTAAATCTCTCCATTTAGTTTGATTTTAATTATTCATAATTTTTGTACTTCTCTACTTATCTTGCAAATATAGTGAAAACTTAAAGTCTTTCCAAATATAATATATAGACATAAAAAAAAGAAGAGGATTACTCCTCTTCTTTACTTTTTAAAAATCTATGGAAATGCCAAAATGCTTTACCATCTGGTATGCACTCATCCTTTAACCAAGCATGAGCACATTTAGCATATGACTGAAGGTTATCTTGTAAAACTGATGAGAATAAGAAATACATTAGATTTAGTGCATAAGTCCAATCATGTTTATTAAACTCTTCACCAAATTTAACTCCAAATTTCTCTGCGATTTGCTTAGCTTCTTCACATTTCCATCTAGGCTCTCTTTTTCCAAAATGTTCAGCTACTTCTTCTAAAGCATCTTCTACATAATCTTCATCAAAATGTGGGCCTTTTATAGCTTTCCATAAATCACATTTTAACATACAGAATAATTCTGGATCTTCTTTCTTAATCTCTTCAATATATTCCCAAACTTCTTCTTCAAGGTCTTTTAATTCTTCAGGAACTTCTCTATCATCCTCGTCGTCCTCATCATCAAACCTATTTCTCATAGATCTGTTTCTATTGGATCTTCCATATCTTTCTCTTTCCTCTTCCTCCTCATTCCTTCCAAATCTTCCTCTTCTACTATATCTATTCATTCTACTATTGTCTTCTTCATCGTCTTCATCTCTAAAACCTCTTCTAGAGTATCTACTATCTTCTCTTCCAAATCTGTTTTCCATATCATGTTTGTGGTAAGGTCTTTTGTTCCGACCCATTTCCTCTAACAGTCTCTTGATTTTTTCCATTGCTTATAAGTTTAGTAAGTTCTTCAATTTTCTTTTCCAAAGCTAAAAATCTGCTATCATCTGGAATATTAGGAGATAAATTGGGCTCTTCACCTAGTAATTCTTTTTCTACTCTTTCACATTCTTCAAGGATTTTATTATATCTATCTAAAGATTTAAGTTGGTTAGTAGCATCAGTTTTTCTGACCCTTATTTCCTG
>ERZ791731.1218-NODE-1218-length-10316-cov-4.26118_pt1 | contig 10316 bp, 7 predicted proteins | sample MGYA00509954_ERZ791731 | MGnify/ENA primary metagenome ERZ791731 (study PRJEB30046, sample SAMN00715134) | human gut metagenome | study: EMG produced TPA metagenomics assembly of the A metagenome-wide association study of gut microbiota in type 2...
TATCGAAGAAGTTGTGCCGAAGATGATTAAGTATTATAAACAAAATAGCAAGTAAGGAAAGATGGCTAATTATTATACAGACATACCGGAACTCAAGTTTCACTTGAACAATCCGATGATGAAACGTATTTGCGAACTCAAAGAACGCAATTACAGAGATAAAGATGAATTCGACTATGCTCCGCTGGACTTTGAAGACGCTGTAGACTCTTACGACAAAGTGTTGGAGATTACAGGAGAAATCACAGGAGAAATCATCGCCGCCAACGCAGAAGGCGTGGACGAAGAAGGCCCTCACTGTGCCAACGGACGTGTAGAATACGCTTCAGGAACCAAACAGAACCTGGACGCTATGGTGAAAGCCGGCTTGAACGGCATGACCATGCCACGTAAATTCGGCGGTCTGAACTTCCCGATTACCCCATACACCATGTGCGCGGAAATCGTGGCTGCTGCCGACGCAGGCTTCGGTAACATCTGGTCTTTACAGGACTGTATCGAAACATTGTACGAGTTCGGTACATCTGACCAGCACAGCCGTTTCATCCCTCGTGTATGCCAAGGCGAAACCATGTCTATGGACTTGACAGAACCGGATGCCGGTTCCGACCTTCAATCCGTTATGCTGAAAGCTACTTATAGCGAAAAAGACGGATGCTGGTTGCTGAACGGTGTAAAACGTTTCATTACGAACGGTGATGCTGATATTCACCTGGTACTGGCTCGTTCGGAAGAAGGAACAAGAGACGGTCGTGGTCTTTCTATGTTCATCTACGACAAGAATGAAGGTGGTGTGAACGTACGTCGTATCGAAAACAAACTCGGTATCCACGGTTCTCCTACTTGTGAATTGGTATATAAGAATGCCAAAGCTGAACTTTGCGGTGACCGCAAACTCGGTTTGATTAAATATGTAATGGCTTTGATGAACGGTGCCCGTCTGGGTATTGCCGCACAATCCGTAGGTTTGAGCCAGGCTGCTTACAATGAAGGATTGGCTTATGCCAAAGACCGTAAGCAATTCGGCAAAGCTATTATCGAATTCCCGGCAGTATACGACATGCTGGCTATCATGAAAGGCAAGTTGGATGCCGGACGTGCATTGCTATATCAAACAGCCCGCTACGTAGATATCTACAAAGCGCTGGATGACATCGCCCGCGAACGTAAACTGACTCCTGAAGAACGTCAGGAACAGAAAAAATACGCTAAATTGGCCGACAGCTTCACTCCACTTGCCAAGGGTATGAACTCTGAATATGCCAATCAGAACGCTTACGACTGTATCCAGATTCACGGCGGTTCGGGCTTCATGATGGAATATGCCTGTCAGCGTATCTATCGCGACGCACGTATCACCAGCATCTATGAAGGAACAACCCAGTTGCAGACCGTAGCCGCTATCCGTTACGTGACGAATGGCTCTTACATCGCTACTATCCGCGAGTACGAAACAATTCCTTGCTCACCGGAAATGGAACCGTTGATGTCTCGCCTGAAGAAGATGGCTGATAAGTTCGAAGCAAGCACCAACGCTGTAAAAGAAGCACAAGATCAGGAATTGCTGGACTTCGTTGCCCGCAGACTGATGGAAATGTCCGCTACCATCATTATGTGTCACCTGTTGATTCAAGATGCCAGCAAATCTTCAGAGCTGTTCTCCAAATCCGCACATGTATATTTGAATTATGCAGAGGCAGAGGTAGAAAAGCATACAAATTTCATCGAAAACCTCGATAAAGAAGATTTGGCTTTCTACAAAAAGTAAAAGATTAAGTACCAATAATAAAAAAAGCATCCCTTCTCACGAAGAGGATGCTTTTTTATTTGTCATATTCTGTCATTTTTCATTATTATTCTATACATTTGTCAGGGAGATAAGTAATTTTTTAATCAGTAACCAGAGATAGAGAAAGAAATATGGCACTCAAACCTTCATATGACGACAAACTACATTTATCAGGATTATCAAATACGGAAATTCTTATATTAGCTCTTGAGGCTTCTCAAAAACTTGAATGGAACATCGAAGAAATAGCTCCGAAATGGATCCGTTTTGAAGTCCCTATAAATATGTACACCAGCGGAGAAGAAATAACTTTCACTCTCGAAAAGGAAGGTGACGGAGAGATATCCATCCACAGTGAATGTACTTCCATACAATTTGTAGATTATGGAAAGAACAGGAAGAATATCCAAAAGTTACAAGAGATAATGGAAGAAGTAAGGGCTACCCTGCCCCCGGAAGAACTTACCCAAAAAGCAAATAAGCTGAAAGAAGAATTTAACCGTCCGCTCACAGAAGAAGAAAAAGTATATATAGAAGAGGAAAAGAAAAAAGGTTCTCTCTTGTCTTTCTTTATTCCACGCAAAGGATTTATAGCAACGCCTATCCTGATAGACATCAACATTCTGGTATTTATCCTGATGGTCGCTTCGGGAGTGGGAGTATTTGAGCCCGGCACATTGGCGCTGTTAAAGTGGGGGGCCGACTTCGGACCGTTGACCCTTACAGGCGACTGGTGGCGCACGGTGACCTGCAACTTCATTCATATCGGTGGTTTCCATCTTGCGATGAACATATATGCCTTCATGTTTGTCGGCCTTTTTCTGGAGCAACTGATAGGAAGCCGCCGGATGTTCGCTTCTTATCTCCTGACCGGGCTATGTTCGGCCGTATTCAGCCTATATATGCATGCCGAGACAATCAGCGCCGGAGCTTCCGGGGCAATCTTCGGACTTTACGGCATATTTCTTGCCTTCCTTTTATTCCACGGCATTGCCAAAGAACAACGAAAGGCATTACTAACCAGTATCCTTATTTTCGTCGGCTACAATTTGGTTTATGGGATGAAAGAAGGAATTGACAATGCAGCACACATCGGCGGATTATTAAGCGGCTTCTTGCTGGGAATTGTTTATGTATTCAGCTATAAGTTCGAAAAAGCCGATGCACAGCGAACCGTATCCATCATCGGAGAACTTGGCATATTCTGCATTTTCCTGTTCAGTTTCATTATGCTTTGCAAGAATGTCTCGCCCCTGTATCAAGAGATACGTCAGGAGTGGGACAGCGGAATCGTAGAAGCCTATCTTAACGGAGAACTGGAAGAAGAAAACGATGATGAGACGAACATGAATTCTTCCGATGATTCTTCCGGCAGGCAGTTTCCTTCATATGTTCCCGTTGGTAATAACGATACATGGCTTTCTTACTACGATGCAGAAACAAATTTCAGTTGCCAGTATCCGACCAACTGGAGGAAAATTACAGGAGGACAAGGGCTAACTCCCAGTTCGCAACCACCATTACTCAGACTCGTCAACGGAGCCAACCAACTGACAGTTACTTCTATTACCTATGATACACAGAAAGAATTTGAACATACAAAAGAATTATCGCTTATTCTCCCGAGAAATGCACAAGGGCAACCATCGGAAGACTACAAACAAAGCGATGTCAACATCAATGGGCTATCCATGACAAGGACTACCAATCCTTTACACATCGGTGCACCCGACGAACCGGGAGAAGATATACAACAAATTGTATTAAAATATTTTCAAGAAAGTAATAAAAGAATCTTTAGTATTGTCATGCTCGTCTATGACGAAGAAGCGGAACCCGATTTAGAAGCCATCGCATCAAGTATTCAGATAACCAAATAAAGAGAATATGAGAGTATATATCCAAGTCAAACAATTAGGAAAGCGGAAGTGCGGCATCGAAAAGATGCCCGTCGATTTTCCTTTCCTGCTCCTCCTGCCCATGTAGGGGAGTTGATTGAAGCCATCGTCAGTTGGCAAGTCAGTGAATACAACGAACGCTTGCAACAAAGCGAAGTGCTGAAATACCTCACCCGGGAAGAAGTAGAAGACAAAGCTGCATCCGGCAAGGTAGGCTTCGGGATAAATTACAACGGCAAGCCCGCTGCAGAAGCCGAAGCTATCGCCAATGCCCTGCAATCCTACGAAGACGGAATTTTCCGTATCTTCATCGACGACGCGGAAGCAGGAGATTTATCCTCTCCTATCCTAGTGAAAGAAGAATCCACACTGACTTTTATCCGGCTAACCATGCTGTCAGGAAGATTGTGGTAATTCATATCCCATAAAAGAAAACACTTAAAAACAAATAGAATCATGAGACTCATTTATAATGAAGCATTAAATAAACGGATACTTCCGTACTTGGAGAAATTAACCAAGAAGAAAAGTAGTTTGGATAAAGAGACCCGCACCTTGTTTGATATATTTATGCTATACTTTGATATGGATACCCGGTATGGCACATATAGCGACAAGCTGGAGCCTTGCATTATAAGTATTATCAAGGAAGAGAAAATCAAAAGCGTAGCCAATCTCTTCGACGGAAAGCTGAACAAACTACTCCTCTATTTATTGGGGAATGAATACGCACATCTGTTTCACACTTATCTGAAGCTCAAAGCGCATTGTCCATACACACATGGATATTCAAGACGGTCGCAACGCGCCGTCAATCCTTATCTGCACTTCTCCCATGTGATAGACGCGCTGACGCAATTCCTAAAACTTCGCGCTACCGGCTTCACAGACCAAGTCATACTGAACGGTGGAAATACGCCGGAAGAAATAGAAGCATACAAAGACTGCATGAGCTGCGAAGACTGGATAGCCGCCCAAATAGCAGAAGGCAACCAAACCGTTATTGACTACCTGCACAATGTACTGACCAGCGAAAGTAACGCCAACCGCCTAAATCAGGGACATCTTAAAGCTATCGCAGTGAGCGGGCACCATCCATTGCTGGAACTGGAAGGGAAATTACTTTTGGCGGCCAAATTACAGGAAGGACTCCGACAGGCTATCGTGGAAACAATGGACGAAGGATGTCCCGAAAGTTATTTATACCTGCTCTCCGTGATTTACGATAACGGCCTGCAACGGTTTGCTTCCGTAAAACGAGGCATCGCAGTCAGCACGGGAATCGGCGAGCAGGACAGCAGCGAACGTGTCACCAATAAATATGTAGAACTAATCCTGAAATTCCTGAAGAATCAGGACGAGGCACGCAAAGCCCTTCAAAGCAAAGATACCATCGATCTTTATCTGGCTTTATGGAGTATTGGGTTTTATAATACAAACGATATTCAGGCACTTGCATCGGACATCATCAGGAACGGAGCCAAACATCAAGTACAGACTTACCTTTATTTCCTGCGTTGTACGCAACACTCCGCCATGAGTTATTGCATCAGCAAAGATGCCTTTGAGAAGTGGCACAGTGACCCGTCGGTCGTGGCAGCTATTCTCCCACTCTATCTCTCTGATTTTTATCTTAGCCGATATGGCGGGCGTGAAGACCCGAAACTTACCGATTACTTTGAGAACAGGGAAGAAGCCGTGCGCCACTATGGATATTTGAAGCAAATCTATCAGTCTATCTCAACCAAAGAAACCTATGCTCCTTATATATTTCCGTGGGAAAGCACGCAGCTCACCCGTTCAGAAGTAGTTCTCAAAATGGCATATATCATTTGGATGCTGAATGATTCTACCATGAAAGATGACCTTTGCAGTTATCTGGTATCCTTGGATTCTTATATGCGGGCAAGCTATATCGGTATCGTACTGAATCCGCCCACCAGTCCGCTGCAAGAAGAATATATACTGCAATCACTGGGCGACCGTTCTCTGGATGTACGCAATGAGGCCTACAAAGTATTGTCTGAAATGGCCTTATCGCCCGAACAGAATCAGAAAGTGGAAGAGTTGCTTCGTTTCAAATATAGCGAGATGCGTATCAACGCTATCAACCTGCTGATGAAACAGCCGAAAGAAGAACTGGCCGGCAGCATCCGGCGATTGATTACGGACAAAGTGGCCGAACGCCGCCTGGCGGGACTGGATATGATGAAGACAATTCATAATGTAGAATTTCTGCAAGACATCTATCAGGAACTTCTTCCTGCCATCAAGGAGATTCAGAAACCGAACGCTAAAGAAAAGGTGCTGATAGAATCTTTGATTGGTGACGGAACGGAGAAGAAAGCCACGCAGCACTACACCAAAGAAAACGGTTTCGGCCTGTACAATCCTGATTTCGAAGTAAGCCTGCCGGAAATTGCGCCGGACAAAGGATTCAATGTCAAGAAAGCATTCGAGTTTATCAGTTTTGGAAGAGCCAAACTCACTTTCGAAAGATTGAGTAAATACATCGCCGCACACAAAAACGACGAGTTTAAAAACGACTACGGGGAAGCACGCCTGGTGGGTAACAGCGTACTGATGAAATGGAGCAACTACGGTGGACTGAGTGGTCTTGGGCTCCCCGAACTCTGGCAGGATTTCTACGAACGTGAAATCGGAAGTTACGAGAAATTAATGATGATGAGTTTCATGCTTGCATCGACAGGCGTTGCCCAGGATAATGACGACTACGACGAGGAAGATGAAGAAGATAGAAAAGCCGATATAAAATCAGCCAATAGTTTTGAACCGCTTGTCAACAAAATGTATGCGGGTTTCACCTATCGCGGATTGCAAAAGGTACTCCGGAAATTGCCTTATTATGAACAGATGGAAGATATTATCGACGCGCTGACCTATGAGTACAGAGACGAAACAGTTTATCAGCGAATGGCTGCCAATATGTTGATCCAACTGACACCCTTACTCGATACAAAGAATATCTTCCGCCAATATACGAGCAAACACGCATGGCTCAGAGACAAACTGGAATACGGAGAAAAGCTCATTGTTTATCCGATACACAACAATAAGTTTGTCCAGTTCTGGCTTGATACACCCAGCAGGCCGATAGACGACGCCTTGTTTACCCGCTACTTCACCGTGCGCTATCAGCTCTACAAGCTCACCAACTATATGGAGCATACCCCCGAACTGGAAGAAACCGATTCCTATCTGCAATGCGTGGACTTTGCCCGTGCCTGGATGCTGGGATTGATTCCGACAGAAGAAGTATATCGTGAACTGATAGCCCGTGTCAACTCTCCCAAACAAATCAAGAATATCACTCTGGTATTGAACGAGAACCGTCGTTTCAATGAAAGAGACAGGGAGTGGATGACCTATATCAAGGATTTCAACTTCTCTCTCTTCCGGCCACTGCTGCAAAAGGTAGTCAACCGTATCCTGGACATAGAACTGTCACGTGGAGATTCCGAAACGCAGGTTACCCGTCTGGCCGAAGAATTGACTTGTGTCTATGGTGCCGAAACATTTATCCGTATCCTGCAAGCATTCGGCAAAGATACATTCATACGCGACAGTTATAATTGGCGGAACACGAAACGGGGAGTATTGAGCAGCCTGCTCCATGCTTGCTATCCGTTGCCGGCAGACACAAGCGACCATCTCAAAAAACTGGCAAAGCAAGCAGATATCAGCGACGAACGTCTGGTAGAAGCTGCCATGTTCGCCCCGCAATGGATTGAACTCACCGAGCAAGCCATAGGATGGAAAGGACTGACAAGCGCAGCATACTATTTCCACGCCCATACCAACGAGACTTGCGACGACAAGAAGAAAGCAATTATCGCCCGCTATACTCCGATTGACGTAGAAGACCTTCGGGATGGTGCTTTCGACATCGGTTGGTTCAAAGATGCTTTCAAGACGATTGGCAAACAACGCTTTGAAGTAGTCTACAATGCCGCCAAGTATATTTCATGCAGCAACAGCCACACCCGCGCCCGCAAATTTGCGGACGCCACTAACGGCGCAGTGAAAGCAGCGGATATAAAGAAGGAAATATCAGCCAAGCGCAACAAAGATTTATTGATGAGCTACGGCCTCATCCCACTAGGAAAGAAAGCGGATAAAGAGCTGTTGGAACGTTACCAGTTCCTGCAAAAATTCCTGAAAGAAAGCAAGGACTTCGGCGCGCAAAGACAGGAAAGCGAAAAGAAGGCAGTGGGTATCGCTCTGCAAAACTTAGCCCTCAACTCCGGTTACGGTGACGTCACCCGTCTGACCTGGAGTATGGAAACCGAATTGATTAAAGAACTTCTCCCCTACCTCTCTCCGAAAGAAATAGAAGATGTAGAAGTGTATGTGCACATTAATGACGAAGGCAAAGCGGAAATCAAACAAATCAAAGCCGGAAAAGAGCTTAACAGTATGCCTGCCAAGTTGAAAAAGCATCCGTATGTAGAAGAACTGAAAGCGGTACACAAGAAACTGAAAGACCAGTACACCCGCTCCCGCATTATGTTAGAACAAGCTATGGAAGACTGCATCCGTTTTGAAGAGAACGAGCTTCGCAAACTGATGCAGAACCCTGTTATCTGGCCGTTATTGAAGCATCTTGTCTTTATCTGCAACGGACAGGCAGGTTTCTATACCGACGGATTACTGGTGACGGCAAATGCCGTCTGTCTCCCGTTGAAATCGAAAGACGAATTACGTATCGCCCATCCTACCGACCTGTACGCAAGCGGTGACTGGCATATGTATCAGAAATTCCTGTTCGACAAAGCCATCCGCCAACCTTTCAAACAGGTATTCCGCGAACTTTATGTGCCTACTCCGGAAGAGGAAGGAGCCACACAATCCCGCCGCTATGCCGGAAATCAGATTCAACCGCAGAAAACAGTCGCCGTACTGAAAGGACGCCGATGGGTGGCCGATTATGAAGACGGACTTCAGAAGATATATTATAAAGAGAATATCATCGCTACCATCTACGCCATGGCGGACTGGTTCTCTCCTGCCGACATCGAAGCCCCGACCTTGGAATATGTCTGCTTCCACAATCGCAGGGACTACAAACTGATGAATATTTCAGAGATTCCGCCCGTTATTTTCTCTGAAGTAATGAGGGATGTGGACTTGGCGGTCAGTGTAGCCCATGCCGGAAGTGTCGACCCGGAAACCAGTCACTCTACCATCGAAATGCGCAGCGCATTGGTGGAACTGACGATGCCTTTATTCCATCTCAACAATGTGAAGGTAAAAGGCAACTTTGCCCATATAGAAGGCAAACTGGGTAAATATAACATCCATCTGGGCAGCGGTGTGATTCATCAGGAAGGTGGTGCGCAGATTGCAGTTCTTCCGGTACATTCGCAAAACCGCGGACGCCTGTTCCTGCCTTTTGTAGACGAAGACCCGAAAACAGCCGAGATATTGACTAAGATTATCTTCTTCGCAGAAGACAATAAGATAAAAGACCCGAGTATCCTGAACCAAATCAAATAAGGACGATATGGCAGAAAATTTATTAATCAGCACAGGAAGTAAAGAGGAGAAATATCGCGAGCTACTTCCACAACTACATGCTTTAGTAAGTACGGAAACGGATTTCATAGCCAATCTAGCCAATGTTGCGGCAGCCCTGAAGCAGACTTTCGGTTTCTTCTGGGTAGGCTTTTATATTGTAAAAGGAGATGAACTTGTATTAGGGCCTTTTCAGGGGCCTATTGCCTGTACACGTATCCGAATCGGCAGAGGGGTTTGCGGAACAGCCTGGAAAGAAGTCCGGACACTGATTGTTCCTGATGTAGAGCAATTTCCCGGACACATCGCATGCAGTTCGGATTCAAAATCGGAAATCGTAGTGCCGATGATAAGGCAGGGAGAAGTTATTGGAGTATTGGATATAGACAGTGATACACTGGATAGTTTCGATACGGTTGACGCACGCTATCTGGAAGAAATTTGCACATACATCGGATAACTGCGGGCGTGCCGCTATCATACAAAAAAACAGAGGCTCTGATTGAATGAAACAGAGCCTCTGTTTTATATAAATAGAGGCTCTATTTGCACCAAACAGAGCCTTCGTTTTTTTACCAGTCCACATCTTCTATTTCCTGTTTCCGATACAGCAAGAGTTGATTGCGAAGTGAACTCATTTCACGTTGCATCTCTTCCATCCTTTCCAGTAAATGGTGGATGGCGTCGATGCCTTCCATGTTGATGGACAGGTCGTAGTACATTCTGCTATAACGTTCTACGCTCGGAAGTTCCGACAAAAGCAGATAATGTTCACCGCCTTCGGTATGTACGTTAATCAAACCGCCTTCTTCCAACAGTTCTATGAATGAAGGCTCGATATGACATTTGTGACAGTATTCACTGACAATAATTAATTCGGTCTGCATAGTACTCATTCTTTTTAGTTCATACTCTGTAACTCGCGGAACAACTCTTTCTGTCTGTCCGTCAAGTTCGTAGGAATCTTGACAGAATAGGTCACAATCAAGTCACCGAATTGTCCTTCCTTCTTATAAACCGGGAATCCTTTACCTTTCAGTCGGACTTTCGTACCGTTCTGCGTTTCCGGTTTTATCTTCAGTTTCACTTTACCG
>ERZ791731.1219-NODE-1219-length-10304-cov-1.81774_pt1 | contig 10304 bp, 13 predicted proteins | sample MGYA00509954_ERZ791731 | MGnify/ENA primary metagenome ERZ791731 (study PRJEB30046, sample SAMN00715134) | human gut metagenome | study: EMG produced TPA metagenomics assembly of the A metagenome-wide association study of gut microbiota in type 2...
AAGCAGACTGCCAGACTGCCGTATCCGTTAATCACCAGAGAGCTTATGGCTCGGATGTGCTTTCGAGAATTTCTGCATCGAATAGTGGAAAAAAGTGGGAGATACAGAGGTGTATCCGGCAGGATCTTCAGAAACTGATCCGGGAGCTTCTTCAAAAAGAAAAGATAACGGAACAGCAGATAAAAAGGATCGTGATTGCAGGAAACACAACGATGTGTCATCTGCTTCGCGGATTTTCATGTGAGACACTGGGAGTGGCGCCTTTTCTGCCAGTTGACCTTTCATGGATGGAAGGCAGTGCTGCGGATTTTCTTGGAATGAAAGAATTGGATACAAAAGTTGTGATTTTGCCTGGGATCTCAGCGTTTGTAGGGGCTGATATCATGGCTGGCATTGCAAAAATGAATATGCACAGATCCGAAGGATATCATTTGCTGCTGGATATTGGAACGAATGGGGAGATGGTGCTTGGAAATTGCCGTCATATGTATGTGACGTCCACGTCTGCGGGACCAGCGTTTGAAGGTGGAAATATTTCCTGTGGCATGGCGAGCATTCCGGGAGTGATCTCACATGTTTTCATGGAAGAGACAGGGAAAGCCGGATTTCAGGTGATCGGTGAAACAGATGGAGAAAATAAGAAACAGCAGGCGATCGGAATCTGCGGAACAGGTATGATCGATCTGGTGTATGAACTCCGGGAGCATCAGATGATCGATGAACATGGAACATATTCGGATCTTTATTTTGACACCGGATATGAACTGGCAGAAAAAGTAAAATTCACACAGAATGACATCCGGGAACTTCAGATGGCAAAAGCGGCGATCCGCGCAGGAGTGGATATTTTAGTAAAAAAGGCGGGTATTGCGTTTGACGAAGTGGACAACTGTTATCTTGCAGGTGGATTTGGAACAAAGATAGATATCAAAAAGGCGGCAGGGATTGGCCTGATCCCGAAAGAACTGGAGATGAAAACGATTCCGGCCGGAAATACAGTTCATACAGTTCTTGCAGGGACAAAAGAGGTTTTACTTAGCAGAATTTCAAAAGAAGAACTTGAAAAAATCCAGACCATGGCAGACGTCATCAATCTGGCAGAAGAAAATGATTTTGAGGAGCTGTATCTCTCTTACATGGATTTTTAAGTGAATGACAGATAAAAATTCTTGTATTGAAAAGAAAAATTAAGTCTGTTATCATATAAGTATATGGTATGTACGGAAGAAAAAAGATTTTGACTGGTGGCTGAAACCACTAACAAATGGAGAAGGACTGGCACAGGGATGATGCAAGACATAACAGGACTGCATTGCGGGAAATTTTAAATGACAATTATATCGTGCTTGAAGCAGAAAATGGACAGAATGCATTAGCAGTTTTAGAGGAGAAGTATCAGGCGGTAACTGTGATCATTCTTGACCTGATCATGCCGGACATGAGCGGACCGGAACTCTTAGAAATTTTTCACAAAGATGTAAGATATCAGAATATACCTGTGATCGCGATGTTGAGAGGCATCAATGATGAGATCGAGTGCAAGTGTCTGGAATACGGAGCATGGGATTTTATGCGGAAACCTTATGATCCGATGATCGTAGCGTTTTCGTGTAAAGAATGTGATCGAGCGCAGTCAGATGAGAGTGGATGATGAATTAAAGTACCGTGCGGAGTATGATGTGCTTACCGGCATTTTGAACAAATCAAAGTTCTTTTATAATACGAGAAATATGCTGAATATTTTCGGTACGGAAGATTTTGTGTTCATCAGGATCGATATTGAAAAATTCCAGCTGATCAATTCCTTTTTTGGAATGGATGAGGGTGATAATTTATTAAAGTATATGGCAGATTATCTGCAGAATGTGGAAAAAGAATATCGTTATATTACTTATGGAAGAATTGAGGCAGATATTTTTGCGGTATGCTTTTCTTATGAAAATGAGAAAGAGATCACAGACTTTGTGAAGAAATTCACGAATCAGATGGAAAAATATCCTCTGGATTTTGATATCACGCCTTTCTTTGGGATATATCTTGTGAAAAACCGTGATCTTTCCATCAACGAAATGTATGACAAAGCCAATCTTGCATCCAAAAACTGTAAGGGAAATTATATCCAGAACTATTTCTTTTACACAAAAGAGATGAGTGAGGAGATTATCAAGGAGCAGCGCATCATCAACAATATGAAGAATGCGCTGAAGAACGAAGAGTTTGTGCTGTATTTGCAGCCCAAATATGAACTTCAGCGAAATTCCATTGCAGGAGCAGAAGTTTTGGTGCGATGGATCACAGCAGATGGCAGGATGATATCGCCGGGAGAATTTATCCCGGTATTTGAGAGGAACGGTTTTATCCTGAAGCTGGATCAGTATGTCTGGGAAAAGACATGCCAGCTGCTTGCGGGATGGAGAGATGAGGGAAGAAAAATATTTCCGGTTTCCGTCAATATTTCGCGTGTAAGTCTTTATAATCCAAAAATTGTGGATGTGATCTGTGGACTGACAGAAAAATACAATATTCCACCGGAATGGCTGCAGTTAGAACTGACAGAGAGTGCATATACAGGAAACCCAAAAGCAATCAAAGAGATGATGGAACAGCTTCAGAAAAAAGGTTTTTCTATTTTAATGGACGATTTTGGAAGTGGTTATTCCTCACTGAATGTACTAAAAGATATTGCGGTTGACGTCCTGAAAATTGATATGAAGTTTCTGGATGGCTCCGGAGATGATGGCAGGAGTGAAAACATTCTGGCATCGGTAGTCCGCATGGCAAAGTGGCTGAACATGCCGGTCGTAGCTGAGGGTGCGGAGCGCAAAGAGCAGGTATCGTTTCTGCACAGCATCGGATGCGAATATGTGCAGGGATTTTATTTTGCAAGACCAATGCCGGTAAAAGAATATGAAAAGCTGTTGTATGAACAGCCATACTTTGAAGATGATGAGACAAGGAGAACATCCAACGATACGAATGCCATCTGGACAGCGAATATGCAGATGGAAATGATTTTCTCCAACATGATGCAGGCAGCCGCAATTTATGAGTACAGCGACGGAAATATTGAAGTGGTGCGTGTAAATGACGCTTATTTTGACATGTTTGGTTATCATGACACAGACCGTGTGCACAAAGAGATTGAGGGATCCATTGATCATGTTGACAGAGAAAGGTTTATGGATACTTTTGCACAGGTTGTGGAGAATCAAAGTACTGCGGAATGTGAAGTGAAACGTTTTCTCGAGTCTGGCAGGGAAATCTGGATCAAGCTCCGCCTGAAGTATATTAACAGGGTAGGGGATCGCCATATTATTTTTGGCTGCATTGACGATATCACGGTCCAGCGGGAGATGGACAATGAACTTGCAAAGTACCGTCTTGCACTGATGGAAGAAGAGGTAAACGAGAAAATCATGCTTGTCGTGGATGATATGGAGATTAACCGGGCATCGCTGGAGAGTATTTTTGAAACAGATTACCGTATCCTGCAGGCAGGAGATGGGGAAGAGGCACTTCGTATTTTAGAGGAACAGAATTATAAAGTGGATATGATCCTGTTAGATCTGATGATGCCTGGCATGAATGGACAGACTTTTATGCAGGAAAGGAAGAATGATCCAAGGATCTTAAATATTCCGGTGGTGATCATCACGGCGGATGATACAACAGAACAACAGGTATTGACGATGGAATTAGGTGCAAGCGATTATATTGTAAAACCGTTTATTCCAGGAGCATCAGAAGTAGTGGATAAGCAAAAAAAACTGCGCGTGTTTTATTCAGATATCAGTGCCTTGCGTGACAGATCAGATCAACCACAGCTGTGGGAGTTTTTGTGCTGCGCCAGACAACAGAAAATAAAACAATGTAAAAATGAAGATGACAGGCTTCGTGCCTTTGGGGCAGGTCTGTTATTGGAGGTACGGTCTGCGGCAGTATGGTTACACGCAGACAATACCTGTGGGATCGCCTGCAGCAGCAGAGTTGGAGCAGACCGGACAAACACGGTCTTTGCAACAGGTAAGATTCGTTTATGGTAAAAATGGGAAGCCGTATCTTGGGACAGGGCAGGGAGAACGGCTTCCGCTTATGTTTAACCTCAGCCATTCGGGCACATATGTGGCAGCAGCTTTTGGCACAGAGGATGTAGGTGTGGATGTGGAGCTAATACGCACCGGAAAACAGAAGATCGCACAGCGTTTTTTTGCAGAAGATGAGAGAAAATATCTGGAAAAATGTTGGACGGATGAGGCTTTTACCGGAATATGGACGAGGAAGGAAGCCTACATCAAGGCGGTTGGAACAGGGATCGCAATGTCTTTGGATTCTTTTTCCACGATGGAAGAACAGGTGGGAGAATATTATCTGAAAACATGGAATGTCGAACGGGATGTCTGGCTGTCTGTCTGCCGGAAAGGGAGTGCGATCGAACGCTGTCTGCCGGAGAAAATCGCATTAGAACAGGTGTTTTTATAAGAGACAGAGCTACAGATCATAATGAGAATGGTACAGGATCAGTACCGATAGAGATGGAAAATGGAGGTTGGGATTCATGTATGACGAGTTGACCGAACAGGACATAAAAAAAATGGAAGAAGAGATTGAGTATCGGAAGCTGGTTGTGAGAAAAAATGCGCTGGAAGCAGTCAAAGAGGCACGTGCACATGGCGACCTCAGTGAAAATTTTGAATACCATGCAGCAAAAAAAGACAAAAATCAGAATGAGAGCCGTATCCGTTATCTGGAGAAAATGATCAGGACAGCAAAGATTATTTCTACGGATTCTGCGGATGATGAAGTCGGAATGAACAATACCGTTACGGTCTATTTTGAGGATGATGACGAGGAAGAAACCTATAAAATTGTCACAACCATCCGCGGCAATTCCCTGAAAAATCTGATCAGTAACGAATCGCCGCTCGGAAAAGCATTGTTGGGACACAAAATAGGTGACCGCTGTGAAGTAAAAGTAAACGATAACTATTCCTATTTTGTGGAGATACGAAAAATCGAGAATACGGTGGATGATGGAACGGATAAACTGAGAAGTTTTTAATATATAAGAAAGAAGATTGAGGAACAAAAAGATGAGATTAACAGAATTATTAAACAAAGATGAAGTGACGATTTCCTGCGAGCTTTTTGATTATACGGTAAAGCTTGCAGAGGAAGTACGTAACAATAACATTCCGGCGTTGGCACATCTGACCTGTGCCTCTTCCACCAGAGAAAAAGTGGCATCTGTCATTGAGGAATTAAAGGCAGCAAATATCGAGAATATCCTTGCACTCCGTGGCGATATTCCTGCAAATGCAGATTTTCCGCTGCCGGATCAGTACAAACACGCAAGTGAACTGATCGCAGATATCAAAAAGATATGAAGCTTTCACAGGGTGATTTCTGTATCGGTGGTGCATGCTACCCGGAAGGACACCCGGAAGCAGCAACGATTTTTGAAGATCTCGACCATTTGAAAGAGAAAGTGGATGCAGGATGCGAGTTCCTCACCACACAGATGTTTTTTGACAATAACATTTTATACAATTTTATGTACAAGGCATTAAAAAAAGGAATAGATGTTCCAATTGTAGCAGGTATTATGCCTGTCACCAACGCAAGCCAGATCAAACGTATCACATCTTTGTCCGGCAATATGGTTCCACCGAGATTTCTTGCAATCGTAGACAGGTTTGGAGACAACCCGGCAGCAATGCGTCAGGCGGGAATTGCATATGCAACAGAGCAGATCATTGATCTGATCGCCAACGGTGTCAATCATGTGCATATTTACACGATGAATAAACCGGATGTTGCAGGAGAGATTTTAGACAATCTTTCCAATATCTATGTGAGATAGTGGATGTAAAATGATTGCTTAAAATGTGAAGAAAAATCAATATTTTTGAAATGACAGGATACCTCCTGAGCAGATACGGGTAAAAAATATTCGTGTGACCATTGTGTGACCGGGGATACCTATAATAACACAAGGATTTATAAAAAATTCAATGGATGAGCGGAGGAGATGGAGAGTGAAGAAAAAATACATGCTTATGGGAATCGCTGCAGTATTGATCCTGGCAACGATGGTTGGCGGAACGCTTGCAGCTCTGAATACAAAAAGTGAAAAGGCAGTGGCAAATATTTCCATTAAGAGTGTGGGAGTCACGATGATCGGGGATCAGCCTGTGGCACTGGCAGACGGCGGGGAAAAAGAACCGGTTACGATCGTACCGGGGGAAACGATCGTCATGCCGAAGGCAGTACAAAACGATATCCCGGATGGTTATGATGTGTATGTAAAAGTAGTCATTTATCATGCATGGGATACAAAAAGCGGCGGACTTGTGAGTGCAGGGGAGGCGGATGATATCTATGTACATAATCAGGACTGGATCATCGGGTATGAGGATGATGAGCAGACGGTGATGTACTACACAAAGCCGCTGGCTCCAGAGCAGACGACAACAAACTTTATGGACGGAATTCATTTTAAGGAATCTATGGGCAATGGATTTGCAGATGCAGTCTATACGTTAGAATACGAAGTTACGGCAGTTCAGGCGAATAACGCAAAAGATGCGATCGCAGCAGAGCTTGGAGTGTTCCCGGAGTTTGATGAAAATGGAACGATTTTGTCTGTTTCAGAAACAAGATAACGGTTGAAGGAGATTGGATCATATGAAAATAAAAAACATAGCAGCCGTTCTGTTGCTTATTTGGACTTGTGGATTTTCATCGGTGGTCAGTGCGGCGGAAATTCAGACTGTGCAGCTGACAGAGGAAAATCAGCTTGTGTATACAAAAGATAAGACAGAACTTGCCGGTGCTTTTGATGGCATGGCACCCGGAGACAGCAGGACCGTTGTCATTAAAATCGAGAATCAAAACAGTCATAAGGCATCTTTTTTTATTTCGCAGAAGACAACGGATGCTTTGGAAGAAGCAGGAAAAGCGTCTGGCGGAGCATATGAGTTTCAGGTGGAGATCGGCAATGATACCGGAAGGATATCTTTGCTGGATGCAGATGCCGGTGGATATGCGGAAAATGTGGCAAGTGCCGAAGGTTTAGCAGAAATTACAGAATTGAATGAGTATCGTTATATGACAGCTCTGGATCCGGGGGAGTCGGCGGATGTCTATGTGACATTGACCTTAGACGGCGAGGGCATGGACAGCGCAGATGGAATTGATTATTCGCGTGCAGCAGGTGCGATGGAATTTGAATTCCGGGCGTACTATGCAGACGACAGAAAGCCGGTTGTGATCACAAATTATGTGACGGAGCACGGAGAAGACAATGTGGTGACAAAGGTTGTAAAGAAAGTGATTCCAAAGACTGTCACAGAACAGCTTGTTCCACTGGCAAATGGTGTCAGGACAGGAGATCCTCTGACAGTGACGGTATCTGCAGGAGTTCTGGTGGCAGGTATAGTGATTGTTAGTATCGCAGTGAAAAAAAGAAAGGTGGAGCGCAAGTCATGAAAAAAGTAAAAAAAATAATTACGGGCTTTCTTACGGTTTTTATCTTCATGGCGCTGGTGCTTCCAATGACAACAGTGAAAGCTTCGGAGGAGAAAGAAGTGGCGGAAAAAAGAATGTATACAGTGACATTCCGTGCGGGAAATGTTGCAAGTTTTGATACAGATAAGATCACTGTTTCCGAAGGGATGGAAGTGACAAAAAATTATATTAAGGTAAAAGTTGCAAAGGGAGATACACTTGATTTCACAGTGCCTGGCTGGGAAAGTGATGCAAGGATGACATCATGGTTTTCTAACTGCCTGCACTATGAAAAAGAGGCAGCATATGGGTTGAAAGCTTTTAACGGTGTTGTGGGAACTGCGGTGGAACGGAATACAGAGTACGTGTTGGATTATAAGCGTCTGATCGATCCGGTTTCCTATACGGTGAGTTTCATAGACAGTCAGACGAAGGAACAGATTGCAACTCCACAGATCATCTATGGAAATGCCGAAGAAATCATTATGGTCACTCCGGTGACCGTTTCGGATTATACACCGACGGAGAGCAGTAAAACTATAAAACTGGAAAAAGGGAAAGGGAACACGGCAACGTTTGAATATCGCTACACCGGGGCTGTGGAGACGATCACCAGCACGGTGACAAACGTGGTTCCGGGCACAACACGGACAGAGACAGTCGTAAGTGAGGTCGAGGAGACGGTCATCATTCCCGGAGCTGCCCAGCCGTCCGGTGTTACTGCAAATGTAGTAAATAATGCGTCAAATGCAGTGAATGCGCCGGTAGGCAATACAGCAAATAATGCAGCGGACAATACGGTAAATGCTCCGGCAGATGATAATGAAGACCAGACCGTAGACGATAGCAATGTTGAAATTCCGGAGGAGCAGACACCGTTGGTGGATGGAGATGGGAATGATGGAGCTGTCGATATCGAAGAGAGCGAGACACCGTTGGCGAACACAGCAGAGGATGCGAGTACCGCTTCCGGCGATGTGGACGGGAACGATGCAGACCTTGCAGCGCAGGAGATCGATGCAGCATCCGTACCTGTGGTAGTGCCGGTGATCGGCGGTATCACGGCAGTTTTTGTTGTGGGACTGATTGTTTTCCTTATATATAAAAATAGAAAAAAGTCGAAGTAACCAGGATTTTTAGGTACAGTATTCGACTTTTATAGCAATACATGCATGTTAGACTTACAGGAAAAATCTGGCAGTCAGAGCCGGAAAAGAGGAGGAGAACTGCATGCTGACGATTCGTACTCTGGGGAAATTTCAGATAAGGAATGAAGAACATATTGTGAATGAGGAAGAGATACGGTCTCCCAAAATGATAAATCTGCTGGCTTATCTGATCCTTCACAGAAATCAGACACTGCTCGTTTTATGACATGGCGGATGCGTTGTGGCAGGAGGAAGAAACGGGAAATCCGGCAGGGGCATTGAAGAATCTGATGTATCGTCTGAGAGTTCTTCTGAAGAAAAACTTTGGAGAAGAGGACTTTATCCTGACCGATCATGGTTCCTATCGCTGGAATCCCAGACTGGAAGTGGCAGTGGATGCAGAACGATTCGAACAAATGTTTGAATTGGCAAAGCAGAAACCTATTTCAGAGGGTGAGACAATCCAGAAACTAAAAGCGGCGCTTGCACTTTATACTGGGTGATGATGCTGAATACTTATTATCACTCTTTGTATTTAAACTGCGTCCGGTATCTGTGCGAATGTTATGTCCGCGCGAAAAAATATGAGAATCTGGAGCAGCTTTGCAGTCAGGCACTTCAGCAGGAAAGTCTCGATGAAGAGTTATATTGTTATCTGATCAAGGCTTTGGCAGGAAAAAATAAAATTGGTTCTGCCCTAGAAGTGTAAAAAGGGCGTTTATGACAAATTACTGAGACAGAATAAAAGCGGAAATGTGCAGGGAATTGCACAGGTACATCAGGATATTGCAGAACAGAATCCAGCGGGAGCGTTTTTGTGCGGGTATCCGGTCTTTCGGGAAATTTGCAGGCTTCAGGTGAGAAAGACAGCGCGTTTTGATGAAAATGAATATATTCTGCTTCTGACCTTAAAGGCGGGGGAGTATACCGGAAGCAAGGTCAGTGATGTCAATCTGTTCCGCATCCGCAATGCGATGCCTCATCTTGTGGAGACATTGAAAAAATCGCTCCGTCCTGGGGACGCGGTGGCACAGTTCAGCGATTCGCAGTATGTGATTTTGCTTTCCGCATGTACCTATGAGGGTGGAATGTTGGTCGCAAACCGGATTATTTCAAAATTTTATCAGGACAATAAAATTTACCGAAATCTGAAAATCAAGATCAATATAGAAAAAGTGAAAACAACAGAAAATATTTTAAGCAAATACACCGGATGAAATCTTTGGAAGAGAAAACAGTAGATCAAAGGGCAAAAGCAAGGAGGATTATATGAGATTTGCATCCATTGTAAAAAAAGTTTTAGCATTCCTGCTATGTTTGACGTTGCTGACATCCAATGTGACCGTCACCAATGCGACAAGTGTAGATACCACGGATGTTTTTGCGGAAGTTTCCACAGAGAATGTGTCAGAGGCAGACAGTGATTCGAATGCAGCGGATCTGTCAGACACAGAGAGTAATGTAGGCGGGCAGTATAAGCAATCATCAGATTCAGACGGAACGGGAGATACAGAAAAAGTCAAGAACACAGAGAGCACTGAGGCGACTGAAGCAATCGAGGAGACGGAGAAAACAGAGGAGACAGAACAACCGGAATTAAAAACCGTCTTCGACTATTCCAATGACGCAGTCCGCGTGGTCGTGACACAA
>ERZ791731.1220-NODE-1220-length-10293-cov-3.98379_pt1 | contig 10293 bp, 8 predicted proteins | sample MGYA00509954_ERZ791731 | MGnify/ENA primary metagenome ERZ791731 (study PRJEB30046, sample SAMN00715134) | human gut metagenome | study: EMG produced TPA metagenomics assembly of the A metagenome-wide association study of gut microbiota in type 2...
GGGAGTCGACAATCCGTTTGGTTTCGGTGTATCGTTCGTTGGCACCAATATTAATTTTCAGCCATTCGGGCTTACGTACTCTGCCCGTCATTATAAATTGTTCAAGAAAAAGTTGGTCAACCGTGTGTATAGGTGTTGGCGGGTATTGCCACCATATATTCCATGATTGCGGTTTGTATACACTTGCATATCAAATTGTTTTCCAAGCTGAACCAGGTGCTCGGCATATTCCGCACAATTTTGGAAGTGCACATTATCGTCTGCCATGCCATGCACCAACAACAAGTTTCCATGTAGTTTGTCAGCGCGGGTGAAGGCTGATGATTCCTTATATCCTTCCGCGTTCTCTTTCGGAGTACGCATGAAGCGTTCGGTATAAATCGTATCATAGAAACGCCAGTCGGTGGGTGCAGCTACTGCTACTCCTGCTTTGAATACGGGAGTTCCTTCGCTCATGCTCATAAGAGTCATGTATCCGCCGTAGCTCCAGCCCCAGATTCCGATGCGATCTTTATCCACGTATGGCTGTTTGCCGAGATACAAGGCAGTCTCTACCTGATCTTTGGCTTCTTTGACTCCGATTTTCAGATAAGTGCATTTCTCGAAAGCTTCTCCACGACCTCCTGTGCCGCGACCGTCCACGCATACCACGATATAACCGAGGCTTGCCATGTATGTTTCCCAACTGATTCCCCAGGTATCCAATACTTGTTGAGAGCCCGGACCGCTATATTGATACATCAGTACCGGATATTTTTTAGATGCGGAAAAATTAACCGGTTTCATCATCCAGCCGTTCAGCTTCACGCCATCTGTGGTTTGGAAAGTGAAGAACTCTTTTTGTGGCACAGCATATCCGGACAATGTTTGTTTCAATCCATCATTGGTAATAAGCGTTTTGAGTGTTTTGCCCGAATTATCATTCAGTGTAACCAGCATCGGAGTATTCAAGTTGGAGAACTTGTTCATGTAATACTTCATCGATTTGCTGAAGAGCGGTGTATTGGTTCCTACCTGTTGGGATAGTTTGAGCTTCTTGCCTTTCTTGTCTATTTTATAGACAGCTTTGCGCAGAGGGCTTTCTTCATTGCTGGTGTAATAGAAAGAACCGTCTTCTTCATCATATCCCAGAAAATCTTTCACCTCAAACTTACCGTTAGTAACCTTTTTAATCAGATTACCCCCCATGCTATACCAATAGAGGTGACTGTAACCGTCACGTTCGCTAAGCAGGCTGAAATATTCCGGATAGAACTGGATATTATCGAAAATATTCTCCTTTATGTAATAAGGAGACTCATCACGAAGTATAAGTTTGCAAAGTGTGGAACGAGGATCGGCAAAGTAAAGATCAAAACGGTCTTGATGGCGGTTCAATGTCATGATAGCCAGTTTATTGGCATCCTTTGTGAAGCGTATACGCGGAATGTATCCGTCTGCATCCAATGGGAGTTTCATTGTACGGGTGACATGTGATTTGATGTCATACGTGCGTACCTCTACTTTCGAATTCGGATATCCGGCTTTCGGATACTTGTATGTATATTCGCCCGGATAATCTTTTAAAGCATCAATGCGGGGTGCTTGTCCGGCAAATACCGGGAAAGAATAGGAGGGAACTTCCGACTCGTCGAAACGGATAAAAGCAATCAGCGTATTGTCGGTGCTGAATTCCAAAGCACGGTCGAAGCCGAACTCTTCTTCATACACCCAGTCAGGAATACCGTTGATTACCGAATTCTGTTTGCCATCTTCTGTGACCTGGCTTTCGCTGTTGCCGTAAAGCAACTTAACAAGAAATATGTTATTGTTGCGTACAAATGCAATCATGGTACCGTCCGGAGAAAAGACGGGGACCTGTTGAGGTCCACCGTCAGACAGCCGTTCAATAATGTTGTTTGTCGTAACGCCCTTATCATTTCGTTTCAAAGGGTAGATATAATGTACAGCTGTATATGAATGCCGGTAAATCGGATTTGTCTTGGTAGCAATCAGCAATTTTTGTCCGTCGGGTGAGAACTGGTAACTGTCGAAGTTCTTGAAGTTACATTCTCGTGCAGTGTTTACATCGAAAATAACTTCTACCTTTTCGCCTGTCTTGAAAGAATATTTGATGATTTGCGTGCCTTCGGCGTTCATCTGCGTGTAGTGTTCTCCGTCAGGCGTAGGGATGACCCCCTGGATGTTTTCCGGCCGGAAGCGTCCGGATGTGATGTCTTTTAAATCAAGAGCCTTTTGACCCTGTGCCATTCCGGTCAGGCAGATAAGGCAGAGTAATAATGTGATGCTGATTTTTTTCATCTGCTTTTATTATTGCTTTTATAATTCAGTTTTGGTTTTTATTCGTACTTGCAAAAGTAACAATAAACTTAGATTCGACAAAACATGATGGATTTTTATGCGGTTTTGATAAGGATTATTGGGTGAGATTCAATATCTTTGTGAAAAGGACTTTAAATATTACCACTATGAATTCAAAAAGGAAAGACTTGCAGTGTGCTTCTGTCTTCTTGTTGGCGGTGGCATTGACCTTCCTGTTGGGGAAGGGGGATAATTTTTGGTTGGTGTCATGGGGCGACCTGATACCAGGTTTGTTTGTACTGTTCATTGCGGGCGATTGCCTGTATAGTTCCCTGTTGCGTATCAAGCGCGGCGAAGAAGAAGGTGGCGCACGCTGGAGTACCTGCTTCACTTTTTTAGTGTTCAGCATTGTTTTTATGGGTGATTTATTCTTTATCGGCAACTTTATTGTAGATAAGCTGTGGGGATAAACTAGATACTTTAGTTTACTTTAACTAGAAAAATTAGTTTATGAACTAAAACTTTTCGTTATTTGCAGCAAACAATGTTGCAAGTATGAAAGGATTAACAGCAAAAGAGGAAGAAATCATGGGCTTTTTTTGGGAAAAAGGCCCCTTGTTCGTGAAAGAAATGTTGGCTTTCTATGAAGAGCCGAAACCACATTTCAATACATTATCTACTATCGTGCGCGGGTTGGAAGACAAGGGTTTTCTGGCTCACAATACGTTTGGTAATACCTATCAATATTATCCTGTGGTCAGTGAAGAAGATTTTCGTAAAGGGACGCTTCGGAATGTGATTAGCAAGTATTTTAATAATTCTTATTTGAGTGCTGTTTCTTCTTTGGTCAAAGAGGAAGATATTTCTTTGGATGAGCTGAAACAACTGATTCAGGAAGTAGAGAAGACAGACAAGAAAGACTAATTAATAAAACGACAATCTACACTATGGGAGCATTCTTTATTTATATATTGAAATCATCTGTCTGCCTTGTCTTGTTTTACCTGTTTTTCCGGTTATTATTGAGCAAGGAGACGTTTCACCGTTTCAACCGTGCTGCTTTATTGGGAGTGCTGTTCTTTTCGTTGCTCATCCCTTGCATTGAGATGACTACCCGTCATCAGGTTGAAGTGCAGCAGGCTGTACTTTCTATCGAGCAGTTGTTGATGATGGCGGAACTGAACGCGACGGCTCCGGAAGTGGGGGCAGTGATACAGGAAGCGCCTACTGTTTCTTGGATACAAATCGTTTTATTGGTTTATCTGGCAGGCATAGTCTTTTTTGCTTGTCGCAATATCTGTTCTTTGATTTGTCTTTTCAGGCTGATATATTCGGGCAGACATGAGAAGTTGGAGAAGGGTATTATTCTTGTGGTGCATAATCGGACAATCGCTCCGTTTAGTTGGATAAAGTATATCGTTATCAGTCAGAAAGATATGGAAGAGAATGGACGGGAGATTCTGATTCACGAAACGGCGCATATCCGTCACCGTCATTCCATAGATTTATTATTGGCGGATATTTGTATTTTCTTCCAATGGTTCAATCCGGGCGCATGGTTGCTGAAACAGGAGTTGCAGAATATCCATGAGTACGAAGCGGACGAGACGGTTATCAATGAAGGAGTAAACGCGAAGGAATATCAACTATTATTAATAAAAAAAGCCGTTGGCACAAGGCTCTACTCTATGGCCAACAGCTTTAATCACAGTAAACTTAAAAAGCGTATCACTATGATGTTAAAAGAAAAATCAAGTCCATGGGCTCGTTTGAAGTACCTGTATGTACTCCCGTTGGCAGCTGTTGCAGTAACTGCCTTTGCCCGTCCCGAAATCTCGGAGAAAGTCGAAGAGATTTCAGCAGTCAAAGTTAATGATTTAGCTGAAATTGTGCAAGAAAAGGTGCTGCAAGATACAGTGAAAGCATCGAAAGTCGTGAAGAAGGCTGATTCGAAGGTGGCTGCAACGGAAAAGAAAGAGGAAGAAGAAATTGTTATCTTTGAGGTGGTGGAGCAGATGCCGGAGTACCCTGGCGGTATGGATGCATTGAGCAAGTACTTGGAAAGTAAAGTGGCCGACTCCCCTATGAAAGGTAAGGCAGGTGGACTGGTAACGATTGGCTTTACAGTCACTGAAACCGGAAAAGTGACAAATGTGCAAGTGCTTGAATCTGACCAACCTTCGCTGAACAAGGAAGCCGAAAGGATCGTTAGTGAAATGCCGGACTGGATTCCGGGAAAGCAACGTGGTAAGCCTGTTCCTGTGAAGTATTCTATTCCTGTAAGATTTGGTAATATCAGATTTGGATTGGATAAGCAGCCGTTGATTCTTGCTGATGGTAAGGAAATCAGCATGAATGCTATGGAAAGGATGAATCCGTCGGATATAGAGAGCGTGTCTGTCCTGAAAGATAGTGCTTCTATAAAAATATATGGTAAACGTGGCGAAAATGGAGTGATTCTTGTAACCACAAAGAAGCCGGGTACGACAACACAGTTTAATTTTTCTAAAGTGGATAATCAGGAAAACGTAGTACCCGATATCCAAGTTAGTGGGACTGTCGTTGACGAACAGGGGCGTCCGAAAGCAGGTGTAAGCATACTTGTGCCTAATACGACTTATGGTGCAATCACGGATATAGACGGCCGTTTCAGCCTGAAAGCTGTAAAGGGTGGTAATCTGCTATTTTCGTTTATCGGATACAAATCCATGAAAGTTCCTGTAAGTGCTACGATGTCAGTACGGATGGAACAGGAAGTAGTTAATTTATTGCCGGAAACTACCAAACGGTTTGTGAGGGTTCGGGAAACAAAACCTGTCGGCCTTATTAATGGCATTAATGTTCATGGAGTGAAAGAGGGTGAACAGCCATTGGTTATTGTTGATGGTAAGGAAGCTTTGGAAAAAGATGCTTTATCCAAGATTGCTCCTGACCGTATTAAAAGTATTACTATACTGAAAGATAAATCGGCAGCAGTTGTTTATGGGGATAAGGCAAAGAATGGGGTGATTGTAATAGAAATGCTGACTGATGAAGAATTTCAGGCTAAAAAGAATAATCCCCAACCTGCTTATACTGACGCATGGCAACTAACTGAAAGTGCTGCGAAAGATATGGAAGGGGAGGTTATTTACCTTTTGGATGGAAAAGAGGTAAATGCCGGTAAGTTACAGCAAATGTCGGCGAAGGCTATTAAATCGGCTTCAGCAGACCGTGTTGATGGTAGAATTGTTATTCGTTTGGTGAGTGAAAAGTAATATTCAGGAATGCTTAGGATAAAGACTGGCGGAGGTACGCAAGTATCTCCGTTTCTTGTTCCGGATGAAACCAGCGTATTTCTTCATCCCGCTTGAACCAAGTCATTTGTTTGCGTGAATAAATACGAGAATTCTGCTTTATCTTTTCAATGGCAAACGGTAGTTCCCATTCTCCGTCCAAGTACTTGAACAGTTCTTTGTATCCTACCGTATTGAGAGAGTTAAGATGGCGATAGCGAAGTACGGAACGTACTTCTTCCAATAAACCCTCTTCCATCATCATATCCACACGGCGGTTGATACGGTCATAAAGTTCTTCCCGCTCACGGGTTAATCCTATTTTGATAATACGGAAAGGGCGTTCTTTCTTTTGTTGCGTACGGAAAGAAGTGTATGTGCGTCCCGTCATATAGCAGATTTCCAGTGCGTGAATCACTCGTTTGGGATTCTTCAAGTCTACAATACGATAATATTCCGGGTCTAATAAGCGGAGTTCCGCGCAGAGTTGTTCAAGTCCTTCTTCCTCATATTTCTGCAACATGAGTTGACGGGTTTCCGCATCAACGGTAGGAATGTCATCAATACCTTTGCAGATAGCGTCCACATACATCATCGAGCCGCCGGTAAGAACCACGACTTCATGTTGGGTAAATAACTTTTCAAGGATTTCCAGTGCTTCCGCTTCGTATTGGGCGGCACTATAATAATCTGTAAGATGAAGCGTACCGACCAGGTGATGGGGTACACGTGCCAATTGTTCGGGAGTAGGCGCTGCCGTGCCTATTTTTAATTCGGCATAAAGTTGTCTCGAATCAGCAGATACAATGCTTGTCCGGAAATTCTCTGCTATCCGTAGACTCAATTCGGTTTTCCCTACGCCGGTAGGCCCTATAAGAACAATGAGAGTAGGCAATGGACTTAAGTGATTAGTGATTAATGATTAGTGGTTAGTGATTAACAATTGCACAATATATTGCATAGTGTTAATCACTAACCACTAATCGTTAAATTAGAATTTCTCTTCTTCGAATGAACCGCCTGCGTCGCCACCAATATCGAATCCTTCTTGATCGAAGTCTTCCATATCGAAATCCTGGTCGCCATAGAAGTTTTCGTCTAAATCGAGAGAACCACCGGCAACAGCCATTTCTTCAAAATCGACTGTCTGTTTCGGGGCATCCCCTGATTTCTTGGTGCATTTGGCACCCTTCATTTCCTTTCCGGTAATGATTTCAGATAACTCAATGAAGAAACAACGTTCCGTCATGTAATCGAATACATACAGCAACTTTTGTTTTTCATCTTCTACCAGTTCACTGATAGTAGTTTCTTTCATCACCCAGCTATCCATTTCAGGGTTGTCGTCCATTTCTTCCAAAGTCACTTCCTTTTCTTTTTCCCAATCGTCGTCGCAGATAAAGAAAGAAGTCATCTGGTCGTTTGCGTACCCAACTGATTTTACGATTGCCTCATGGAAGTCTAAAAAAGTAGCTTCCGGATCAATTTGTATTTCTCTGACAAAATCGTCAACTTCATCAGATATGATAGTAAATCTGTATATCATAATATGACTATTTTGAACTGTTTATTTAATTATACCACGTTCTGAATTACGGATGAAGTCGATGATGTAGTCGATTTCAGGACTCTTCTCGAATTCATCTTCAATTTTCTTTAATGCTTCTGTCGTGTTCAATCCACTTTGGTAGATGATACGATAGGCATTGTGAATGTTTTCAATCACTTCATTGGTAAAACCACGACGGCGCAAGCCGATAATGTTGATTCCGCTGAAAGCGATTGGTTCGCGTCCTGCAATGATGTAGGGAGGAATGTCCTTACTGAAACGGGAACCACCTTGAATCATTACATAGCTGCCTACATGACAGAATTGATGCATTAGTACGCCGCCACTGATAATAGCGTTATCATCAATTACGATTTCACCGGCCATCTTGGTAGAGTTACCAATGATGCATCCGTTACCGACCAAAGCATCATGTGCCACGTGCACGCTTTCCATCAGTAAGTTGTTATTTCCCACAATCGTGCGCCCTTTAGCTGCCGTACCACGGTTGATTGTCACGTTCTCGCGAATCAGGTTATTGTCTCCGATTTCGGCTGTTGATTCTTCCCCTTGAAATTTAAGATCCTGCGGAATAGCCCCGATAACGGCACCCGGAAAAATAGTATTTCCGTTACCAATACGTGAACCATATAAAATGTTGGCATTAGCCATAATTTTATTGTTGTCGCCGATAACCACGTTTTTATCTATAAATACAAAAGGCGCAATTTCTACATTTTCCCCGATTTTAGCTTCGGGATGAATATACGCTAAAGGACTTATCATTTGATTTTCCAATTGTTAATTACTTATTTTTTACTATTTGTGCCATAAATTCAGCTTCGCAAACTACTTTTTCCCCAACGAATGCGTAACCTTTCATTGTGGATATACCACGACGGATAGGTGCTAATAATTCCACACGGAATGTCAGTGTATCTCCCGGCACTACTTTCTGGCGGAACTTCACACCATCTATCTTCATAAAATAAGTGGAGTAACGCTCCGGTTCGTCAACAGAGTTGAGAACCAACAAACCGCCTACTTGTGCCATTGCTTCTACTTGGAGCACGCCCGGCATAACGGGTTCTTGTGGAAAATGTCCTTGGAAGAAAGGCTCGTTGGCAGTAATATTCTTTACACCTACTATATAGTTGGCACCGATTTCAATCACTTTATCTACCAGTTGGAAAGGATAGCGATGCGGCAACAGTTCGCGGATACGGTTTACATCCATCACCGGCTCACGGTTACAGTCATAGTTTGGTGCCTGAATATCGTGTAAACGAATTTCTTTCCGCATCTGACGGGCAAACTTGTTATTGATAGTATGTCCGGGACGGGTAGCGATGATACGCCCTTTAATCGGTTTGCCGATTAAAGCGAGGTCGCCGATAACATCCAGTAATTTGTGACGGGCACATTCATTCGGCCAGACCAACGGCTTGTGGTTGATATAGCCTAACTCATTGGCGTCCATATGAGGAACTCCCATAACGTCTGCCAACTTGTCGAAGCTTTCCTGTGACATCTTACGTTCGTAGATTACAATAGCATTGTCCAGGTCGCCCCCTTTAATCAATCCCGCAGAGAGCAGCGGTTCTATTTCGCGAACAAAGACGAATGTACGGCTGGCAGCCACTTCGTCTTTGAATTTATGCATGTCTTCAAGTGTAGCAAACTGGTTCGGGATAATGGTCGAATCATAAGAAACCAGTACATTCAGGCTAAAATTCTCGTCCGGTAGTACGATGATGGAAGAACCTGTCGATTCGTCACGGAATTCAATCTTTGACTTAATGATATAAAAGTCCTTGACAGCATTCTGTTCTACTGTTCCTACACGTTCTATTTCTTGTACATAATATTGTGCACTACCATCTAAAATCGGAAACTCCGGGCCGTTTACCTGGATAAGGCAGTTATCAATGCCCAATGCGTAAAGGGCTGCCATACCATGTTCAACGGTGCTTACTTTGACTCCATTCTTCGACAACACAGTACCACGGGTGGTTTCTGTCACGTTGTCGGCTACTGCATCGATAGTTGGTTGTCCTTCTACGTCAATGCGCTGGATTTTATATCCATGATTGTCCGGAGCAGGATTAAATGTTACAGTGAGATCAAGTCCAGTGTGAAGACCTTTCCCGCTCAGTGAAAAGCTATCTTTCAGCGTTTTTTGTTTCAGCATTGGCTATTTACTTATTTAATAGTTGTTTTAATTCTTCGATTTCCTTGCGCAGGCTACGCAGTTCTTTCTGCATGTCCGGCAAGCTTCTTTGTGCGATGGATGACTTGAAATATTGTTTTAACTCCATAGGAGGAGTACCGATGAGCTGACTGCCGGACTTGATATCTCCCGGTACGCCCGATTGTGCGCCCAAACCGACTTTATCTCCTATTTTTGAGTGTCCGGCAATACCTACCTGACCGCCAATCATACACCATTCTCCCACTTTGGTAGAACCGGCGATACCGGCTTGTGCAGCCATTACGGTATGCGAACCGATCTCGTCATTATGGGCTATTTGTATCAGGTTATCCAATTTGACACCACTATGTACTACCGTAGCTCCCATTGTAGCACGGTCTACACAGGTATTGGCACCTATGTCCACTTTATCTTCCAGAATAACAATTCCGATTTGAGGAATTTTGTCGTATCCGTTCGGAGTAGGGGCGAAACCGAATCCGTCGGCTCCGATTACCGCACCCGAGTGCAGGATACATTCGTTGCCTATGCGGCAATCATGATAAACATTTACATTCGGGTAAAGCAGGCAACTGTTGCCTATCTTTACTCCGTCTCCAACAAAAGTATGCGGATAAATTTGAGTATTATCTCCGATCACGGCGTTTTCGCCAATGTAGGCAAAAGCACCTATATATACGTTCTCACCAATCTTGGCACTGGAGGCAACAAATGCTAATGAATCGATACCCTGTTTTTTAGGTTTGCTCATTTCATAAAGGTTGAGCAATTTCGCCAGGCTTTCGTATGCATTGTCTACTTTGATAAGGGTCGTTTTAATTTCATGTTCAGGAGTGAAGTCCTTATTAACCAGGACAATGCTAGATTGTGTCTCGTAGATGTAAGGCGTATATTTGGGGTTTGACAGGAAAGAAATAGCTCCGGGCATTCCCTCTTCTATTTTAGCGAATGTGTGT
>ERZ791731.1227-NODE-1227-length-10235-cov-2.69401_pt1 | contig 10235 bp, 9 predicted proteins | sample MGYA00509954_ERZ791731 | MGnify/ENA primary metagenome ERZ791731 (study PRJEB30046, sample SAMN00715134) | human gut metagenome | study: EMG produced TPA metagenomics assembly of the A metagenome-wide association study of gut microbiota in type 2...
CAGGTATCCTACGTTAATCATGTTGCGCAGTTCGCACAGCTCCCGGGTAGCCTTGCTACGCTTGAAGAGTGCTTCTGTCTCCTCGTAAAGTATGTCCAGTCGGTTCCAGGCACGTGTCAACCGGGTATTGCTGCGGACAATACCTACGTATGCCTCCATAATCTGGTTTACTTCCTTCATGCTTTGTGTGATGAGGACACGTTCTTCGGTGGAGATGGTACCTTCGTCGTTCCATTCGGGGATGTCTTCGTTGAAGTCATAACGTTCCAGTACGCTCAGTGCGTGTTTGGCTGCCGCGTCGGCATAAACCACGGCTTCAATCAGTGAGTTGCTTGCCAGACGGTTGCCGCCATGCAGTCCAGTGCACGAACATTCGCCGATGGCGTACAGACGGCGGATGCTGCTCTGTCCGTCCAAGTCCACCTTGATACCACCGCAGAGATAATGGGCGGCGGGGGCTACCGGTATGTATTCCTTTGTAATGTCTATACCGATGCTGAGGCATTTCTTGTATATGTTCGGGAAATGCTTCTTGGTTTCTTCGGGGTCTTTGTTATCCACATCTCACCGCGCTGTTTCATTTCGTTGTCGATGGCACGCGCCACGATGTCACGCGGGGCCAGTGAGAGTCGCGGGTCGTACTTCTGCATGAATTCTTTTCCGTCTTTGGTGCGCAGCACGCCGCCATAACCACGCATGGCTTCGGTGATGAGGAACGAGGGGCGGTCTCCCGGATGGAAAAGGGCTGTGGGATGGAACTGGATGAATTCCATGTCTTTCACTGCTCCCTTGGCACGGTAGACCATGGCAATGCCGTCTCCCGTGGCTACCAGCGGGTTGGTGGTATGGCGGTAAACGGCTTCGCAACCGCCCGTTGCCATGATGGTGACTTTGGAAAGGAAGGTATCCACCTCGCCCGTCGCTTCGTTCAGCACGTAGGCACCGTAGCACTTGATGCCGGGGGTATGGCGGGTAACGATGATTCCCTGGTGATGCTGGGTAATGATTTCCACAGCATAGTGGTCGGTCAGTACGGTGATGTTGGGGTGTTGCTTCACAGCTTCGATGAGGCTGGTCTGTATCTCTGCACCCGTATTGTCCTTATGGTGGAGGATGCGGAATTCGGAGTGGCCGCCTTCTTTGTGCAGGTCAAACTCTCCGTCCTCCTTTTTGTCGAAGTTCACTCCCCATTTAATGAGCTCCTTGATTTGTTCGGGAGCATTGCGCACCACCTTCTCTACGGCTTCGCGGTCGCTTATCCAGTCACCTGCAATCATGGTGTCCTCGATGTGCTTCTCGAAGTTGTCCACAGCCAGATTGGTGACGGAAGCGATACCTCCTTGTGCAAAATAGGTATTTGCTTCTTCCAGACCTGCCTTGCAGATAAGGGCTACTGTCCCCTTGTGCGCCACTTTCAGCGCAAAACTCATACCGGCAAGCCCGGAGCCGATAACGAGGAAATCGAACTTTCTTACCATAGGATTTAGTGTTTATCGCTGCAAAACTACAAAATAAGTACATTCCTTGTTCATTCCGTAGGGATTTATTCGTAAAAAGACCTACCTTAGCGGCAAAAATCCGATAGAATGAATAGAATCTTTCATGCCCGTATTGCTGTAGGGCAGTTTTTGTTTCTGGCTCTGATAAGTGGTCTTGCCATTTATATGTTGTGGGATAAATACGTGCTGCCTGCGGCGCTTTTCATGCTTTGGCTGATAGTTGTCATCGAGAAGCTGATTCATACTACCTATACGGTGACTCCGGACGGGAAGCTGAAATTGTATTTCGGCCGCTTCTCGCGCAGCAAGGAGATTCTGCTGAAGGATGTCATTTCCGTGGAGCGTGCCTCTTCCATGCAGATAGGACGGTTTGCAGTAATGCGCTACGTACTGGTGAAGTATGGAGCGGGTAAGTGCGAGGTATTGTTTCCGGTCAAAGAGGAGGAATTCATCCGGTTGATGGAGGAACGGAGAGGATGAGCAATATGGTGTGCCCACGTATGTGATTCCGTTTTAATCTGCCGTTATCGGTTTCATGGTAATGTCTCCTGTGTAGCTTTCCGGAGTTGTTTGTATGAACTTTCCCTTTATCTGTTTTTCCGTTTTTGTATATTCACCTACGAATGTCAGCGTATAGGTAGCTACAAGCTTGCTGTAGTGTAGTGTTCCTTTTATGATGAGCCGACAGTGAGGTGGTATGCTGATGGTGGAAGTACTGCTGTTTGGACCTTTGGCTTTTGTTGTTTCGCTGCCATATTTTATTGTTGTCCCGCTTAACGATAGTTCATCTCCAAACATGTAAGGGGCATTGACGAATATGTCTTCTTCCCCCATCCATGCAAATGCTCCGGGGTCGTTGCTTTGGAAGGTGGTTTCCTGCCATGTGTCTTCAAAGGGGGAGTTTGTGGTGGTAATACTGCTGTTCAAATTGTTTTCCATGATGAAAGGCAGGAGTTCTACATCATAGGTACTGAATCCATCCCCTTCTTCTTCAAAAGAGTATTGAATATCTTTGAACAGATATTTTTCAGCATCTTTAATTTCGTCTTTATCATAACAGCCGGTCGTGCAGACAATCAATATGGCGGACAATACGAGGTGGAATAGTTTCTGTTGTTTCATAGCCTTTACTTTTTTGTGAGGATGTACGTACAAAGATAAGTTTATTTTTTTGAAACTATTCATAGTGAGCACTTTATTTTCCTGATAATTTAGTCTTTCTGTAAATGCAGGTAATCTTTGAATCATAAATAAAGCTTAATTTTAGCTCTTCTGTTTGCAGTTTTTCGGATATGGCAGCGTCCATTATGTAAAAAAGAAACGAACATGAATTTGAATTGTGCCATTTTACATGCAGACCCGGAGATTGCCGGAAGGTTGGAAGAGTATATTGACAAGGTTCCTTTTCTCTCTTTGCACGGAAAGTACGGCAATCCTCTTGAAGCGCTGAAGGATTATTATGAGACAAAAGTGGAAGTTTATTTTGTCGGCATCTATCCGGTGGAAGAAGGTGAAATCAACGGAATGGATTTTTGCAGGCTCTTGTCCTCGTCCACTCGTGTCATTTTCATTACAGATACCGACAAGTATGCTGCCGAGTGTTTCCGCCTGGATGCGTTGGACTATCTGATGGACGGGCTCAATTTCTCCACGTTTTTCCAGTCTGTCAGCAAGGCGGCACGCTGGTTTTCTTTGCAAGATGCAGGTACGTCCGACTCCAAGCACAGGCAAGGTCTGGAAGAGGCTCCGAAGGTGATTTACATGCGGTGTGACAACCGCATCATGCGGCTCGACCTGGAGCGGATAAACTACATAGAGGGTTTGGGGGATTACGTCAAGATTTTCTGCAAGGGTGCCTCCAAACCTGTCTTGAGCCTATGCAGTATGAAGTACATGGAGGAAAAACTTCCGGCGGACGAATTTATCCGCGTGCACCGTTCTTTTATTGTCCGCATGGACTGCATCAGCGCCATCGGGCGCAGCACACTGCTCATCGAGCAGAAGGATGTCCCCATTGGCGATGCTTACCGCGAAAGGGTAAAAGGGTATGTGTCCAGGCTGGCAGTGTTGTAATACCCCGTTTTCAGATACTATATACTTTGTTTGTTGGATCTATAGTTCCAGCGTGCTGCATCTATATATGCAACGCGTTGCATATATAGATCCAACAAATGATAATCATTCGGTGTAAAATCCGTGTAATCTGTGGTGAACCGGAACCTTGTATTACTTTAGTTTTGCTCTCGAAATTCTTTCCCCGAACGTCAAGTTCAGATTCAGACTGAACCGGCTTTCCTGCATCAGATTGCTGCGTGAGTTCAGTTGTTTCCGCCACGTGGCGCCCAGCGAGAGATAGGAGTACCGGATGGGGAAGCTCGCCCCTACGCTGGCTTCCAGATACTGCATCTTCCCGCCTTTCAGATTGATATAGGAGTTGCCGAAACCTATTCCGCCCATCAGCTCGGTGGAACGTGCCAGACGTGGCTTGATAATGTAGCTGCCTCCCAGGTTCACTTTGTGCTGGTTCTCGTATTTCATGGAAGTGTAGGAGGAGGAGTTGCGGCTCCAGTCCAGGTAGTTGTAGTCGGCGGTCAGCACCCAGCGTTCGGTGGTTATGCTGAGGCCGGTGCCGAGGTGCATGGGCAGATATTGTGTACGGCTGTGGTATCCTTTATCGAGGTTCTCGCTGGTAGATGAGTTGCTGTAAGTCAGTGTATTGTCGTGGCTGATGGGAAGGGAGGGAGCAAATACCAGCCCTGCCGCCCACTTCCGTTGTCCGGTCGCACCCCATTCGTAATGTATGCCGAAGTCCGCATAAAAGGCCTGTTTAGAAGATTCGTACTTTACGACGGCGCTTTCCTGCGTTTCGCTTTGCGTCACTGTGCCCGCTATCATCCCCAGGTTGATGCCGACCGACAGTTGCCTGCTCAGTGCAAAGGCATTGGTGACGTAGCACCGGTATAGTCCGCCCGTACCCTCAAAGAGCGAGTAGGTGTAGTTGCCGGGCATTCCCTCTATCTCTTCTTCGGTCTGGATGACATAGCCCACACTGCTGTATGGTGCTGCACCTACAAGGGCATACCAGCGCGGCAGGACACGGAAGCCCATGCTGATGCGGTTGGGGTTGCCGGTGAAGTTGGAGCTGTGTTCGCTCAGAAAGGAGTAGCGGGCATATGAGGCAGATACACCCACATCGAACGTGAAGCAGGCGGTGTCCATGCGGGTGATGGCTGCGGGGTTCAGCGTGTTCAGAAATCCGGTACGGTTCAGGGCGATGCCCGTGTTGCCCATGCCGGCATAACGTCCGCCGTCACCGGCACTCAGTTCGCCCACTCCGTACATGGAGGTGGGCAGGTTGGTGGTGTTCTGGGCCACGGCGGTGAGGCTTGCCGTACACAGACTGCACAGCAGAAGGGGAATCCGGTAATGGCGTTTCATTGCTCGTTGTATATTTTGAATCTTACGTCTAATCTGCATTGTCTCTCTTGTTCGGGGTCGTTGGTGAAGATGACCTGGTTGAAGGTGGTGGTGCTTTCTTCGTCTGTCAGACTCATCAGCAGTTTCTGCCGCTTGATGCCCGAAGTGCCGTAGTTGTTGCGGATGAATTCGGTGAGGTCGAAGGAGTAGTAGGTCTCTTTCCCGTACATCTCGTCGATGGTCAGGTCGCCGGTCTGTACGGTTACGCCGTCACTGCCGTATACGTAGTCCTCCAGCACATTGTTCTCGTCCGTGATATAAAGGCGGATGTCATTGGGAAGCTGGCTCACTTCGTTGTAGCTCCGGGCCAGAGGATAGAGGTAGAGTGTGGCGCTCTCTATGGAGACTATCTGTCCGGCACTTCCGAGGCTGTTGAGGTAGGGGAATTCCAGTTGGTTGTAGTAACCCGTCAATCCCTGCATATAGGCCAGGCAACCCATGTCGCTGGAGTGGACGAGGTTCTCTATTCCGCTTTTCAGGGAAGCAAGGTGGGTGCCGGTGGGGTCGTGCCGGATACCGGTATAGGCATAGTCGGTGTTTACGTTGAAAGTCAGCACTTGTCCGGTCCGCTGGTTGGAGACTTCCTGATAGTGGAGGTTGATGCTCATGGCAGAGTCGTTCACCATGAATCCGGTGATACACTGCCCGTCGTTTTCGGGAACAAAGACCAGTCCGGGGAATTTCTTCTTGAACTTGTCTTGGGTATCGAAGTAGTCGTCCTGGGCCACGAGGTCATTCAGCAGTTGTTGTCCCCATGAGTCGGGCAGGCGGACGCTTACTTCCTTCTTCCGCCCCGGGCAGGGGGTGAAGGTAAAGCTGAAGAGCGGGGCATCTTCCGTCGGGAGTACGGTGCTGTTGTAAAGGTCCTCGTCGTTGTCCAGCACGATAGGTTTTTTCAGCCGGTAGATGGAGATGCGCTGTTGCGTCAGGGTATCTCCCCAGAAATGGCCCGAAGGTATCATTCGCAGTACGAGGGAGTCGAGGGTATAGGTATAGTCTGTGTTGGGGGTGAAGTCGGACGTGGAGTATTCGGCATAGTAGGTGGCGGATACTTCTCCCCAGGCGCTGCTCCGGTAATGTCCTAGCTGGCAGATGCTGTCGCCCCGGGTCTCTATGGAGTCTAGCAGGATGGTGCTGATGTCTACCGAGCAGGTGTCTGCGTATACATTATAGAAGGAGCTTTCCACGAGGCTCTTTCCAAGCTGCGAGTTTTCGTCCTGGCAGGCGCAGAAGATAGCGAGGACTGCGAATAAGCTGTACAATGATTTCTTCATTTCTGTTCTTTTAGTTGGCGGCAAAGGAAAGGCAAAACTTTTATATCTTTCTACAAAAATCGGCGTTCGGACGGTTTTTATCGGTAAAGGCGTTTAACGGGAATTTCGGACTGTTCGTCGGTTATTTTTGCCGGTGTGGTTGCGGCGGTTTACTTTTGCGGGCAGAACTTCCGCCCTTCTGAAAGAGGAGGGGAATAGTTTCGGCATCCCGATACTAAAACTATTCTCCTTCCTCTTCAGGGGAACGAGGGGTATGAAAAATTAATCTTTAAAACAATAAACAATGAACAGACTATTGGTAGGAATAATATTGCTGGCCATCGTGTGCATTGCCGGCAGTTGTACGGACGAGGATGAATACACTCAGGGGCAGTGGATGAAGAAAGCCAGCTATAACGGTGTGTACCGCGCTTATGCCTCCGGCTTCACCATCGGCAATTATGGGTATTTGTGTGGTGGCTTCTACGGAGCGAACAAGGATTACCTGAACGACCTTTGGGAGTATGACATGAGCCGGAACAGCTGGACGCAGTGTGCCGACATGCCCGTTGCCGGGCGCAAGGCTGCCGTGGGCTTTGCCGTGAATGGCAAGGGATACATTACGACCGGTTCCGTGAAGGACGGCTCCTCGTCCTACTGTGTGGCAGATACCTGGGAGTATGACCCTGCCACGGATGCCTGGACACGGAAAGACGACTTCAAAGGCGGGGTGCGCGACGGTGCCCTGGCTTTCAGTATAGGCGGATATGGCTATGTCGGTACGGGCTGCAACAGCGACGCTACCGGCAGCGAGAGTGCCTACAAGATGGACTTTTACCGTTTCAATCCCAATGAAGCCGAAGGTTCGCAATGGGAAGCGGTGAGCGGGTATGGAGGCGAGAAGCGCTACTTCGGTACGGCATTCGTCATCGATGAGGTGGCCTACATCTGTTGCGGGCGAAACAACAGTACCGATCTGGTGGATTTCTGGAAGTTCGACGGAAGCAACTGGACCCAGTTGCGTGACATTGCCGATACGGACTCCGACAATGACTATGACGATGACTACGCCATCACACGGTCCGAAGCCGTATCCTTCGTCATCGGTGGAAGGGGATTTGTGGCTACGGGAATACGTAACAGCACTTCCTTGAGCAGCGACTACTGGCTGTACGACCCTGACAAGGACTTATGGTACGGCGATTCCGATGACGACTTTACCCCCATTACAGATGTACATAATTATCCTTCCGGTGCTTCTTCGCGCAGGGCTGCCGTTGGTTTCTCTACCGGCGAACGTGGTTTTGTGCTGACGGGAACAAGTGGTACCAGCTACTTTGATGATGTGTACGAACTTCTACCCGATGAGGAAGAGGAAGTCTGATTCGCCCCATAACTGAACGGAACTTATGAAGCTGATGTTTATTATGATAAAGATAGGTGTACCGGCTGTGATGGCGGTATGCCTTTCTTGCTGTTCGGGTCATACTGCCGGCGGTGGCAATGAGTTGAAATGCCGGGTGATGGAGGTGGAAGGCGGTTACGGCTACGTGGTGCTGCATGGAGCCGATACCCTGATATATCAACCTTTTATACCTGCTTTGAGCGGTCGCCTGCCATTTGCAACAAAGGTGGAAGCGCTGGCGGCCGGTCGGCTGGTATGCCGTAAGCTTGCCGATGGGCAAGCTCCGGCATTGAGCAGGGAGGAGGTGGAGTCTTGTCTGACAGACACCGGACTCTAATCTTCTAAAGAATCCTTTACTTCGTGATGTATTTCCGAGCAGTCATAAGGGTATCTCTGCATGAATTTACCCTTGAGTACCTTCTTTGTATCGCTACCGGGACGTGAAAGAGTGGCGGTGAATGTCACTTGAAGCCGTTTGTAGTAGATGGTTGAAGTGTATATGTTCCATTTCATACCTACTATGTCTACTTCAAAATGTTTATATCTCAGTTCGTCTTCTTTGTAATACTTGCCTTGGTTGATGAAGAATAACAGTTGTTGTCCCATGATTATTTTTCCGTCTTCTATGTGGTTGGGCAGATAGATGCTACGTTTCTCCGGGTCTATGCTTTTGAAGGTTTCGTCAGAGTGCCCATCGGGTATGAATGCGTATTCTGTCCATTTATTGATGAATGGATAGTAGTCATGCTTGTCGGTTGTGTTTCCCAGATTTTCATTTTTATAGGTACTCTTATCAGGTCCTGTTCCGGCTTCTTTCACTCCGTCACCTTCTTCCACGCTGTATTCGATGGACTCTATCTGATAGAAGTTAGTGCACGGTTCTTGGTGTATGATGATTTGTTCCTTGTAGAGTCCCGTTTTCATCTCAAGGTTGATGATGAGGCTACGGGATTCACCTAAGTCAAAGTTGTCTTTAAAGTGCAGGATGAGATGGCTGTCGGTGTCCCGTTCCAAGTCCCACCATTTATAATGCAGGCTTCCCGTACCTTCCAGTTGTGGGAGCTTGTTGCCATCCATCATGAGGTCTCCCCATGGGGTGGTGATGGAGGTTATGCGCCAGTCGCCGCGTGTTAGGTCTATCTGCAGGGTAGAGGCTTCGCCCTTCACGGTAGTTTCCTGAAAGGGCGAGAGGCGGATTTCATCGCTATCATTGCAAGCCGTCAAGCCGCAAAGAAAAAGAGCGAACAGAAGGATGGGTTGGAATAAGTCAGTCGTTTTCATGTTGGTTATTATTTGATTTATGTCCATTGGACGTGGCATTCTTTGTAAATGCTGCACGACAAAGATAATTATTTCCTCTTTACGGTGTATTCTCCGAAAGAAAGAAGTACTCTTTTTTGCCGGATAATACGGGTTTTATTAACTTGCGCACAAATTAACCACTAATCACTAACCATTAATCATTGATTCCATGAAATACCAAGTTGCCATTATCGGTGGAGGTCCTGCGGGATATACTGCTGCCGAAGCTGCCGGAAAAGCAGGATTGAGTGTCGTACTATTTGAGAAGCAGAGTCTCGGTGGAGTGTGCCTGAATGAAGGGTGTATCCCTACCAAGACCTTGTTGTATTCGGCCAAGACCTATGACGGAGCCCGCCATGCTTCGAAGTATGCGGTCAGTGTGCCCGAAGTATCGTTTGATTTGCCCAAGATTATTGCTCGCAAGCAGAAGGTAGTGCGCAAGCTGGTATTGGGAGTCAAAGGAAAGCTGACTGCCCATGGTGTGACGATTGTCAGTGGAGAGGCCACAGTGACGGACAAGAATCATGTGGAGTGCGGCGGAGAAACCTACGAATGCGAGAACCTGCTGCTCTGCACCGGTTCCGAAACCTTTGTCCCTGCCATTCCCGGCATAGACAAAGTGTCCTATTGGACTCATCGTGATGCGCTGGATAACAAGGAACTGCCCGCTTCGCTTGCCATCATCGGCGGCGGTGTCATCGGTATGGAGTTCGCTTCTTTCTTCAACAGCCTGGGAGTGCAGGTAACTGTCGTCGAGATGCTGGACGAGATACTGGGAGGCGGTATGGACCGAGAGCTGGCGGGTATGCTCCGTGCAGAGTACGCCAAGCGGGGAATCAAGTTCATGCTGAGTGCAAAAGTAGTGTCTGTCATGCCGGATACTGCCGAAGCTTCTTCCCTTATCCAGGTGAATTATGAAACAGCCGACGGTCCCGGTTCCGTCGTTGCCGAACGGCTTCTGATGAGTGTCGGGCGCCGTCCGGTAATGAAAGGCTTCGGATTGGAGAATCTGGGCTTGGAAAGAACGGAGCGCGGAAATGTCTTTGTCAACGGACAGATGCAGACTTCAGTTCCCGGAGTATATGCTTGCGGCGACTTGACGGGATATTCCTTGCTGGCGCATACAGCCGTCCGCGAGGCGGAAGTAGCCATACATTCCATCATTGGCCGGAAGGACACTATGAGTTATCGTGCCATCCCCGGCGTGGTGTATACCAATCCCGAAATAGCCGGTGTGGGCGAGACAGAAGAATCCCTTCAGAAGAAAGGCGTTGCCTACCGTGTCGTGAAGCTGCCGAT
>ERZ791731.1230-NODE-1230-length-10217-cov-2.49144_pt1 | contig 10217 bp, 8 predicted proteins | sample MGYA00509954_ERZ791731 | MGnify/ENA primary metagenome ERZ791731 (study PRJEB30046, sample SAMN00715134) | human gut metagenome | study: EMG produced TPA metagenomics assembly of the A metagenome-wide association study of gut microbiota in type 2...
TTCGGTACCTTGGTTTTGGATAGTGGTCAGCAATGCATTCAGTTCTTCATTATCTATATCTACCGGATAAAGAGAATCGACACGTTTGATAAAGTCACCAAGAATATTCATATAATTGGTGAAAGCATCAAAAGGAGATTCATAAATGCCACGGTTCAAACCGACACCGCTTTGCTTGGTAGTCATGAAACGGAAGTTGTTACTTGCCTGCAGATAATCCCAGTCTTGCTTGATACGACGGTCATCACAGAGATGGACACGTTCGGCAACACTATACAACTTGTTGAATGCTTCACGCTGCATCACGTTACCCAGCCAGCAGCTGGTATCTCTTTCTTCGTCCACCCAAGACATCGGATATGGAACGTCCAACTGGGAAACAGATTTCAGTTTAGTAACGATTTCCGTCGGTGTGGAGAAAGTAATCCCCTTTTCTTTGGCACAGTATGGAAGTGCCTTCAGGAATTCCAGAATATTGGAAGACAACGGCTGTGCCATGCCCAGAGCAGAGAGTTCCATAAAGATGTTGATGACCTGCTCTTCCTGCGGTAAAGCATCAATCCAGTTGATGTACTTGTCGGCAAACAAAGGATACTCGTTCCACTCGGAGTTGGAGAAGCGTAGGCTGATGTCGTCAGACAGCTTAAAGTCACGCAACAGCAACTTCAAGTTAGGATTCATGGAGCAATGGTATACATAGTGCGGACTCTTCCAACCCAAAACATGCTTGGCTCCTTCCGTCAGCATGCCCTTGAATCCCAAAGCTGCCACCATCGCACCAATCTCGTCATTATAAATCAGGCTGGAATTACGAAACACCTTCGGCGCCTTACCGAACATTTGCTTCATCTTAGCGCTCTGACGCATCACCTCTTCCTTGAAGCAATCCTCGTTGACCAGAGAAGAAAGGCCATGAGAATAAGGCTCGGCAAGGAACTCACAGCAACCAGTATCATTCAGCTGGTGCAACAAGTCGATGACAGCCGGTGCATATATTTCCAACTGCTCCAGCGCAACCCCTGAAATGGAGAAAGCCACTTTAAACGCACCTCCGGAATTCTTCACCATTTCAATCAGAGTGTTCAATGCCGGGATATAAGAGCGTTCGGCTACATCATTGATACTGGTTTCATTGGCATAATCATCGTAGTAATAATGATCGATACCTATATCAAAGAAACGGTAACGTTTCAGATGAATGATTTGATGTATTTCAAAATAAAGACAGATAGTTCTCATTTCTATTATTGTTTTTGTTATTTACCATAGTTTCTTAACACATCCTCATAGAGGGCGCGGATTCTCAAGCCTACTTTTTCCCACGTGATTCCATCCACTTCCTTCTTGCCTTCCTCCTGCAGATATTGGAAGAGAGCGGGATTAGTGCAGAGAGAGTAAATGGCATCGGCCATTGCATGAATGTCCCAATAATCGGTCTTGATGACCTTATCAAGAATTTCACCGCATCCCGACTGCTTTGAAATGATGGAAGGAGTTCCACACTGCATGGCTTCCAGCGGAGCAATACCGAAAGGTTCGGAAACGGAAGGCATAACGAATACATCACTGTTCTTATAAACCTCATATACCTGCTTTCCCTTCATGAAGCCCGGGAAATGGAACCGGTCGGCGATGCCCCGCTCGGCTGCCAGATTAATCATGGCATCCATCATATCTCCCGAACCGGCCATAACAAAGCGGATGTTACGGGCACGCTGCAATACCAGTGAAGCAGCTTCCACAAAGTATTCCGGTCCCTTTTGCATGGTGATGCGGCCAAGGAATGTCACAATCTTCTCTTTGGAATGGTCGGGACGTGGAATGTCCTGGTATTCCTGCGAGAGAGGATAGACGGCATTGTGCATGGCAAACACCTTCTTGGGATTCTGATGGTACTGCTCAATAACCGTGCGACGGGTCAGTTCGGACACGCACATGATGCAGTCGGCATAATCCATACCGTTCTTCTCCATAGAATAGACGGTAGGATTGACTTTTCCACGTGAACGGTCAAAGTCCGTAGCATGCACATGGATGCAGAGCGGCTTTCCGCTCACCATCTTGGCATGCACTCCGGCAGGATACGTCAGCCAGTCGTGGGCATGAATAATATCAAATTCCTGCTGGCGAGCCACTACTCCGGCAATCACCGAGAAGTTGTTTATCTCTTCGTGCAGGTTGCCGGGATAACCGCCGGCAAAGTCCATGCAGCCTATGTCATTGACGTGCATATAAGAGAAATCCGAATAGATATGGTCGCGGAAAGAATAATAATCTTCCGGCGTCATGTTGCGCGTCAGCCTCGACTTCAAATAATTGTAATCGACATCACGCCACACGATAGGCACCTGGTTCATGCCTACTATCTTCAAGAAGTCCTCTTCTTCACCCGTCGGCTTGGGCATGCAGAAAGTAGTTTCCACATCGCCCTGCAAACTTAATCCTTTAGTTATTCCATAAGAAGCAACCGCAAGACCACCATATATTTTGGGAGGAAATTCCCATCCAAACATTAAAACTTTCATCTTCGTTCCTCCTTTTATAAATTATACTTAGACAATAACTTCAAGATACGCAGGATTTCTGCCGTATTCATGGCAAATGACACCGCCCCTCTTCCTACAAACGGAGGATTACCATCGAAGAGTTCGGGCAATGCGCCAATACAATGGGAAGTCATTTCATCTTCCATACCGATGAGGTATCTTTCTACAAACGACACGCCACTCACTTTATAGATACGCAGATATGCTTCCATGTAAAAACCCATCAGCCACGGCCATGCCGTACCCTGATGATAGGCATAATCTCTTTGAATCTGAGGACCTACATAATTCGGATTGTATCCGCCACTCTTGGGGCTCAGTGTACGCAAACCCTTCGGAGTCAACAGTTCTTTCGTCACAATATCGAGTACCTGCTTTTTCTGGGCCCTATCCAACGGAGAATAGTCAAAAGCAACAGTAAATATCATGTTGGGACGTACACTCCAATCCATCATATAACCATCCACATAGTCAAACAGATAGCCATACTCATTGCGGAATACGTCTACGAAAGACTTTCCGGTAACTTCTGCCTGAGCGTCCAGTGTATCAGCAAGAATTTCATTGCCTCCCTCCCGCACCATATCGGCTACAAAACGCAGGGCATTGTACCACAGTGCATTCACTTCCACAATATAGCCCGTACGCGGAATAACCGGACGGCCATTGGCGGTAGAGTTCATCCAGGTAACCGCTTTCTCGGTACCATTGGTATACAACAATCCATTTTCGTGCAGGAAGAGATTGCCATGCCTGCGTTCACGGATATAGTCAACAATCTCTTCAAGGAGATTACCGTACATCTGCCGGCAATTTTCACGCGAAGTCTCCTTAGCATACTGCTGTAAAGCCCAGACAGCCCACAGCAGCACATCCGGATGCTCCATCTCGTATATCTTATAGGAAGAAGGTTCTCCATTGATAAATTCACGGATAGCCTTTTCGGCTGTTTTCATCACGTCTTCAAATTCATCTTGTTCGCCTAAGGCCAAAGTAAGACCCGGCAGGGAGATGAACAAGTCACGGGCACGGCACTTGAACCAAGGATAACCTGCAAGCACATAATGCTCCTCTCCCTGCTTGTTGTGGAACTGGTGCGCCGAGTTTTTCAGACAGTGGTAAAAGCTGTCACGCGGAGTGCGGTCGGCCACCTCGGACTCAAAAGTCTGCTTCAGCTTGCGGGGGGAAATCTCGGAAATACCGGCGGAGAAGACAACGTTTTCCCCTTTCTTTATATCAACTTCAAAATATCCCGGCACATAAAGGTCTTCATTGAAGTCATATCCGCGTTCCTGTTCTTTAGGATACTCAATACCACGATACCAGTCAGGCTGGAAGTGGAACTCATTCTTTTTGTTGAGCTGCATGAACAACTCCGGATAACCAGGATACATGCAGGTTTTAATGCCATTCTCTACCAACTGATAGTCGCGGCTTGCCTGCGCATTTTCGTGCGTGTACTCGCGCACACTGCGGAATGCCAGGAAAGGGCGGAATCTGAGTGTAGTTGCCGAATGGGCATCGACCAAGGTATAACGAATCAGAATCCGATTTTCATGATGTACGAAAATCTTTTCTTTACGAAGGATGACACCTCCTACACGATAGGTAGTTGTGGGGATATTTTCACAGTCGAACTCTCGAATGTACTTGTGTCCGTTAGGACTGAAGTGGTTCCCTTGATACTTATGCAACCCCAGGTTGAACTCCGCACCGTGCTGAATTACAGTTTCATCCAAAGAAGACAGCAGCACATGGTTTTCATCATCAAGGTTGGGGACCGGTATCACCAACAGACCGTGATATTTGCGTGTGTTACAATCTACAATTGTTGTACAATGATAGGCTCCCGACCTATTCGTCCGCAATATCTCCCTTGGCAAAGATTCTTGCAGATTAATCATCAGGGTCTTGTCAAATCGTAAATAACTCATAGTTGTGCATTATTTAAAGGTTAATTATTTCGGTATATGCGCTACAAGCCATGTAGCGATGCCCAAAAATACGAATTAAAGCTTATAGGCAAAATAAAAAGTCAGTTTTTTTTCGGTTTTCGTCAAATATTCCGTAGTATTGTACAAAAATAGCAATCACTGTACGAAATATGAAGCATGATATACGCAGAATGGCATTGGCGGCGGTTATACCCCTATTCCTGCTATTCATTTTATACATTTTGAAGTTTTTGGAGATAGGCATGGACTGGAACTTCACACAACTGGGAGTATATCCGATGGAACAGCGGGGTATGTTCGGAATTTTCGCACATCCACTGGTGCACAGCAGCTTCAAGCATCTGCTCGCCAATACGATTCCACTCTTTTTCCTGATGTGGTGTCTGTTCTATTTCTACCGCCATATAGCCCCCTACATTTTCTTTGCCATTTGGATAGGATGCGGTACACTTACCTTTCTTATAGGGAAACCGGGATGGCATATCGGAGCCAGTGGCATTATATACGGACTGGCTTTCTTTCTGTTCTTCAGCGGCATACTGCGCAAACATGTACCGCTTATCGCCATTTCACTGTTGATAACGTTCCTATATGGCGGCCTGGTATGTAATATGTTCCCACAATTTGCAAAGGCCACCACTTCTTGGGAAGGACACCTTAGCGGAGCCATAGCAGGCACGCTATGCGCCATATGCTTTATGGGATACGGACCACAACGGCCTGATCCGTTTGCCGGAGAGGAGGAAGAGGAAGACACGGAAGAAGAGGATTCAGAAAAAGAGGATTCGGACCACAAGGCAGAAGAGGACAACAGCACGTTTAAGAAACAATAAAAAAAACAAAAAGAGGGGCAAAGAGTTTACAGTACACCTTGATAATGTCTACTTTTGTTTCAAAACAAGAAGAAAAAGCATCATGAATACAATGTTTGATACATTATTGCAACTGCCACTCTTTCAAGGACTCGCACAAGAAGACTTTACCAATATCCTAGGAAAAGTCAAGCTGAACTTTACAAAGCATAAAGCCGGCGAAGTTATCGTGAAAGCCGGTGACACATGCAGTCAACTGATATTCGTATTGAAAGGTGAAATCTCCTCATGTACTTCATCCGCTAATACCTCATACAGCTTCACGGAATATTTTCAAGCGCCTTATGTCATCGAGCCACAATCCCTATTCGGGATGAGCACCTCCTATGTCTCGACCTATACCGCCCAAACTGAGACCCACACTGTTAGCATAAGCAAGGCTTTCGTCATGAGCGAATTGTTTAAATATGATATATTCCGCCTGAATTACATGAATATCATCAGCAACCGCGCGCAAAGTCTGAGCAACCGCCTTTGGGCAGAAAACACCGACAACCTTGAAAGACGTATCGGCAACTTTATCCTAACACACATCGAACGTCCGGCAGGCAGGAAAACGCTGAAAATAAAAATGGAAGAACTGGCCCAGGTGGTCAATGATACCCGCGTGGGAGTATCGAGAGCGCTGAACAGCATGCAGGAGAAAGGTCTGCTCGAACTGCACAGAGGCGAGATGATGATTCCCAACGCAGAAAAACTCTTATAACCACCTGAACCGAGATTTCCTACAACACCTTGTCTATCACTTTCTTTATCAAGGATTCCATCACTTTATACCCTTCCAGAGTGGGGTGTACCCCGTCCTTAGTATACAAGGGGTTCAAGGCGTTATTGCCGTCTTCCGCCTCTACCATCTCACTGTAATAGTCGACATAAGGAATCTTGTTCTCCTTAGCATATGCCCGTATTCTGGCATTCAGCTGCATTATCTTTTGCGGAGCATCCTTCACCGAAGAATTCCAGCCAAAAGCAGCGGCAGGCAACACAGATGTCAAAATCACCTTTATCTTATTAGCCCGTGCCAACTCAACCATAGACACTATATTTCCAAAAGTGTATTCTTCATTATAAGCGCCTGCATTTTCCGCTACGTCATTGGTACCTGCATTTATCACGACCAGCGCCGGAGCAAGCTTGATGACATCCTCACGAAAACGGAGCAGGAAATGGGAAGAAGTCTGCCCACTTATACCACGGCCCACATAGCCATTTTTTTCAAAGAAAGCGGCATCATTTGCCACCCATCCTTCTGTGATTGAGTTGCCCATAAAAACCACCCGGTCCTTTTGCTTTCCCTTCCGTACCAGTTCCTTATTTGCCTCTGCATAACGTTTCAAATTTCCCCAATCCTGCTTCTGCGCGTCAGAGGCTACCCAAGGTATGCACAAAAAGACAGCAATCATACATAAAAGTTTCATTGTTCTATTCTTTGTTGTTTTTGTCATAAAAAAACAGCCCCACCATTTTTAAGGTGAGGCTATCATTATCATTGGCCAGTCTCACTCCCACTCGATTGTCGCATTGGGTTTCGGAGACATATCGTAGCAAACACGGTTGACGGTCTTCACTTCCTTGAGGATACGGTCTGTAATCTTCATCAGGATGGGCCAGTCTACCGGCTCGACGGTAGCGGTCATAGCATCCACCGTATTGACGGCACGGATAATGACGGGCCAGTCGAAAGAGCGCGCATTGTCGCGTACACCTACAGATTTGAAATCGGGCACCACAGTGAAATACTGCCATACCTTCTTATCCAGGCCTGCCAATTGGAATTCCTCACGCAGAATGGCATCCGACTCGCGTACAGCCTCCAAACGGTCGCGGGTAATGGCTCCCAGACAACGCACTCCCAATCCGGGACCGGGGAACGGTTGACGGTAAACCATCTCGTACGGCAATCCAAGCTCTACACCGCATGCACGTACTTCGTCCTTGAACAACTGGCGCAACGGCTCCACCAGTTCAAATTGCAAATCCTCGGGCAGACCGCCTACGTTGTGATGAGACTTCACCATCTTGGCTGTTTTTGTACCACTCTCTACAATGTCGGGATAGATGGTACCCTGTCCAAGGAAGTCGATGCCGTCCAGCTTACGGGCTTCTTCCTCAAAGACGCGGATAAACTCTCCGCCGATAATCTTGCGCTTCTGTTCGGGGTCGGCCACGTTTTCAAGCTTGGAGAGGAAACGGTCTGTGGCATCCACGTATATCAAGTTAGCCTTCAGCTCCTTGCCAAAGATTTCCACCACGGCTTCCGATTCGCCCTTACGCATCAACCCGTGGTTCACGTGTACGCAAACCAGCTTGTCGCCGATAGCTTTCAGCAGCAAAGCAGCCACCACGGAGCTATCCACACCACCGGACAGTGCCAGCAGCACCTTACGGTCGCCTACCTGACGGCGTATCAATTCTATCTGGTCGTTGACGAAATTCGTCATGTTCCAATTAGCCTCAGCCTTACAAGTATCGAATACGAAAGATTTCACAGCATCCTTGATGGCTTCCACATCATCCGTAAACTGCGGCAGCTTCACTTCACACAACGCCTTGTCGTGTCCGGCGGCCATCACGGGGAACCCTGCTTCGTAAATCTCGGGCAATACATCGATAGATACCCCATCAACCACATTATTGGGACCACCGTTGATGATGATACCTTTCACATTCGGCAAAGCCTTCAGTTCGGCAGCGGTAATATCGTGCGGGTATATTTCGCTATATACTCCCAACGCACGAATCGCTCTGGCAAGCACTGTGTTCTCATGGCTTCCCAAATCCAGAATCACAATCATATCCTGCTTCATTCTTCTATATTGTTTTTAAGTTAATAATTTCAGTCGGTCTTATTCCCATTCTATTGTGCTGGGCGGTTTTGAAGAGATGTCATAGGTTACGCGGTTCACACCTTTCACTTTATTAATAATGTCGTTGGACACCTTGCCCAGAAATTCGTAGGGCAGATGCGCCCAGTCGGCCGTCATGGCATCGGTGGAAGTAACAGCACGCAAGGCCACCGCACGTTCATAGGTACGTTCGTCACCCATCACGCCCACACTCTGTACGGGCAGAAGAATGACGCCCGCCTGCCAGACCTGATGGTAGAGCGATGTCTCGTTGCCGGCGGCATCCTTCACTTTCCAATCACGCAAGCCCTGGATGAAAATATCGTCGGCTTCCTGCAAGGTCTGTACTTTCTCTCGTGTTATATCCCCCAGAATGCGGACAGCCAGTCCCGGGCCAGGGAAAGGATGACGAGTAATCAGATGTTCGGGCATTCCCAATTCGCGTCCTACGCGGCGTACTTCGTCCTTGAACAGCCACTGCAACGGCTCGCACAGACGGAGGTTCATCTCCTCGGGCAGACCGCCCACGTTGTGATGGCTTTTGATGGTCTTGCCCGTAATGTTCAAGCTCTCGATGCGGTCGGGATAAATGGTGCCTTGTGCCAACCAACGGGCATCGGTAATTTTGTGCGCCTCGGCATCGAAGACTTCGATGAAATCGCGGCCGATGATTTTACGCTTCTGCTCAGGCTCGGTCACTCCCTTCAAATCCTTGAAGAACTTCTCACTGGCATCCACACCAATCACATTCAACCCCAGACACTCGTAGTCGTGCATCACATTCTTGAACTCATTCTTGCGAAGCAGTCCGTGGTCTACAAAGATGCAGGTCAGGTTCTTACCGATGGCACGATGCAGCAACACGGCGGCTACCGAAGAGTCTACACCGCCACTCAGTCCCAAGATAACGCGATCGTTGCCAAGCTGCTCCTTCAGTTCGGCCACAGTGGTATCTACAAACGATGCGGCGCTCCAGCTTTGACTGCAACCGCAGACGTCTACCACGAAGTTGCGTAGCATCTGCGTACCATCCTCGCTATGAAACACTTCCGGATGGAACTGCACTCCCCATATCTCCTCGCCGGACACCTGGTAAGCAGCAATCGCTACCTTGTCCGTAGAAGCTATAATCTTGAAATTGTCGGGAATGGCTGTAATCGTGTCTCCGTGGCTCATCCATACTTGGGTATTCTTCCTTACCCCTTTGAAAAGGACATTCTCCGAATCGAAAGAACCGAGATGGGCACGTCCGTACTCGCGGGTTCCTGCCGGCTCCACCCGTCCACCGTTGCTGTAGGAGATAAACTGTGCACCGTAGCAGATACCCAGAATGGGATATTTCCCACGAATCCCGCTCAAATCTACCTTGAATGCACTCTTATCATAAACAGAAAAGGGGCTACCCGAAAGGATAACTCCTTTTACACTCTCATCTCCGTATGGAAATTTGTTGTAAGGTACAATCTCGCAATAGACATTCAGTTCGCGCAACCGGCGGCCTATGAGCTGCGTGGTTTGCGAACCGAAATCAAGAATAATAATCTTTTCTTGCATATAAATCCGTATAGACTTTAATAAATGATTTGCAAAAGTAGAAAAAGTAAAGGAATTATTAGGGATAATGTGACAGAAAAACGCTTTTTTACTAAAAACAGCTTTAAATTCAGGCAAACACTATCCACAAATATACGAAAAGCTATTCTCACCACAGCCGTGTTGTTTTCTTACCACAGCTATGCAACTTGCTTACCACAGCAATGTTATTTTCTTACCACAGCTGTGGTAAGATTATTGCTTAGCACAAAAAGGAACAGTTTCCGGCAGTGTCGGGAAGAGTTAAAGGTACCAATGTAATTAATATGCCAACCGGCACATTAACCACATTATGAAGTTCTGCTTCGATATTACTTTTCTTTCAGCAAGTCACGGATTTCGGTCAGCAGCACCTCTTCCTTGCTCGGTACGGGGGGAGCCGGAGGAACGGCAGGCGCCTCTTCT
>ERZ791731.1233-NODE-1233-length-10187-cov-1.82876_pt1 | contig 10187 bp, 9 predicted proteins | sample MGYA00509954_ERZ791731 | MGnify/ENA primary metagenome ERZ791731 (study PRJEB30046, sample SAMN00715134) | human gut metagenome | study: EMG produced TPA metagenomics assembly of the A metagenome-wide association study of gut microbiota in type 2...
GGCACGGCACTGCCAAAAGATTATCATGAAAAAGAAAAACAGAACATTTCCTACGAATATGTACAAATTATGAATATTGTGTAAACAATCAAATGAAAATTGCTAAAAATGTTCAAAATACATACATAATATATAAACAATCCAATGATAATATAATAATAGTTAGTAAATATGAATAAATATATTGTAAAAAAGTGGAAAATTTAGTAAAATATAACCATTAACAACATTCGGTGATGACGAAACAAAATCATCAATGAAAAATGTATGGGAGGATTTGCTATGAACGTTTACACAACTGACAAAATTCGCAATGTGGTTCTCTTAGGCCATGGGGGATCCGGCAAGACAAGTCTTGTCGAGGCAATGGCTTATCTTGCAGGAATGACAACCCGTATGGGAAAAGTTGCAGACGGCAACACGATCAGTGATTACGACAAGGAAGAGACAAAACGTCTTTTCTCCATCAACACTTCCGTGATCCCGGTTGTCTGGGGCGATACGAAGATCAACATCCTTGATACACCCGGATATTTTGATTTTGTAGGGGAAGCAGAAGAAGCAGTGAGCGTGGCAGATGCGGCGATCATTGTAGTTTCCGGTAAGGCAGGGATCGAGGTCGGAACGAAGAAAGCATGGGAGATGTGCGAGAAATACAAACTTCCGAGAATGGTATTCGTAACGGATATGGATATTGACGAGGCAAGCTACCGGCAGGGTGTGGAAGATCTTCAGCAGATGTACGGCAAGCGCATCGCACCGTTCCATCTTCCGGTCAGAGAGAATGGACAGTTTGTCGGATATGTCAATGTGCTGCAGCAGAGAGCCAAGAGATGGAAAGAAGATGGAACCGTAGAAAAGTCTGATGTTCCGGAATACTCCAAAGACAACTTAAATATCTGCAGGGAAGCATTGATGGAAGCTGTCGCTGAGACGAGTGAAGAGTTTATGGAACGCTATTTTAACGGCGAAGAGTTCTCGGAGGATGAGATCCGTCAGGCACTCCGTGTGAATGTGGCAGACGGCAGCATTGTTCCGGTTCTGATGGGTTCCAACACACTGGCAAGAGGAATGTATACATTGCTGGTCGATATTGTGAAGTATCTGCCAAGTCCGGAAAAACGTTCCTGTACCGGTATCAACGCCAAGACGAATGAAGTGTACAGTGCAGATTATGATTTTGCAAAACCAAAGTCAGCTTATGTATGGAAGACGATCGTAGATCCATTTATTGGAAAATACTCCCTGATCAAAGTAAATTCGGGCGTTTTGAAAACGGATGATGTGTTATATAACCATCACAAAGATGTGGAAGAAAAAATTGGAAAACTGTATGTGCTCTGTGGAAACAAACCGGAGGAAGTAAAAGAACTTCATGCAGGTGATATCGGTGCTTTGGCAAAATTAGCAAGCCCGGCAACCACGGATTCCCTTTCCACAAAAGCAAATCCGATTTTGTATATTCGGACCTCAATCTCCACACCATATACTTACATGAGATATAAGGCAGTGAATAAGGGCGATGAGGATAAGATCTCACAGGCTCTCCAGAAACTTATGATGGAAGATCTTACACTGAAAGCAGTCAATGACAGTGAGAATGGTCAGACACTCCTCTATGGAATGGGAGACCAGCATTTGGAAGTTGCAGTCAGCAAACTTTTAAACCGCTACAAAGTGGAAGTCGAACTGAAGAAGCCTAAGATTGCATTCCGGGAAACAATCCGCAAGAAAGCAGATGTGGAGTACAAGTATAAAAAGCAGTCCGGCGGTCACGGACAATATGGACACGTCAAGATGACATTTGAACCATCCGGCGATCTGGAACAGCCATATGTATTTGAACAGACGGTTGTTGGCGGAGCAGTTCCAAAGAACTATTTCCCGGCAGTAGAAAAGGGAATTCAGGAATCCTGCCTGAAAGGTCCTGTCGCTGCATATCCGGTTGTCGGTGTGAAGGCAGTTTTATATGATGGTTCTTATCATCCGGTAGATTCCTCAGAGATGGCATTTAAAACTGCTGCAAAGCAGGCATTTAAGAAAGGCTTCTTAGAGGCTTCCCCGGTTCTCTTAGAACCGATCGCATCATTGAAAGTGGTCGTGCCGGATAAGTATACCGGAGATATTATGGGAGATCTGAACAAGCGGCGTGGACGTGTGCTTGGAATGAACCCGACAGATCATGGTTATCAGGAGATCGTTGCAGATATTCCGTATATGGAATTATTTGGCTATAACACGGATCTTCGTTCCATGACAGGTGGAAGCGGTACATATTCTTATGAGTTTTCAAGATATGAGCAGGCTCCGTCTGATATACAGGAGAAAGAGATTGCTGCAAGAGCAAGCAAAGTAGAGAAACTCGACGAGTAAAGGAGGAGATGTGGATTTATGAAGATCACAAGAAATATTTTCATAATTTTATATGCAATACTTCTTGTGATCAACGATCCACAGGTCGCACGTGCCCATACGATCGAAGGAATCGGAATCTCTCAGGCAGGTATCATTGAAAACAAACCTGTTTATGTTGATCCGTATGAAGAAACCGGTCAGAAGGCATATCATATTACCTATATTCTGAATGGAGGAGAGAACAGCATTTCCAACCGTGAGGTCTATCACGAAAAGGAACTTCCGGTGACACTGGATGTCCCGGTGAAGGAAGGTTATAATTTTGCCGGATGGTATACAGACAGCAGTTATACAAAGAAGGTGACAGAGATCACAAAGAAAAGTCCTTCTGAACTTGTTCTTTTTGCAAAATGGACAAAGACAATCGACAGTTATCTGAACGTTGAGATGTATTCTTATCACACCGGAAATCTGCTTGCGATGAACCAGAAAGAATTAAGACAGTGCAGTTATAATTTTATGGATGAATTATCCATTCCGGGAATGCCTTCCACCAGAGAAAAAGATTATGTAAACAACTATATCAACACAGCAGATATGTGCATGCAGGGACTTTGTTTTACACCGGATTACGTGATCATGACAGCATACACTGAGGATAAAAATGAACCGGGAGCCCTGATGGTATTTGACCGGGAAACCGGAGATTATCTTGTGACACTTGGAATGAAAAAAGACAGTCACCTTGGTGGTGTTGCTTTTGACGGAGAAAATTTATGGGTATGTCACTCTAATTCCAATACACTAGAGCGTATCTCCTATGAATATATCAGGCTGATCGCGGAAGATGCACCTGGTTATTGTATTGATGCATCTGCAATTTCAGACGAATATTATCTGAGAAATACACCTTCCTGCATTACCTGTTATGGTGGCCGTATCTGGGTCGCAACTTACAATAAGATGTTCCGCTCCAAAATGTATGCATACACCTATGACACACAGTTAGACAAATTGGTTGCATTGAGTAATTACAATATTCCATGCAAAGTGCAGGGAATTGCATTTGATTCACAGGGTGCCGTATACTTAAGTACATCGCTTGGAAGAAGCAATTCTTCTTACCTGAAAGTATATTCTTCTCTGATTGCATTGAACCAGAGCCCGTCAACACCATCGGTTAAGGTGGAGATGCCTCCGTGCTCCGAGGAAATCGCAATTGTGGACAATAACCTTTATGTTTTGTTTGAGTCTGCAAGCTCAAAGTATTTTGAAGGTACAGATGGCAAGGGAACCAGTGTAGCACCAATTGATAAAGTACTAAAAGTGAATGTTGCAACTATCTGGTAAGAAATTGCCAGATGGAAACATGCATCATAAAGTGTATGAGAAAGAAGCGGGCGGCCTCTATTGAGACTGTCCGCTTCTTTCTTTCATGAGCCGGATGATTTTATCTGCTTTTTCTGCTTCCTCCGGTGACATGCTCTGTTTTAATATCGAAATCATAAGTTCTGTTTCAGGCTTTGTGAACTGGATATTCTGCTTTTTGGCAGAGGAGAGCGTGCCGAGCAGAAATGGCATCATGTCTTTCATTTCGGTAGGTTTTTTACTGTTTGCAAAATTCATTAAAAAAGAAAGCTTTTCCGGTGACAGATTCTGAAATACCGGATTGGTTTTAAAAACATCATTTTCCATAGAAAATCCTCTCTGATTTTTTTTACAACAAATAAAGGCTGATGGTGTTATCCTGCAAAAATTGTTTCATAGGTTTCAAGCATGGAAAACATATTGGTCAGCATATCGATCGTCTCAAGCTCTTTTGGGGTACAGAAAGGGCGGAGGCTGTTTAAAAGTGACTGTGGGTTGTTTTCCTCTTCCGGCAGAGAGCACATGGATAAGACCTGCTCTTCCTGTGAAAAGATATGAAGCGTATTTTGAAGTTCCATATACTTTATTAATATGGCAAATTGTTTTTTTTGTGAACTTTTCATGTATGGAATTACGGTTTTTAGCATCTGAATCTCTCTCGTCTGCGTCATAGTATCGAAAGGGGTAAGTGGTGTAGCTTCGTCCATAAGAATTGCCTTTTTCTTTTATTTTATGTGCGAAAAGAAACAATATGCCAGATATGTCGCAAACGAATTTTCAAAGCATAGGATAGAGAGAGGAGGAAAAATGTCATGTTAGTGGTGGAAAATAACAGTGTTTATGAGATAGATGAAGAGTGTCTCAAAAGAAGAAGTGTGCCAGAGGAATGTGAGGTATACAAGAAGATTGTCAGAGAGCGGGAAGTGGCAAAGAACAAAGAGAAAACGGAAAAACCAAAGTAAACGACAAAAAACCACCCAGACCGTGAAGTCTGGGTGGTTTACCGGTCAGGGGAACTTTAGGTCCCCCATTGATGTCTGCCTGCGATTAGCAGAAGCCGTTTCCGTTACCACATCCGCCACAGCAGAGAAGAAGTAAGATGATCCATAAGCAGTCATTTCCACCGCCACATCCGTTGTTGCCACAGAATCCGCCGTTATTACCACAGCAGCAGCTCAATAAAATGATGATCCAGAGAATAGAGTTGCATCCTCCCTCATTACATCCACATCCACCACAGTTTGTTGCAGCTAAATCACTCATGTTAAATCCTCCAAATTTTTCTTACACTGTATCTTATGGAACAGAGGAGAATGTGTTACAGTTTTTGAAAAATAAATTTTTTTTGCTATTGAGATATAAAAATGGGTTTGCTATAGTTAAGTTAATCATAACAATAAAAGTATAAAATAATGATATAGAATCACAACGTACACAGGAGGATGAGGATGGAATTTGTAATGATCGTAGAGCCGGATGAGGTGGGGAGAAAAAGACTTGAGGCAGTTTTCCAGACAGAAAAGCCTTCTTTTTCTTATCAGATTACAGGGAGACCGGAGGAGGCACTGGATATATTAGAACATCAGAAAACAGATGTTTTAGTATGTGAGACGAGTCTTTCCGTACTCAGTGGAAGAGAATTTTTCACCATGGCAAAAATGATCTCGCCGGATACGGTCCGTGTGGCAATGACGAGTGCAGAGCATGTAAAAGACATCCTCTCTTTTCTGAATGAATGTGATATCTACAAATTGATCATGAAACCGTGTGCGTCATTTGCTGATTTTATCGAACCGGTGAATGCGGCATTGGAGTATCACCGTCTGAAAAAACAGGCAGAATCAGATCTTGAGCAGGCAAATATGAATCTCTTTTTCTCGGAGAAGGATTTTGAGAGAATTGAAGAGAGACAAAAGGAGAATGTCATGCTCTATAAGCAGGCAGCAGAGGTTGTCATGACGATGCTGAAGCAGCATTTGACGATAGGGCAGATGGATTCCGTGGGAGAATACATGATGGAACATTATCTGAGGGATCTGCTCGGATATTATCTGGAGACAATGATCCATGAAAATGGTAATTATCTGATGGGGTATAACCGGTTAAAAAATGAATTTCATCATGAGGATGCCGGACAAAGTTTCCATATGATAAAGAAAGAAGACTGCGAGATCCCACCGGAGATTTTCCGGAAGATTCTTTTCCTCCTGATGATACTCACAAAAGCATGCAGGCAGATTCTGGGTAAATATGCTGTTTCGGTTACCATGGAGACGGCATCTGAAAAGTTTTTTGTGGTACGTTTCAGTTGTGACTATTCGCAGAATCTCGATAAAAATGGACAGATCATTTACACCGGAGAGAATCAGGAATGTCACAAAGATATTATGGATCTGACAGAAAAAATTACGGACAGTATCGTATATCGTACGGTTTCCCTGGAAAAAGAAAACAGATATATCTTAAACTGTGCGATTGAGCGCAGAAATCATAGAGTGGATTCATAACCCAAAAGCGAACCATAACTAATTGTTATAATAAATATAAGATATTATGCATTGACAAATAGCAGCAAGAGTGCCTAAAATAAAGAAGGTATAATTGTATACAATTATGCATGTGAAAATAGTCAAATATTTTGCATATATATTCGTTTACTATAAGGAGGATGTTATGAGAGAAGTTGTAATGAATCAAAAGACAAATCTATTGCAGTTAGAAGAACATTTCTACCAGTTAGTGGATGTGGAAGAACCAAATGTATTCCATAATCTGTTTCCTTATGATGAAATTCCAAAGATTGCGTTTAATGACCGTATCGTGCCGCATAAGTATCCGTTCAAGGCGGCGCATAATATGCCGGAAAATATCTGGATCACAGATACGACATTCCGTGATGGACAGCAGTCAAGGGCTCCTTATACAACGGAACAGATCGTGACCATTTACGATTATTTACATAAATTAGGCGGACCAAAAGGTCTGATCCGCCAGAGCGAATTTTTCTTATACAGTAAAAAAGACCGCGATGCCGTATACAAATGTCTGGAACGCGGTTATAAATTTCCGGAAGTTACAAGCTGGATCCGTGCGAGCAAACAGGACTTCCAGTTAGTCAAAGATATCGGACTTCGTGAGACAGGTATTCTGGTAAGCTGTTCCGATTATCATATTTTCTATAAAATGAAAATGACAAGGCGTGAGGTTATGAACCTCTACTTAAGTGTGATCCGTGAATGTTTAGAGACAGGCATCAGTCCAAGATGTCATCTCGAAGACATCACAAGATCCGATATTTATGGATTTGTGATCCCATTCTGTGTCGAGCTGATGAAACTGATGGATGAATATAAGATACCGATCAAGATCCGTGCCTGTGATACGATGGGTTATGGTGTCAATTTCCCTGGTGCCGTAATTCCGCGAAGCGTACCGGGAATCATTTATGGACTTACCACACATGCAGGTGTCCCGTCTGAATTGATCGAATGGCATGGACACAATGACTTTTATAAGGCAGTCAACAACTCTACTACTGCATGGCTTTACGGTGCAAGCGGTGTCAATTGTTCCTTATTTGGCATCGGAGAGAGAACCGGAAATACCCCTCTGGAGGCAATGGTATTTGAGTATGCACAGTTAAAAGGCACCTTAGACGGCATGGACACAACGGTGATCACAGAGCTTGCAGAGTATTTTGAAAAAGAATTAGGCTATGTACAGCCAAGCCGCACACCATTTGTCGGAAGTAACTTTAATGTCACAAGAGCCGGTATCCATGCAGACGGTCTGCTGAAAAATGAAGAGATCTACAACATTTTTGATACGGGAAAGTTTTTAAACAGACCACCACTTGTATCAGTGTCCAACACATCCGGTCTGGCAGGAATTGCATTATGGATCAATTCGTATTATCATTTGCCAAAGGAAAAAGGTGTCGATAAGAATTCTGAACTTGTTAAGATGGTAAAAGTATGGGTAGACAAGCAGTACGAGGAAGGCCGTGTGACCGTTTTGACAGACAATGAGTTAGTAGAAGAGATCGGTAAGTGCTGTAAGAAATTAAAGATAGATACTTTGGAGAGATAATTATGGGAGAAGACAATTACTCCTTGGGCTCGAGAGTTTTTCATATGATAAGGGAGAACATTCTTTCCGGAAAATATGAGAGAGACGAGGAACTGAAGGAGAAATCAATCGGTGAGGAACTCGGCGTCAGCAGAACCCCTGTGCGGGAGGCACTGCGCCAGTTAGAACTCGAAGGTCTGGTCACGATCATTCCCAATAAAGGCGCTTATGTGGTTGGCATATCCCAGAAAGATATCAAAGATATTTATGAGATCAGAAGCCGTCTGGAAGGATTGTGTGCTAAGTGGGCTGCGGAGAATATCACGAAAGAACAGTTGGATGAGTTGGAGGAAAATATTTTTTTGTCTGATTTTCATGCAGCAAAAGGAAACGCAGAACAGATGGTTGAGCTGGACAATAAGTTCCACGAGATTTTATATACCGCAAGTGGCAGTCGGGAATTACGGCATGTGCTTTCCGATTTTCATCACTATGCCCAGCGCGTCAGAAAGATCACTCTTTCCGATAAGAACAGGGCAGTGGATTCGAATAATGAACACCGCAGGATTGTGGAGGCATTAAAACAGCATGATGCACAACTGGCAGAAAAGCTTGCAAACCAGCACATTATGAAAACCATTGAGAATATGGATCACTATGGCTGGGATAATTTGTTAAAAAAGTAACATTTGTGAGATTCATGAAAACAAGGCAGAAAGGAAAAATAAGCGATGGAAAAAATTAAAATGACAACCCCATTAGTAGAGATGGACGGAGATGAGATGACAAGAATTCTCTGGAAGATGATCAAAGATGAATTATTAACCCCTTTTATCGACCTTAAAACCGATTATTATGATCTGGGATTAGAGTATCGTAACGAGACAGACGATCAGGTTACAATCGATTCCGCAAATGCAACAAAGAAATACGGTGTTGCCGTAAAATGTGCAACGATCACTCCAAATGCAGCACGTGTCAAAGAGTATAATTTAAAAGAAATGTGGAAGAGTCCGAACGGAACGATCCGTGCAATCTTAGATGGAACAGTTTTCCGTGCACCGATCGTTGTAAAAGGAATTGAACCGTGTGTGAAAAACTGGAAGAAACCGATCACAATCGCACGTCATGCTTATGGTGATGTTTACAAAGCATCTGAGATGAAAATCCCGGGACCTGGCAAATGTGAGCTTGTATACACTGCTGAGGATGGAACAGAGACGAGAGAACTGATCCATAATTTCACAGGAGCGGGTGTGGTACAGGGACAGCACAATCTGTGCAATTCCATTGAAAGTTTTGCAAAAAGCTGCTTCAATTATGCTTTGGATACAAAACAGGATCTGTGGTTTGCAACCAAAGACACCATTTCAAAAAAATATGACCATACGTTCAAAGACATTTTTCAGGAAATTTTTGATGCGGAATACAAAGAAAAATTTGAAGAGGCTGGAATTACCTATTTCTATACATTGATCGATGATGCGGTTGCACGTGTCATGAAATCGGAGGGCGGCTATATCTGGGCTTGTAAAAACTATGACGGGGATGTCATGAGCGATATGGTATCGAGTGCATTTGGTTCCCTTGCCATGATGACTTCCGTGCTTGTCTCTCCACAGGGATATTATGAGTATGAGGCTGCACATGGAACCGTACAGCGCCATTATTACAAACATTTAAAGGGTGAGGAGACATCCACAAACTCTGTCGCAACGATTTTTGCATGGACAGGAGCCTTGAGAAAACGTGGCGAGATCGATGGCATCAAAGAATTGCAGGATTTTGCAGATAAATTAGAAAAAGCTTGTATATCTACCATTGAGAGTGGTAAAATGACAAAAGACCTTGCGCTCATTACAACATTAGAGCATCCGACTGTGTTAAACAGTGAGGATTTCATCAAGGCAATCCGAACCACATTAGAAGGAATGTTATCATTATGATTTTATCTTGTCAGAATATCTCAAAGTCATTCGGGACTGACGAAATTTTAAAAAATGTAAGTTTTCATATTGAAGAAAATGAAAAAGCAGCGGTTGTCGGCATCAATGGTGCCGGCAAATCTACGCTGCTTAAAATAATTATGAAACAGGAAAATCCGGACGAGGGGGAAGTGACGCTCGCAAAAGATAAAACGATCGGTTATCTTGCCCAATATCAGGATGTTTCCGGCCACCATACGATCTATGAGGAAGTATTAGATTCTAAACGCGACATTATCGAGATGGAGGAACGGCTGCGTGATATGGAAACGCAGATGAACACACTCTCCGGGGAAGCATTAGAGCAGCTTTTAGATACTTACCATAAATTAAGCCATGAATTTGAACAGGTGAACGGATATGCATACCGCAGTGAAGTGACCGGTATTTTAAAGGGGCTTGGATTTACTG
>ERZ791731.1238-NODE-1238-length-10156-cov-2.4559_pt1 | contig 10156 bp, 7 predicted proteins | sample MGYA00509954_ERZ791731 | MGnify/ENA primary metagenome ERZ791731 (study PRJEB30046, sample SAMN00715134) | human gut metagenome | study: EMG produced TPA metagenomics assembly of the A metagenome-wide association study of gut microbiota in type 2...
AACGAGCCGTAAGAATAAGAAGCATCCAGAAACCAGTTCCGGCGTTTCTTGTTGGTAACAATATTGATGACACCGCCAATGGCATCCGTACCGAAGCCCACGGGAACTACACCTTTATATACCTCTATACGGTCGGCAAAGCTCACCGGAATATTGTTCAAGCTGAAGGAGCTTCCCACACCTTCCTGCGGCACACCGTCAATGAACACCTTGACGTGCTTTCCGCTAAAACCGTCCAGCATCAACTGCATATCCGAACCTACCCCACCCGACTCACGGAGTTTCATGCCCGGAGCCTTGGTCAAGGCATCGCTCAGATTCTTCGTGGTGTTCTGGAGTTCCTTTGTATCGACTGCCACAGCATTGAATGCCGACCTCTTCACCCGGCTCACTCCGGTAGAAACGATAGTCACCTCGTCCAGCTGTTGCGTTTCAGGAGCGATGGTTATGTTCAGCTTCATCCGCTCATCATTGACCAGCTTCACCTTTTTCTCCACCTTTGTATAACCTACGGCAGACACCACCAACGTATAGTCGCCGGCAGGCGCCTTGATGTGATAGAGGCCTTCCTGATTCGTGGTTCCTCCATAACTCGTCCCTTTCAGATAAACAGTCGCAAAATCCACCGTTTCTTTTTCCGTAGAAATGATTCTACCAGAAATCATCCCTCCTCTCCTCTGCGCATGTACAGACAGAGAAGCCAACAGAAGGAGAAACAGCAGCGAGAATTTAAATGTATATGCTTTCAATTTTATAATAATTATAATGTTGTTAGTAAACCGGTACAAAGGTCATTATTAACATCCAGCTGTGCAATCGCTTATTGTAGGTAATTATATGGAGTGGATTTATCGTATATATCATACCATGCAATCACCATTGATAGGTATTATCAATAATAAAACAGATAAAAAAACCGAAAACGAGCTCGGAAGGTGCTGAGGAAATCTCTTAAATAATAAAATCAAAACAATTTCTTATTCGTCAGCGGCATTTATGCGGATAATCGTAAAAGAGAAAATAAAGATGTAGCAAAACTAATGATAGAGAAGCCTTATATTAGCCGATGAATAAAGACAGACTAACTTCTCATTTACTAAAAACTATTCGTCCGACAGCCGTCGGACGAATAAAAATTAGCAAACAAGAAACTAAAGGTCAGTAGACAAGGATATAGAATATAGTGATGCAAAAATTACCTGTCCTAACAGCCCCCTTCTATTTATAGGAGCCATCAGATACAGCATCTTATTCACGGTTCATCAAACGATGCTCCGCCATCTGCTCGAACTTCGTGCCGGGACGTCCGTAATTGGCATACGGATAAATGGAGATGCCGCCACGCGGGGTAAAGATACCAGTCACCTCGATATACTTAGGATTCATCAAATGAATGAGGTCTTTCATTATGATGTTCACGCAATCTTCGTGGAAAGCTCCGTGATTGCGGAAGCTGAACAGATAGAGCTTCAGGCTCTTGCTCTCCACCATCTTGACATCGGGGATATAGCAAATACGGATTTCCGCAAAGTCCGGTTGTCCCGTGATGGGACAAAGACTGGTGAATTCGGGGCAGTTGAAACGCACCCAGTAGTCATTGCCGGGATGCTTGTTATCAAATGCCTCTAATACTTCGGGAGCATAGTCCTGACGGTATGCTGTCTTTCTCCCCAAAAGGGAAAGTTGGTCTTTCAATTCTGTCATAGCCATATATTTTTAGTGATACAAGTGTGCCTCATTTAGTAGAAGCCAAAAACTTTTCCAATCCTTCTCTGCGCAACGTGCATGCCGGGCAGTGTCCACAACCATCTCCCGGGATACCGTTATAACAAGTCAGCGTTTCGTGGCGTATAAGTTCGAGCACTCCAAGCTCGTCTGCCAGTGCCCAGATCTCCGCTTTGTCAATCCACATCAGTGGTGTGTGCAGTACGAATTGCTCGTCCATAGCCAGGTTCAGCGTCACGTTAAGCGACTTGATGAAAGCATCCCGGCAATCGGGATAACCGCTGAAATCGGTCTGCGACACCCCCGTCACAATATGATTAATTCCCCGCTCGCGGGCGTAGACGGCGGCTATACTCAGGAAAAACAGATTGCGTCCCGGCACAAAAGTATTCGGAAAGCTGTCTGCCGGCTTCTCCTGGTCCATCTCCATGCCGGCATCTGTCAATGAGTTATGTCCCAGCCGGCCGATAAAGGAAACATCCATTACTTCGAACTCCACACCTGCCTTACGGGCAATGGCCCTCGCCAAGTCCACTTCCTTCTGATGCTTCTGTCCATACAGAAAACTCAGCGCATACACCTTCTTAAATTCACGTTTTGCCCAAAAGAGGCAAGTGGTCGAGTCCTGCCCGCCACTGAATACCACCAAAGCAGTGTCCCTATTCATCTTGTTAAAAGCCTCTCTGTTTCCCTCCCCCGTAGGGAGGGAAACAGAGAGGGCATTGCTTATTATTTGTTTGACATAATAACTGATTTCCCCTCACTACGGGTAAGGGGCTTTAAATATCGCCTATTTTCCATACTTTATAGGAGATGCCTTCATCATAGACATCACTACCGTCTATCCGCTTAATAGCTTTTACCACACGGATAGTCACAGGCAGTATCAATACCTCGTACATGGACTTCAGCAGAATCTGGATACACATCATCACCAGCAACTCCCGCCATGCAATGATTCCTCCGAACGCCACCGGAAAGAAAATCAACGAGTCTGCCGTCTCACCAACCACCGTCGACCAAATGGCACGTGCGGAGAAATTACGCCCGTTGCTTGCCAGTTTCATGCGGCTCATTACGTAGGCATTCAGAAAAGAGCCCACCAAGAATGCCGTCAGACTAGCTATGACAATACGGGGAGCCATTCCAAAGACAAAATTGAAATGCGCGGCACCATCCCAGAAAGGGGCGGCAGGCAATGCCACGGCTATCAGTCCCAGCATTACCACAAAAAAGTTCATGGCAAAACCGCTCCAGATTATCAGACGAGCTTTACGAAAGCCCCAAACCTCGGCAATGCAATCGTTGATAATATAAGAAACAGGAAAGACCAGCAATCCGGCTGTTACGGTAATACCCAAAAACTGGATAACTTTAGTCTCAAGAAGATTGGCTGCAATCAAGCATACATTGAACAGAATGCCCAGCAACATAAAAGGTACAGATACTTTTTGTTTCATACTCCTGTTTTTTACGTGGTGTTCTAGAATACACGACCGTTATTCACGGCATCATACATTTTAAATCCGGTTGCAAAGATACAACAAGTTTTGCAAATGAACAAACAACATATATTAACCAAGAATATACCATATTATATATAGTAACCTTAGAAAAACAATGAATGCCTATGATTTACCCGAAAGCCCCAAAACACTATTAGTGTCATCTTCTATTCAACCTATTTATTTTGAGATCCATTAGCTTAAACAAAAAACATCTATTATGAATGAAAATCGTAAACGAGGAACATCGAACAACAAAATCCTCACAGCAATTGCCATCGCCTCCCTATTTATAGGAAGCAGCAAAATCATGGCAATAGAGACCTATTCGGAAAATTCATTCGGAGTGACAGAACAGATGCAGGCACAAACAGCCCGCGGTATTGTTGTCGACCAGAATGGAGAGCCTATCATCGGAGCAAGTATCTTGGAAAAAGGTACTACCAATGGAGTTACTACCGACTTATACGGTAAATTCTCGCTAAACGTAAAAAGAGGTGCCACCCTGGTCATTTCCTACATCGGCTATAAGACGCAGGAAGCCAAAGCAGATGCTAACATGAAAATCACCCTTACAGAAGATTCCAAACTACTGGATGAAGTAGTTGTTGTCGGTTACGGTGTACAGAAAAAGAAACTTGTCACCGGCGCCACTGTACAAGTGAAAGGGGAAGACATAGCCAAGCTGAACACTGTGGATGCCCTGGGCGCTTTGCAGAGCCAGTCACCGGGTGTCAACATCACGCAAAACAACGGCTTCCTGGGTTCGGGCTTTAAGGTGAATATCCGCGGTATCGGTACTACCGGAACCTTCTCCCCGCTTTATGTGGTAGATGGAGTTGCCAACGGTAGCATCGACGGACTGAACCCGAGTGACATTGAATCTTTGGACGTCTTGAAGGATGCCGCTTCCGCCGCCATCTATGGTGCGCGTGCCGCCAACGGCGTTATCCTGATTACCACCAAACGAGGTAAAACCGGTGTTGCCGAAGTCAGTTACGACGGCTATGTCGGCGTGCAGAACCTCTACAAAATCCCTACTATCCTCAATGCCCAAGAGTACATGATGATGCAGGATGAAGGCCGTGTAATGGACGGATTGAGTCCGTACAACTGGGCGACCTATATTCCGGAAAGGGATTTGCAGGCCATACAGAACGGAACATGGAAAGGGACAAACTGGCTGAAGGAAGTGCTGAATGAAGATGCATTGGTACAGAACCACGCAGTCAACATCACCGGAGGAACAGACCGTTCCAGATATGCCATAGGTATTTCATACACCAACCAAGAAGCCACCATGGGAGTTCCCGGCGAATTTCCTGAAATGAACCGCTACAACTTCCGCGTCAACTCGGACCACGTAGTCATGAAAAAAGGCAATCTTGACTTCCTGAAGTTGGGCGAAACCATCAACTACAAATATTCGCAAACGCAAGGTTCATTCGGAACCGGCGGCATTTATTGGAACGGAGTGCACAATATGCTCATCATGAGCCCGTTGATGCACCCTTACAATTCAGACGGAGGCTACTACCTCTACGCAGACCAGGAAAAAGACAACTACAAATGGGATATCTCCAACGGAGCCAATAAAAACCCGATAGCTTATCTGGACTACTATATGAACCAGAACCTAAGCAAGTCCCATTACATGCAGAGCAGCTTCTATGCAGAACTGCAACCCATCAAGAACCTGCGTATCAAGAGCCAGTTCGGCTACATCATGGGAGCCTCCAGTTATCGTTCCTATTTGCCGAGATTCGATTATCTGAGTGCGTCACTCAACAACGCAGAAGACAAGGTTACCCAATCCATGTCTATGTATAACCGTTGGTCATGGGACAATACAGCCAACTACATCTTCAATATCGATGACCACAACATCGACATCCTGGTAGGTCAGAGTATGGAAAAATGGGGTATAGGAGAAGAAATGAGCGGTTCAGCCATAGGCTCAAACTTCTATGACTTCAAGCACGCTTATTTATCCAATGTTCCATTGACCGCCAACAGTGTGTCCTCCTTGACTGGCAAGCCTAACGGGGAAGGTTCCATCGCTTCCTTCTTCGGACGCGTCAACTACAACTACCAGGAGAAATACATGGCTTCTGTCATCATGCGTGCGGACGGTTCCTCCACTTTTGCCCGCGGACACCGCTGGGGATACTTCCCTTCAGTATCCGCCGGATGGGTTATCAGCAACGAGTCCTTCATGTCAGGAATCAAATGGCTGGACTTCTTAAAGCTACGCGCTTCCTGGGGGCAAAATGGTAACTGTAATGTATCTACTTTCCAATATCTTTCACTGATAACTTCCAACAATGGATATGGCGGTTATCCTTTCGGTGACTCCATGGACCTCATCAGTACCGGTTCATACGCCTACCGACTGACCAACCCGGACCTTACCTGGGAAACACAGGAGCAGTTGAATTTCGGTATCGATGCACGCTTCTTGAACAACCGCCTGGGCTTTGAATTCGACTGGTATAACAAAAATACCAGAGACTGGCTGGTTACGGCTCCGGTACTCTCTTCCTTCGGTGCCAATGCAGTGTCCGTCAATGGCGGCAATGTAAAGAACTTGGGTATTGAAGTAGGACTCCACTGGAACGACAACATCGGAAAGGATTTCCAATATGGAGCCAACCTGACCCTGACTCACAACAAGAATGAAGTGACCAAGATTGCCAACAAAGACGGAATCATCCACGGTAGCGGCAGCGTTCTGTGGGAAGGAGCCGAAGAGTGCTTCCGTGCTGAAGTAGGCAAACCCATCGGCTACTTCTACGGCTACAAGAGTAACGGCATATTCCAGAACCAGGAACAGATAGACAACTACAAAGGTCCGAAACTAAATGGCGACAAGACACAGCCGGGTGACGTAATCTGGGCAGACACCGACAATAGCGGTACGCTCGATGCCAATGACCGTACTATGATAGGTAACCCGAATCCCGACCTGACAATGGGACTTTCCCTGAATGCCAGCTGGAAGGCCATTGACTTCTCAATCACTACTTACGGCGCATTCGGCCAGCAGATTCTGAAGTGTTATCGTGACTTCTCCTCCTCACCCTTGAATAACTATACAGCAGAGATATTCCAACGCTGGCACGGCGAAGGTACGTCCGACAAGTTCCCGAGACTGTCCAGCGCTTCCAGCTCCAACTGGAACAGAGTATCAGACATTTATATCGAAGATGGAGACTATCTCAAGATAAAGAACATCACTGTGGGATTCGACTTCAAGAAAGCATTCAAAAAGTTACCGGTACAACAGCTGCGCCTGTATCTGACCGCACAGAACCTCTTTACCTTCACCGGCTATTCCGGTATGGACCCGGAAATCGGTTACGGTGGCGACGATTATGGTTGGGCATCAGGCATCGACCTGGGCTACTACCCCAGTGCACGTACCTATATGATAGGCTTAAATGTAAAATTCTAATTAACCGAAGAAATTATGAAAAAGATATTATTCATAGCATCAGCAATACTGATTCTTCTTTCAGGATGCGAAAACTTCCTCGATTCGGAACTTCTGACCGAAAAGACAACCGCCAACTTCCCGGAGACAGAAAAGGATGCCCAAGAGATGGTGACGGCCATATACGCCCATCTGTTGTTTGAAAGTCCTGAAACCTCTTCCCAGTATTACATTGCCCAGTTGGCAGGTGACGACTGTCTGGGAGGCAACCTCTCCTACTCCAACAACTGTGCCACCAACTTCCTTATGTACAGTGGCAATCTGAATACATTTGCCGGCATCTGGGACCGTTGCTACACCCTTATCAACCGTGCCAACAATGCCATCAACACAATGGAGAACGTGAAATCATGGTCCAGCGAGAGCGAACGCAACCGGCTTTTCGGTGAGTCCTACTTCCTGCGTGCCATGGCTTATTATGAACTGGCACAAGTTTTTGGCGGAGTTCCTTTACGCACCACACTGGAAAGTACCAACCTGCCGCGTGCATCCGTAGACGAAATCTACGCCCAGATTGCAGCAGACTTGAAAAACGCTATCGAAATGATGCCCGCAAAGATTTATCCGAAAGGCTCAGACATGACCGGACACGCTACAAAATATGCCGCCGAAGCCATGATGGCACGTGTATTCCTTTTCTATACCGGACGCTACGAAAAAAACGAGCTTCCCAACGGAACTACCAAAGAGGAGGTCATCTCTTGGATAGATGACTGTGTAAACAACTCCGGTCATAAACTGGTGTCCGACCAACGCAACATTTGGGCCTATACCAACGATGCTACCGAAGACAATACCGAAGGGTTCCGTTACCAATACGTCATCAACCATAACCTGAAATGGGAAGGAAACAGTTCCGACGAAACTTTGTTCGCCAACAAGCATAACCTGAAATCCGACTGGACCTATACTTGGTTCTCCAACACTTGCGCCCAATTCTATTCACCGTCTGCCGACAACTATTCCAACAAAGACAGCTATCCCTTCGGCACCGGTTGGGGAGCTGGCCCAGTATCTCCGGCCATGGTCAACGAATGGAAAGACTGGGCCGCCAAGCAGACCTATACGGACGGTTACAAGGAGGATCCCCGTCTGACCGGTTCCATATGGTCGTACAAAGCACTTGATCCGAATGTTGCCGGCAATGTGCTGATGGACTGCACCATGGACGAGGGTGAACCGGAATATACCGTATCCTATCGTTACTATGAACAAACCGGCTATTTCCAGAAAAAATACATCAATATCAATTCCTACAATGAAGGCAAAATCGAACCTTTCGGCAAGCAGATGTTCCCCGGAATATCTTCGCAGACATCCCAACAGCTACTCCAAATTGCCGACTTGATTCATATCCGTTTTGCCGACGTTCTGCTCATGCAGTCCGAGCTGAAACAAGACGCTACGGGTCTGAACAAGGTACGTGCCCGCTCCCACTTGGCTCCGGTGGCCTACTCCCTGGAAGCCATCAAGCAGGAACGCCGCTGGGAACTTGCATTCGAGTCCATCCGCTGGTGGGATATCCTTCGCTGGTCGGGTCCTTCACTTGAGGAAGCCGGTGACATACTCAACAAACAGACCGGGTTCAATATAATAAATGCCGCTACGGTGGTACCGATGGTAAAATTCGACTATAAGAAACGCCTACAAGCAACCCAAGGCTACTGGCCCATTCCGCAAGACGAAATCGACATCTCCAATGGAGTCCTTGAGCAGAATCCAGGCTGGGATGCATCTGCCCAGTTCTCGGATTGGAACAATATGTAAGAGTATTAACCTATAAATAAAGACAATATGAAAGTAACAAAAATATTGATAGCAATGCTTGCTTCAGCCTTCATCGTTACTGCATGCGATCCTATCGAAGACGAAGACTTGCGAGACAAATATGTGACTGATGCCGGTACGCCCATTACCAAAGAGGCATTACAAGCTGCCATATCCATTACCCAACCCTTCCCCAACCAAGACGGAGTAGTGGAAGGCGACCAGTATATCGCCCTGAAAAACTCCCGCCCGGACATTGGCGGTTCATGGCACATAGAATGGGGGGACGAAGGAAGTAAACAAAGTAAGACACTGGTCACGGACAACGCTACGGTCATCATGGAATCCAATGCAGACTATTCCATCTACTATATGGGTATTTCCGCCAATCAAATTATCAAGACAGAGCCGGTTGTAGTGACTGTGACCAATGTATTCGACGATTGGTCCACTTACTTCACCGGTGCAACCGACAAGAGTGACAAATCTGCCAAGAAAACCTGGAAGTTCCGTGAAGTCAGCTGGGGGTCCGTCTGCAATATGGGGGCTCATGGAGGCTGGAAATATACCAGTGCAGGCTATACTCCCGAATCAAATTTTGCCTGGTGGGCCAATGTCACTGCCGCCGAAGCCGGAGACCAGTCCATGGTATTCGAATTCGACGGAAACAAGATGAAAACCTATGATGCCAGCGGAAACCTAAAGGCAGAAGGTACTTTCTCCTTCACACACGAAAAACCGGAAGACGGAGTACTGGGTGAACTGATAACGAGCATCCCCACCATCGGAGGGAATTATGACGACAACGGACAAAGCGTAGGCAGCAACAAATTCTGGCTGCTGACACTGGATGAGAACTATATCACAATCTATCATCCAGGCAAGTATAGCGGTGGTGTGGATTGGGACGACAGCGGCTGGTATGCTTACTTCAAGACTGAAGCAGGAACCGATTCTGAATAATATGCACTCTCTATGAAAAAGAAACTGCTATTTATAATAGCTACTGTCTTTCTAGTAGCCGCATGTCACAATGACGACTACATTCCCGGACTGCCAGCTCCGGGAAATGAAGACAACGAGACCGAAATGGCCGAGCAGGTTGCAGGCCGGGTTGCATTGGGCTACGTCACTTATTATGGCACATCCATACCCGATGCCAAATACCTGACCCACATAAACTACGCTTTTGCAGAATTATATGTTAAAAACGGAATTTATGAAAAGTTTGGCCTGCAAGGTGATAAATCCCGTTTTGATAAGGTAAAGAAAATAAAGAGCCAGTATCCACATGTGAAGATATTACTCTCTTTTACCAATAGCGTTTCCAATTCTGACAATTCCCAGGACGGAGGCTTCTCCGCCCTGGCGAAGAGTCCGGAAATGCGCAAGCAATTCGCACAAGACTGCAGAGCCTTTGTTCTGAGTGAGGGCATAGACGGTATTGACATTGACTGGGAATTTCCCGGTATGACTTTCAGCAGCAATGCCTATGACGAGTTGGTAGATGTGGAGAACTTCACCCTATTGATGAAAGACTTGCGTGCAGAGTTGGGGCAGTCCACCCTATTGACCTATGCAGGTTATTGCATGGACAAGCGTCCCCAAGGCGAAGGCTACAAATATATTGATGTAACCCGTTGGCGGAATTAAATTGGAAATATTA
>ERZ791731.1277-NODE-1277-length-9945-cov-2.08746_pt1 | contig 9945 bp, 8 predicted proteins | sample MGYA00509954_ERZ791731 | MGnify/ENA primary metagenome ERZ791731 (study PRJEB30046, sample SAMN00715134) | human gut metagenome | study: EMG produced TPA metagenomics assembly of the A metagenome-wide association study of gut microbiota in type 2...
TTCAGAAAAGCAATAATATTAATACATGGATTTGCCGGAGGCAATTATGATTATGGTAGTCTTAATAATGATTTAGAACTATATAGTAACTTTGATGTATTTACCTTTACCCTACCAGGTCATGAAAAAATAGTTATTAATAAAGTAACAAGAAATGATTGGATAAATAAAGCAGAAGAAGAAATAGAAAAAATAATTAATAATGGTTACCATGAAATATATATTATAGGCCATAGTATGGGAGGAGTTATAGCGGCACATTTAGCAAGTAAATATAAAGAAGTAACAAAGCTAGTTTTAGCAGCTCCAGCCTTTCATTACTTAGCCTTTAATGGTGATAAAGTAGACGTAGCAAAAAGCATAAAAAAATTACCCAAATTATTTAAAAACTATAAACCAGAAGAAGTATTATCCAGATTCTTCAAAATACCAATACCAACCATTAGAGAATTCATGCTTTTAGTAGAAGAACACACAGGTGATGTAAAAAATATAACCTGCCCAACACTAATAATACATGGAGATAAAGATGACATCGTACCAAAAGATTCCGTATTATATGTATATAATACTATAGCAGCAAAAAGCGTTACCCTAGTAGAAATCAAAACACTTACCCATGATTTATTTATCAATAACAGATATGAAGAAGTAAAAGAATTAATAACAAACTTTCTTAGAAAAAAACCAAAATTTGGAAAATATACCAAAAAAATATGATTATATCAAAATAATCATATTTTTTATACCCTTTTTCCTATTATTAATAAATACTTCTTATCATACTTTGCATAATCCTTATGTGTACTACAAGTCTGAAGTAATAAAATCTCATCATCAGCACTAACATTTACATTAGTATCATACATCGACTTACTCTTAAGTTTATTCAAATGTTCCAAATAATCACTATCATTAGCAAAGTTAATATTCATATAAGTAAAATCACTATACTCCACAAATACCGAAAATATCTCATATTTTTTCTTAACATTATTTGTAGTAACATAAATATATTTATGATCATCATAATAATTCTTATCATAATAATTCTCTAATATCTTAAAAGGCATATCTACACGTGAAGAATTATGGCCAAATATCAAAAGCTTTTTACTATTATCTATATCAACCCTATAATCCAAATAAATAGATCCAATATAATTATCTTCTTTATCAGGTGTATGATTCAAATAATACTCATTATCTTCCCCTTGCATAATAGGAGCACTATAATCCGTATTATCAAAAGATAAAATACCTACCACATCATCATTATTATACTTTTCCTTTAACTCATTTATTTCTTTACTATAATCAGTAGGATTAGTAACATTATTATTTCTCTCAACATCAAAATCAATTTTCTTATCATTCTTATTATAAAACAAATATACCATTACCATAATAACAAATAAAACAAATAAACTAATAACTAATATTATCTTTCTTTTTTTCATAAAAATCTCCTTGGCTAAGTATTATAGCATTATTTAACATATTGTCAAGCATTAACATTATGTAATAATCATAACTATTTTAAACTAAGTTTATCATATACTTTATCAAATATCTCATTAAATTTACGTGCCTCATCTTCAGTATTCTTACAAGATAAACTAATTCTAATACTAGAAGAAGCAATATCATTATCATGATATATAGAATAAATAGCATTAGACAAAGAAGAAGTAGAACAAGCACTCTTAGTAGATAAATAAATACCTTCTTCTTCCATAGCATGAATAAAAGTTTCCGGTTTAATCCCCTTCAAACTAAAATTAATTATATAAGGAATACTATTTATAGTACTATTAATATGTATATCATCATATTTATTTAAATTATCTTTAATAATATTATTAATTTTACTAACATATTCATAATTACTATCAACATTAGGAATAACAAGTTCCAAAGCCTTCATTAAACTACATATCAAAGGTAAAGCCGGTGTACCACTACGAAAATCAGTAGTACTCTTTCCACCATGTATTAAATTATCAATAACAATATTATCCCTTTTTATAAGCAATCCAATACCCTTCATACCAAATATCTTATGAGCAGACATACTCATAAAATCCATATCATTAAAATCAATATTAACCTTACCAATAGCCTGTGTAGCATCAACATGAAAATAACATTTAGGATATTCTCTTACTATTCTGCTTATTCCTTTAATATCTTGTTTAATACCAAGTTCACTATCAACCATAGCAATAGACACCAAAATAGTATTATCATTAATAAGTCTCTTCAAATCATCCATATCTATCATACCATCAGACTTAACCTTAACATAATCAATAACAAAGCCTTTCTTTTCTAAATATTTACATGTTTCAATAATAGAAGAATGCTCTAAATAACTAGTAATAATATGATTACCCCTATTTCTATATTTAGAAGCAACCCCTTTAAAAACAGTATTATTAGATTCACTAGCACCAGAAGTATAGATTATTTCACTAGGCTTTACTTTTAAAAGTTTACTTATCCTATCAGTAGCATAATTTTCAAGTTCTTTAGATTTAATACCCAAAGAATGTAGAGAATTAGAATTACCAGGATAATCCTTACAAACCTTATTAAAAGTATCAAGTACCCTATCATCTACAAAAGTAGTAGCACTATTATCAAAATATATCATAGTATCCCTTCTTTCTTTAAATATTCTATCACATCATTCATAAATATACAATAACAAACCTATTGCTTTATTCTAAGTAATATATTATTATATTTATGGTGATTTACTTATGAATGAAGATAATTTAATTAAATACTATAATAAATTTAATGAAGACAAAAGACTAACAAGAAGACATGGTATCATAGAATATACCACATCTATGAAATATATTCACAAATATTTAAAAAAAATAAATAACCCTAAAATAATTGATATTGGAGCAGGTACAGGTAAATACTCATGTACTTTATACGATGAAGGATATGATATTACCGCAGTAGAATTAATAAAACACAATCTAATGACTCTCAAAAAAAAGAATAATAATATAAAAGTCTATCAAGGTAATGCCACTGATCTATCAAGATTCAAAGACAATACTTTTGATGTTGCCATATTATTTGGACCTATGTATCACCTAATCAGTGAAGAAGAAAAATTAAAAGCACTAAGTGAAGCTAAAAGAATTATTAAAAAAGGTGGTCTCATTTTTATTAGTTATTATATGAATGAATACGCTATTATTACTCATGGTTTTAGAGACAATAACATAATATCTTCTATAGAAAATAATCTTGTTAACAAAACTTATCACATTACTCCTAAAAATAACGATCTATATAGTATGGTAAGATTAGAAGACATAAATAGATATAAAAATAAACTCAATCTTAAAAGAATTAAAATACTAGCTCAAGATGGTCCTAGTGATTATCTTAGAAGTATTATAAATAAAATGGACGATAAAACTTTCTCTATTTACCTCGATTATCATCTAAAAACTTGTGAAAGAAAAGAATTACTTGGAGCTTCTTCTCATGTTATGGATATTCTAAAAAAATAAATTAATTACTTTTATTTTCATCAATATATTGACTATTATTGTTTGTTATAACCTTATCTCCAAGTTTATTTTCAAGATCATCTTTTGCTATTTTGGCAGTATTACCACCCATTATAGCAATTTTTTTATTTTCTTCCATATAAGACCTCCTTTTTTTATCGTACAAAAACAATAATTATATATAACCTCGCCACCCTTGCATAAAATGTTATCATTTTGTTTTTACAGCGTCAACACATTTTAGTACATGTGTTCACTATAAAAGTTAATTTTTTATAAAAAGAAAAGAAGCAAGAATCACTTGCTTACTGGAAGTACTGATATACTTCTTGCTATATTTAACAATTCACTTTTAGATAACTTATCACTTACAACATAATATTCAATATTATTATCAATCCAATTAACCGAATTGTCATTTACAATTGCTACAGTAGAAGCCATAACCTCAAGTTCACCATAAGTTGGTACTATCAAATGCTCTTTTTCATAAGTAACAGTCTCCTCTATTAACATAAAAGGATTATCCCCATCAAAAGTTAATATAAGTCTCTCACCATCATCCTTGCTTACCTTTTCTTTATTAGATAAATATGTATTAGTAGGTATATACATTGGATAAATTACATCCTCAATAGAACTAGTTTGCTTAGTTTCACTACTTTTCTTATCCTCATTCTTATTCTCATTAGTATTCTTATTCTCATTAGTATTCTTATTCTCATTTACATTAGTATTATTATTTTCAGTAGTACTATTATCTTCTACTTTATTATCAGTAGTATTCTTATTCTCATCACTATTGTTCTCTCTATTTGTAGTATTATCTGTATTATCTTCTTTAATATCAATTATTTGTTTTAAATCAAAATAATTATCATTAAACTTACTATTTAAATCTATTTTATTAAATTTCATCGTAATTTGTGCAGTACCATTATTATCAAAAACAGTTACCTTTTTAATATTATTACTCTTATCTAATAATATCTCTTGTTTTACCAATTTAGAATTATTTGGATAATTAGCGGCCACAATAATCTTAGAACCATCATTAACCTTTTCAAATGTCCTATTTGCATCATTAGTAATATCATCTAATAAAGGTCCTAATAAATACACTTGTGAATTATTATATGGCCAATCGCTTTGAAATTTAAAACTCTTATTAATTCTAGGAGTAACAACATATACACCATCAGAGTTACGTAAAATAATTTGCTCATGATTATTAACTGTATTTACCAAACTAACCTTATAATTATCTTTTTCTTTATATGATACATTAACATTATAAGTATATACATCTTCATTATTAACAATTTCCAATGTTCCATCAACATAATAAGCTTTAGAATCATTAATTTTTTTAGTTAAATCCTTAATAACATCACTCTCACTATTTTTACCACATCCACTAATAGCAAATACACCAATTATCATTATCAAAAACAATAACTTTTTTTTCATTCTTCACCTTCCTTATTCTTTCTCTAAATTATATTAAATAAAATTTCTTATATGATGAATAATTTATAATTTTCTGCAGAAAATATTATAAAAAGGAGGATATTATTAATGAACACATTATATAAAATAGCTCTAGTTATCAGTATAATAGGATGTATAAACTGGGGTTTAGTAGGTATTTTCAATTTCAATCTAGTAGAATACCTTTTCGGAGACGAAAGTATGTTAACAAGAATAGTATATATTCTAGTACTACTTTCAGGTCTAGTTAATATAGGTATACTTACTAAAGATTTAGATTAATAGATCATTTACAGTGATCTATTTTTATTTTTCACAACAAATGTCAATTTTCCAATCTTTTATCAATTATGTAGATTTTTTTACTTATTTATAGTATAATTTATATGGGAGGTATCCCATGAGTTATAAAATTAACTTTAATAGTACTTACGCTAATAGAGGTATGGGACTTGAGAATGATATCAATGAAACAAATAAATACTATCTAACTTATGATATTGCTCTTATTTATAAAAAGCCAACCCCTATTAGAATAACAAAAACCAATTATAAGGATATGCGAATTACTGATGGATTCTTTGAAACTCAATCAACATTAGATTATAATGGCGTATATAAAGGTTATTATATCGAATTCGATGCCAAAGAAACTAATAGTAGTACTAGTTTCCCAATCAGTAATATTCATGAGCATCAGCTAGCATATATTAGAAAAGTAATAAAGCATCAAGGAATTGTCTTTTTAATTGTCAGATTTAACAATTTACATAAAGATTTTATTATTTCAGGTAATAATTTAATAAATTATGTAGATAACACAGAAAGAAAATCTATTCCACTTGACTACTTTGAAAATAACTGCTACAAACTAGATATCAAATATGCTCCTAGACTTGACTATATAAAAATAGTTGATAAACTAATCAATGAGATAGAAAAATGATACTAATAATTATTATTATGTATATAACTATAACAGTATTAAGTATTATTACATTTGGTATAAAAGGTTCATTAGTACTATTAATTATCTCACCATTACTAATTGTATATCTCAATTCAAATAGTATAAATATAAAAAAGAAGAATATTGAAAAAAGAAATTTTAGAGAAAGAAAGGAAGTTGAATTTGTGAGTTCTAGAGATAGAAAAAAAGCTATTTCTGATGGTACAAAGAAAAAAGTACCTAAGAAAAAAACTACTACAAAAAGCACTAATAGTAGTAGAAAGAAAGAAAATAATAAAACCGAAAGGAAAAATAATATAATAGGAAAAGAAAAATTTAAAGATAAAAGTATAAGAGGAAAAATCTTAATTATCATTTTAGGATTTGCTATATTCTGTATTTTTGCAGCAGCCCTATTTATGCTATACATTGTTATAAGTTCTGGTTCTTTTGATCCAGAAGCACTAAAAAATCAAGATCAAACAGTAATATATGATAAAGATAATAATGTTATAGCTACCTTAGGAGCTCAAAAAAGAGAATCTATTACTTTTGATGATTTACCTCAAGTACTAGTAGATGCTCTTGTGGCTACTGAAGATTCAAGATTTTACCAGCACAATGGTGTTGATATGGCAAGATTTATGAAAGCAACTCTTCTTAATCTTGTAGGTCGTGATGATGCAGGAGGAGCCTCTACTCTTACAATGCAAACAGTAAAAAATAATCTAACAAAAAAAGATACTGTTGAAACAAATAAAATAAAGAAAATAGTAAGAAAATTTCAAGATGTATATTTATCAGTATTCTTTTTAGAGAAAAAATATACTAAAGATGAGATATTAGAAATGTATGTTAATGACAGTTGTTTAGGAGGAACAGTTTATGGTGTTGAAGAAGCCAGTAAATATTACTTTGGTAAAAATGTTTCCGAACTAAGTTTACCAGAGGCAGCACTATTAGCAGGTATGTATCAAGCTCCTAATAGATATAATCCATACAAAAATCCTGAAGCAGCAACAAAAAGAAGAGATACCGTACTAACATTAATGGTTAGACACGGATACATAACTGAAGAAGAAAAGAAAATGGCTGAAGATGTTAGCGTTGAAAGCATGTTAGCTGGCGGTGGTACTCAAAGTGATTATCAAGGTTACATTGATACCGTAATTGAAGAAGTAGAAAATAAAACAGGTAATAACCCAGCACAAGTATCAATGAAAATATATACAGCTATGGATAGAACAGTTCAAGATGGTATTAATAAAGTACTTAGTGGTGAAGATCACACTTGGGCTGATGATACAGTACAAGCAGGTGTTGCTGTTACTAATGTTAATGATGGTACAATCGTAGCAATCGGTGCAGGTCGTAATCGTAATGCCGGAGATTGGAATTACGCAACACAATCACGTAGACAACCAGGAAGTACCGCTAAACCAATATTTGATTATGGTCCAGGTATGGAATATAACGATTTCTCTACATATACCCTATTCAATGATGAACCATGGACTTATACAAATGGACCAGAAATAGGAAACTGGGATGGTAGTTATCAAGGATTAATTACACTAAGACAAGCACTTAGTGTATCAAGAAACATACCAGCTCTTAAAGCTTTCCAACAAGTAGATAAAAAGAATATTGTTACCTTTGTTAATAATCTAGGATTAGATGTTGCATATAGTACAAAATCAGAAAACTATAAAAAAGATGAAAAAACAGGAGCAGATAACGTTATCAATGAAGCCTACTCCATCGGTGGTATGGCATATGGTGTTACACCACTAGACATGGCCGAAGCATATGCATCATTTGCTAATGGAGGATATCATATTGAAACCCATGCTGTAACAAAAATAGAATATAGAAGTACTGGAGAAACAGTAGATTTCTCTGAAGAAAAGAAAAAAGTTATGTCAGATTCAACAGCATATCTTATGAACAACGTATTAAAATACGCTGTTGATTATGGATTCAATGGTGGAGCAAAAGTAGCTGGATCTACAGTAGCAGCCAAAACAGGAACATCAAACTTATCAGAAGCCACAACAAAAGCCCTAGGAATTCCTAGTAGTGCCGTTAACGACTTATGGACTGTTGCCTACACACCAGAATACTCAGTAGCATTATGGTATGGATATGAAAAAGTCGATAGTAGTCACTATCTAAGTGGTGCTAGTGCTCCAAAAGATGCCGTTATGCGTTCAGTAATGAAATATATACCAAAAACAACAAAAGAATGGGAAATACCTTCATCAGTAGTGGCAACTACAGTTGAAAAAGAAACATGGCCAGCACAACTACCAAGTGAATATACACCAAGTGACATGGTTATAACCGAATACTTTAAAAAAGGAACACAACCTACTGAAGTATCGCAAAGATATGCAAAACTAGATGAAGTAACTAACCTATCAAGTACTAAAACATCAGAAGGATATAAACTAACATGGAGCTGGAAAGAGCCAGATGTACTTAACTCAACTTACCTAACAAAATATTTTAGCAACTCCGTATTTGGAAAAAGTTCTGCTAATTACTTACAAGCAAGACTTAACTATAATAGCAGTACTCTAGGAGGAAACGGATTTGGTATCTATGTAAAATCACCTTCTGGAAACTTAGATAGAATTGCATTTACAGAAAAAACAGAATACATATACCACCCTACTACTAGTGGAAATATTGAAATAGTAGTAAAAGCCGAATATGGTAATTTCAAAGCAAATGCTAGTAATGGTGTTTCAACAACAATTAATAGTACAGGTGGTAGCGGTTCAAATAGTGATAAATTAGAATTAACATTAAATGATAATACAACAAATTACAATAAAGGTTCTTACAATGATTCAGGAATAAAAGTAACATTTGAAGGTGAAGATGTAACAAATAGTTCACTAATTACATACAAATTAAATGGTACTACTAAACTTACAGTAAATGACTTAGAAGATGCTATCAATAATCTAGAATCTGGAGAAGAAGCCACTATTACTTATAGTGTTGTATATAAATTAAAATATAAAAATAGTATTACAAAAACAATAAAAATAAATTAACAAAATAGACTTGCAAATGCAAGTCTATTTCTTTTCCTTATCTTCATTTTTTCTAATATATTGATAATAATATGCTGAATTCTTTTTAAGCTCAGTATTAAGCTTATCAATACCCATTTCTTCAGCTAAAGTCTTAGAATCAGAAAACAAATTAGTACCAATACCAAGCCTATTACCCTCAATATTTACTCCCATAGCTCCAAGCGTAGTAGGAAACATATCCATCGTAGTAAATATCCTATTCTTATTTCTTACATTATTATCATTATATACATTAATAAAAGTATTAAATACAGTTCTCTTATACCCATTATCCAACTTATAAAAATTATTCTGCATAGTAGGATGATCACCAGTAATAATAATAGTCGTATTATCATAAAAATCTTGTTCCTTAACCCATGATATAAAATCACTAACCATTTTATCAGAACAATAGAAAGAATTAGCATAATGATTATCAAATACCTCTTCACAATCATCCTCCAAATAACCATCAGCAAAATGAGTATCAGCAGTTAATAAAGTCAAATTAAACGGTTCATCATCTTTAGATATCTCCATTAACTTCTCTTTAGCATAAGTAAATAACTTCTTATCTTCATAACCCCACCATTTATAATAATCACTACTTATTTTACCTTCTTTAATAGCGGTATAATAATCACTTATCTCATAACCATGAGTACTAAAATAAGCCTTTCTACCACCAAACTCCGAATCAGAACCAATCATCAAATAATTATTATAACCATTATCTTTTAAAATATCACCTAAAGTAACAATATTACTAAATTTAGTACTATTACTATCATAGTCATCAACTTTCAACTTTAAAGGAACACCCGAAGTTTGTGCAATCATCGCCGCCACTGTCCAACTAGTACCATATGACTCC
>ERZ791731.1280-NODE-1280-length-9893-cov-1.87071_pt1 | contig 9893 bp, 10 predicted proteins | sample MGYA00509954_ERZ791731 | MGnify/ENA primary metagenome ERZ791731 (study PRJEB30046, sample SAMN00715134) | human gut metagenome | study: EMG produced TPA metagenomics assembly of the A metagenome-wide association study of gut microbiota in type 2...
ATTAGCCGACCACTGAAATGTCTTCCGGCACACGATATCCGTTCTGACGCAGTTTTGGAATAAAATAGCTTGCCGTCACATCTGAATTACAGACAAACGCTGTCGGCATATCCTCCGGAAGTTTCATGTAGAGATCTGCATCAATAACCCCCGTCTCCTTGTCACGGTCTTCTAGCAGCCACTCATCCTTTATTTTTTCCCCATGCTCCATCATGGATTTCATATATCCCAAATAACGGTCTGTGATAGATCCGGTGGAAAGGATCGTTCCGATATATCCGATCTTATGATGTCCCATATCGAATAGATAATTGGTCAACCGGTATGCTCCATAATAACTGTCTGAGATCACTGCATCTGTCTTCCGGTCCTCCGTACAGAAATCCAGATACAAAATTGGAACACTTGCTTTCCGGTTTAATGCTTTTAAATACTCATCCTGCATCCTTCCGATAATGATCAGGCTGTCTGCCTTCTGTTCCTGGATCAGGATTGGGACTGTCCCATTCTTTTCTTCCTTCTCGCCGACCGCTTCCATCAGCGTAAAACAACCCTTGGATACGGCTTTTGTTGCCACCTGCTGATACATCTGCCAGTAAAAAGATTCATACAAGCCCATATATCTGGTGGCGATCAGCACTCCGATATTATAACTATTCCCTGTATTCCGGCTCTTTCTTGCAGACGGCTGCTGATAACCCAGCTCCTCCGCAAGACTTTTTATCTTTTCCCGCATTTCCTCACTGACACCCTTTTGTCCGGAGAGTGCCTTGGAAACTGTGACGGTGCTGACTGACAGCCGCTCTGCGATGTCGGCCAGTTTCACTGCCTTCGCCATGTCCTCACCTCTTATTTTTTATTATTATTTCAAATAATACCAAATTTTATATTTACTCCGCCGCCTTCACATGGATCAACACAGACTGGAAATCGCCCCACATATTCGGGATATTGATTCCGGCATGCATCAGTGTATCTCCATGATAAACACCTTTGTCCCCTTCAATCTGGTAGTTTCTATCCGGCTGCAGTCCCTTCAGGCAGATTCTGCGGCTGTGATAATTAGGGCGGTTTAACACCTGTACAAATGTGACAAGTGCCTCTTTCTTATCTTTGGATACAACCTCATAACAGTCGTATTCATGATTCTTTGCATAGGAAGCAATGCGATAATAGTCACCCTCACGCACAAGATCATTGTATTTGTGATACATGGCCGTCTGCTCCGGAATGAGTTTTCTGTCCTCCTCCGGGATTTTGGTGATATCAAGTTCATAGCCAAATGTTCCCGCCAGCGCCACATTTCCTCTTGTTGCAAACGGAGTAACCCGTCCCACCGTATGATTCGGACAGTCCGATACGTGTGCGCCCATAGCGGACAGTGGATAGATCAGCGCCGTACCCTCCTGGATCTTCAATCGTTCGATCGCATCGGTATCATCGGAGCACCAGATCTGCGGGCTGTAATATAACATTCCGGGATCAAAACGGGCACCGCCGCCGGAACAGTTTTCCAGCAAAAGATCCGGAAACTCTGTCATGAGACGTTCCTGCAGTTCATAGACCCCCAGCACATAACGGTGCATGAGTTCTCCCTGATGTTTTTCATCTAAAAAGCTGCTTCCAAGATCCGTGAGCTGACGGTTCATATCCCATTTTACATAGGCGATATTGGCGCTCCGCAAAACAGATGCCACCGCTTCGTACACATAATCCCTGACTTCTTTTCTCGACAGATCCAGCACAAACTGATTTCTCGAACGGCATGGTGTCCTGTCCGGAAGTTCTATTGCCCAGTTCGGATGTTTCTCATACAGTTTTGAATCCGGTGAGATCATCTCCGGTTCAAACCAGATACCAAACTGCAGACCGATCACATTCACTTCATCGACAAGATGTTTCAGTCCGCCGGTGATTTTTTCTTCATTGACCTGCCAGTCTCCGAGGCTTGTGTTATCATCATTGCGGCGACCGAACCATCCGTCATCCATAACCAGCATCTCAATGCCGCATTTTTTTGCTTCTTTTGCGATGGCAATGAGTTTTTCCGTATTAAAATCAAAATAGGTTGCTTCCCAGTTGTTGATCAGAATCGGACGTTTCTTATTTTTATAAGGACTGCGTATCATATGACTGCGGTAAAAATCATGCAGATTTCTCGTCATGCCGCCAAGTCCGTTCCCAGAAAATACAAGTACTGTCTCCGGGGCATAAAATGTTTCATTTTGCTTTAATTCCCAGCAGAAATCCTGCGGATGGATCCCCATCATCACACGCAGGGTGTCAAACTGATTTTTCTCCACCTGTGCCAGAAAGTTGCCAGAATACACAAAATGTACTCCATACACTTTTCCCTGATCTTCTGTGGCATCTTTTGAAACAAGCGCCACAAATGGGTGCTCCTGATGGGAGGATTCCCCACGAACAGAACTCACGGACTGTTTTCCGTATCCGACCGGGCGCTGTTCGATCTGTCTCTCTCTCGCCCAGGAGCCATGCAGCGTCAGCATCTCATACCCTTCTGCATCCATATCAAAGGAAGCCGACATGACTTTTGTGAGTGCGATTGTCTCTGCCTCATGGTTTGTCACACGCACACTTCTGGTGATCACGTCGCTCCCTGCAAAAACAGTGTATACAAGCACTGCTTCCAGACCGAGCACCGGATCTTCGGTCACGATCTCTAACGTCTGACATTCCGTCTCTTTCGCAAAGGAAGCCGGCAGTCCCGGGATTTTCTTTTTTCCGTCAAAAATCTGATGGGATCTGTAAAAAAACTGCACAGCGGAATGACCGTTTTTATCCAGCACCGCAATGGCACTTTCCCGGTAATCGCCCACTCCGTTTCCCGGATACTCCATCGGAAATGTATCTAAAAAAGAGCTTCTGTCGCGGTTATTCTTTGACGGCACCATTGGATTTTCATCTGTGCGCAGAAGATATGCCACATCCGTGTCGCTGATCTTTGCGCCATAGTAAACATGTCCTAAAAATCCCTCGTTATCCACTACTGCCATCACATAGCTTGTATGCTCTGTATCTAACTTAAATACTCTGTTTTTTTCATCAAATTGAATATTCATTTTTCTATTCTTCCACAAGATCCTTTTTTAATGCTTCCAGTTTTTCCTCTGCATCCTGTAAAGAAGTGCCTTTGACACCATAGTAGAATTTGATCTTAGGCTCTGTTCCGGATGGGCGCACACAGCACCATGCATTGTCAGAAAGTTCATAATATAAAACATTAGAAGCCGGAAGTCCTGTCTTTGTCACTTCGCCTGTCTTTAAATCTTTTCTTGTATCCTCTTTGTAATCGCGGACTGCAAGCACTTCAAATCCGCCGAGTGTTTTCTTTGGATTGCTCCGCATATCACTCATCATCTGCTGGATCTGGGCTGCTCCGTCGATTCCTTTTAAGGTCATGGTAGAGAGACCTTCTCTGTAGTAACCATACTTCTCATACAGGTCGAGCATAGCATCCCACAGTGTTTTGCCATGCTTTTTGCACCACGAAGCCACCTCGCACAGCATCATGACAGCCACGCAGGCATCTTTATCCCTTGCATATGTTCCGGCTAAGCATCCATAACTTTCCTCCAGTCCGAATACATAGTTGTGGGAGTGGTTCTGTTCAAACCGTTTGATCTGCTCTCCGATATACTTAAATCCGGTCAGTACCTCGATCAGTGCCACGCCATAGGAAGCTGCCATCGCTTTTGCCATGTCCGTTGTAACGATAGTCTCTACAAGCGCAGGATTCTCAGGCATTGTTCCCGTTGCTGTTTTCTCTCTTAAAATATATTCTGCGATGAGCATTCCGGACATATTTCCGGTGAAAGTCTCCGGTCTTGGTATCTTTGCAGTAAACACCGAGACGGTCTGCATCCGGGTCTGTGGCAAGCACAATATCTGCATCCACTTCTTTTGCAAGTTTTAAGGCAAGCTCAAATGCCTTTGGAGATTCCGGGTTCGGATAAGCAACGGTCGGGAAATTTCCGTCCGGAAGTTCCTGCTCTTTTACAACATAGACATTTTCAAATCCAAGTTCTTTTAGCACACGGCGCACCGGGAGATTTCCGGTTCCATGTAATGGTGTGTATACAATCTTGATGTCTTTTGCCATCTCTTTGATGATCTCCGGATGAATGGACTGTTTTTTCAGTTCTTCCATGTAACGGTCATCGATTTCTTTTCCGATTGTCACAAAAAGTCCGGCTTTCACAGCATCCTCTTTTGCCATGGTCTTAACCTGTGTAAAAGATGTTACTTTTGCTACTTCTGCAAGGATATTTTTGTCATGAGGCGGTGTGATCTGCGCACCGTCCTCCCAGTAAACTTTGTATCCATTATATTCTCTTGGGTTATGGCTTGCTGTGATCACAATTCCTGAAACACAGCCAAGTTCGCGGACTGTAAAGGAAAGTTCCGGTGTCGGGCGAAGACTGTCAAACACATAAGCCCTGATTCCGTTTGCATTCAGACAGAGTGCTGCCTCCTCGGCAAATTCCGGCGACATGATTCTGGAATCGTGGGCGATGGCAACGCCTTTTTCCTGTCCGTTCTGGGAAATGATATAATTTGCAAGTCCCTGTGTTGCCTGTCTTACGGTGTAGATGTTCATACGGTTCGTTCCTGCTCCGATCACACCTCGAAGTCCGCCGGTTCCAAACTCAAGCTGACGGTAGAAGCGATCCTCGATCTCTGCTTCGTTGTCTTTGATTGCTTCTAATTCTGCTCTTGTTTCCTCTGAAAAATATGGGTTTGTACACCATTCTCTGTAGGTTTCCATGTAACTCATCGCAATTCTCCTATCTTCATCCTGATATTTTTTTGAAAGATTTTACCGTTCTCTCAAAAGGTTATTGAAATTATAACCTTATTTTAAGTAAATGTAAACTTATTTTAGCTTATTTGTTGTGTTTTTAGTTTATATTTTTTTATCATCTTATTGCCTGCTCTTTGCAAGCTGTGAAAAATGCTCTTTGACCACCTGCTCCGCCGGCTTTTGATATATCTCGTAATCCCCCATCAATAGCGCCTGTTCTCTGGTCGGAAGTTTTGGATTCCATGACCAGAATGCCATTCCATGAAGCCAGTCGCGCTTCCCGCACGCCTCAAACATTGCTTCATACCAGTCACGCTGTCCCTGAAGATCTACATCACCGCGCACTTCCCAGTTATTTGGCACCAGATTGGAATCTTTCACTGACATACATCCAGCCTCCGCAAAAAAGAACGGTTTTTGATATTTTTTTACAACACGCTCAATCCGGTCTAACTGATTTTCCCAGTCATGTATCGGATAATAGCCACTCGATGAAATGACGTCCACCGCATCCCACCACGTCACGTGTTCTTCCTGATATTTGTCTGTATTGTAAGACACAAGACCATGATAGACCTCTTTTATATCCGAGATCAGCTTACGCCACTCTTTTTCCCGGTGTTCCGTCATGACCATCTCACATCCTGCAATAAACATTTCGCATCCTGTTTCTTCTGCTATTGTTGCATAGTGCAGCTGAAACGCAGTGTAAGAAGGAAACCAGTTGCTCCACTTTGCCTCGCACACCACATCATAGTCAAAGAAACTGATAAATGCCCTCCATGTTCCATCTGCGCAGTTTGCAGTCGGTTTCAATGCCACACGAAGCCCCAATTCTTTTGCATAAGCGATCATTTCCACCAGTTCCTCATCTGTCATTGTCGCCTCGGATGTATAACAGATTTCCTCCGAATGGGCGTTTTTCTGTACTCCATTTGGTGCAAATATGACAAAGTCAGCTCCGGTCCGTTCCTGCATTTGTTTTAAGCTTTCTTTTGCTGATGCACTGTCCAAAACTCCGGCGCCGCAAAAAGGCGCAAAGGTAAATCCGCAAATATATTCCATTGTATTTTCTCCTCACGATACTATTAAAATCATTTCACACCATTCGTCATCATAAAGGTAGAGAACCCATTCAGATTTGAATAGACAAAACACAGCACGATCATTCCAATGATCGATACCGCCATTCCGATTCCGGATAAAATCATACCCGCCAGTGCCATTCCGTTTTTCTCCGGCTGCACCTTTCTTGAAAGTCTGCCACCGATCAGCCCAGCAATCCCAATACCAAGACCATATCCCATAAAGCCTGTCAGAATGGATATCATTCCAAGTGCGAGCGACAGAGCAGCATTCCGGTCTGCCTCCTCGAATGTTTCAAACACCACGATATGATTTGCCTCCTGCTCCATCTCCAGAAGTTTTTTCGGGCGAAGCAGCACAATACACGGAATCAGCAAAACAGGAACGGCAATCAAATTAGCGGCAGACATCTGGTTGATCTGTTCCACAGTTGTTCCAGTTCCAAAAATTCCGCTGCCCATCAGACTTGCGAAATCGACCAGTGCATGAAAAGTCATTACAAGCCAGATATTTCCTGACCGGGCATAAACAGCGCCAAAGATCACACCCAGAAAGGCAGCGTTGATCGCCTGAATCATCGCACTTGTCACCGTCACTCCCTGTGAAATATTTGTCAAATGTACCGCCCCGAACAATACACTACTGAGAATGACCGCCCAGAGAATCCCTCTTTTTGTTTTGGAAAAACGTTCCAGAAACAGATTCAGGATCACACCGCGGAAAATAAGTTCCTCCGCCCATCCGATCAGAAACATGGTTGCAGCAAAAAACAGGATTTCCAATACAGATACAACTTTTGCATCCGGTGTCATCATCTGCACATAAAGCTGTGCCGCCAGTTCCAGACAACAGTATCCTGTCAGGAATCCGCCAATATAAAGACCATGGATAAATCCCTTTCCTTTTTCTCCCAGCACTCCAAGATAACCAAACAGGCACAAAAGCAGAAATGCAACCACTCCTGCCATAAGCTCTGCGATCATACTGCTTCCATAACCCGGAAGCGAAACTGTATCGGCAAGAAAAAACGCTGCCACATCCATACTTCCCAGAAAAATAGCTACGATCAGTACCGCAACGAGTATCGTAACCACCTTCGGCATTCTCATAAGTTTCTTTTTCATGTTCTTCTCCCCTTTAATTGATTTTTCCATCAGCACCGATCGTAACGCCATCTGAAATCTGTGTCATATACTGATACAGCGCAGATGCACTGTTTGTATCCATCAGTTTTGTTGTGCCCCCTGCCGCATAAACCGGAAGTAATCCATAAGATACGGTTCCATCGGACGCAACCTGTACTTTCACTGCAGCCGTCTTATCAATGTTCTGTCCAAACACAAAGTTTCCAAGGCTGTAAAAGACCGGTTTCCCACTGATATAGGAAATTCCCTGTAAACAGTGTGTATGTGCTCCAAGGATCAGATCTGCCCCTGCATTAAAACAATCTGTGGCAATCTTTGTCTGATAGTCCTGCGGATACGCATCGTATTCCACGCCCCAGTGGATATAGACCGACAGAAAGACACATTCGCTCCGCGCTTCTTTGATCAACTGCACCAATTTTGTATCATCATAGGCGGTCAGCATTCCCGGTGTCCGCTCTTCCACTTTCCAGTTTGATTCCGGCACCACACGGGATGCCGCAAGAAATCCAAATTTTTTTCCATTTTTCTCGATTACCTGCAATTCATACGCCCGCTCTTTGGTCTCCCCGGCTCCTGCATACAAAATACCGGCTCCGTCCAGTGTCGTAAATGTATCGGACAACGCATCTCTTCCATAATCTAAGGTGTGATTGTTAGCGAGTGATACAATATCCACGCCCATCTCATTTAAAGCCTTCACATATTTCGGATCACAGCAAAACGTAAACTGTTTGTCCTCCATCGGCTCTCCACGGTTACTGAACGGGAACTCATTATTCACCATGAAAATATCTGCATCCTGCAGCTCCTGCAGCAGCTGCGGCTCCGTCCCTTTTTTAGATCACTTTTTCAATGCCGCCCGCATCATAGTTGCTTTTAAAGGCGTTTGCAAACAGTACATCCCCTGCAAAAATCAGTGTCGTGTCATCTGCTATGTCCGCTTCTTCCTGTTCTGTGTCGTTTTGGATCCTGTTCTGCCCGTCTGCTGCTTCCGTCTCTTCTGATTCTTCCGCTTCCGGTATCTGAACCGGTTCCTCCGTGCTGCTGATATCCGTCTCGGACAGTGCATCTTTCGCCGGCGCACCGCTCTGTCTTCCATGTGAAAAAATAATCAGTGTCACCATTGCAAGCATTGTCACAAGTGACAGTGCATACAAAACAATCCGTGTTCTTTTTCCCATTCCCCTGCTCCTGTTCTTCTTATTAAAATATACGAATTCTTGTATGTTTTTTCTTTCGTGTTCATCATATCATATTGTGATTAAAAAGACAAAGATTAGGAATTTTTTACCTGAAATGGAGGGGATACTAATGATAACAACAAGTGAACTTTTACAGTTAATGAGTTTGTTAATTAGTGTTGCCGGATTATTTTACCTCATCGGGAAAGATAATCACGGCAGAAAGGGAAAAAAAAAAAAAACCGCCCCGGCCAAGGTTGCGGTTATTTTTACATAACACATATAATCTAGGCTAACCGTCTATCGGCAGCACCTTTTTATGTTTATATTATATCATAAAGACAAAAAATGTAAACCATCTATTTTTTATCTCTTTTACTGCTGTGTCAAAACAGAAATATCTCCCACTCCTGCAGTCAGTTCCACTTCTGCTCCGCCGTTGCTTCCGGTCTCATACTCCGCATCAAAAGCCCCTTTCGACCGCCCGTTCAACCGAATTTCTCCAAGTCCGGCAGACAGATCAAATGCATAGCTTTTCTCTGTCCCGGTAAGAGAGACATTGACATCGCCGGTTCCTGCCTCCACTTCTAGTTTGTTTGAAACGCTTCCGCTGAACACGGCATCTCCAACTCCTGCTTCGATAGACACTTTCGGGAACTGTCCATTCAGAATCGACACATCTCCTGTGCCAACTTCAAACACGGCTTTCTCGCTGGCTGAAATCTGATTCACAGAGAGTTCTCCCACTCCAATAGACACATTTACTTTTCTTGCCGTAAACGCTTCGCTTTCCATGGAAATATCCCCGGCTCCCACTACAATGTCCAGTGTCAGATTTTCGCACTGTCTTGGCAGAACTACCGTAAAGGTCGGTCCTTTCTCAAAATGGTGGTGTCCGCTGTGATAGGATACCTTCAGAGCGGAATCCTTCTGTTTTGTAGAAAGATAATCCTGATACCCATTTTCCATTTTAATACTGATCTCATCCACAGAATCCGACACTTCAAAAATAAGTTCATTTACCACATCCAGTTCCAGTTTCAGGGAAGCATCTTCTGATGCCGGATAAGGTATAATGCAGCTTTCCGTTCCTGCCGGTTCACTCTTCAAATCCGTAAGATTCAGGATCCAGGAACCAAAACTCTCCACCGCCCTATTATCATCCACGAGCTCGTCATCCTCATCATCCCAGTCGTCATTATCCCAATCTTCGTCGTCCCAATCATCATCGTCATCATAATCATCATCCCAAAAATGATCCAAGATGCCATGTCCCTGATCATAAGCATAATAAACTCCATTGCCAATATGCCAGTTGCCAAAATCAAGTTCACCGGCAAGTGCTTTCCGGTGGATGGTTGACCATCCGGCTCCCATCACTGCGGCGATACCGCTGAAAACAATTCCGAGTGCGGCTAAGCTTCCTGCAATGATCAATATAATCTTTGTAAATTTTTTCATTTCATCTCACACTCCTCTCTTTGTCTTGCCAAATGCCTTTTTGCAAAGCTCTGCAATGCCTTTCACTGCCCATGGGACAAACCAGCCAAAGCACCATACCACAAGCCACACTGCAAGTACTCCAAGCGCAAGAACCAAAAGTCCACCGCCTAACAGTCCAAGACCTACTGCCACGCCTTTTGTGAAAAGATA
>ERZ791731.1287-NODE-1287-length-9853-cov-2.17636_pt1 | contig 9853 bp, 6 predicted proteins | sample MGYA00509954_ERZ791731 | MGnify/ENA primary metagenome ERZ791731 (study PRJEB30046, sample SAMN00715134) | human gut metagenome | study: EMG produced TPA metagenomics assembly of the A metagenome-wide association study of gut microbiota in type 2...
AAACGACTGTGCCCGCCGCGGCCAGGAGAACGCGGGAGCCCTGTTTTTGCAGCAGGTGGCCCAGTTTGGCGGCGGAGGTGGTTTTTCCCGTGCCGTTGACGCCTACGACCAGAATGACCAGCGGCTTTCCCTCCGGAGGAGCGGGCAGGGACGGAGCGGTAGCAGGAAAGGCCTGGCGGAGGACTTCACGGGTGGCTTCCACCAGGTTTTCCGCATCCAGTCCCTTGCTTTCCCTCAGTTGGTCCGCAATGTTCATGGCGCGCCGGATGCCGATGTCCGCAGTAACCAGGTCCGCTTCCAGTTCATCCCAGTCTATCCGGGAACCGCGGGAGAATTTGGTGAAGAGTTTTTTAAAGAATCCAGCCATGGTACAGGGTAGTGGTTACGCCGGGCGTTCCGTTTTTGAGATGCCGGCCAGCACGCCGTTGACGAAGCGGGGGGATTCCGCGGAGGAGAAGCGTTCCGCCAGGCGGATGGCTTCCGAGATGACGATGGGGGCGGCCAGGTCTTTGCGGTGAAGGAGTTCGTAGGCGCCCAGGCGCAGGATGGCGCGGTCAATGGCGCTGACGCGTTCCGGAGAGTAGTTTTCCAGGGTGCCGTTGATGGCGGCGTCCAGTTCGTCCCGGCGGCGCAGAATGTCTTCTCCCAGGGCTTTGGCTTCACGGTAGAGTTCATCCGCATCCTTTCCGGCTTCCACCACTTTTTTCATTTCCGCCAGGGAGGGGCGGCCGTCCGGGTGGATGAGGCAGTTGATGCGGTCGTTGATTTCCTGGAGCTTGTTGCAGGAGGAAACAAGGGGAGCCCAGATGCCGTTGTAGGCAGGGAAGTCCTTGAGGGCATCCAGCAGGCGGCGGCGCATCTGCATCAGGGTGGTGTTGAGTTCCTGCGCGGCGTCACAGGCGGCGGAAAGCGCGCCTTTGTCATTGGAGGGGTCTTCGTACAGGTTTTTTTTCAGTTGGAGCAGGGAGGCGTTGAATTCCCCTTCCTTGACCAGCAGGTCCTGGAGCAGGTCGCGGACGGGCAGGGTGAGGGGGTCGTGCTGAAGCTTGTCCGCCGTTTCCCGCGCACGGGTGACGAAGAGGCGCAGCTTGTCCGGATAGTCCCGGGTCAGGTGGCCGGAGACGGCCTTGGCCCTGAGCTTGCAGTAGTCCCCGCGGAAGGGTTCCATCAGGATGTCCCAGATGCCTTCGTCCTGTTCCTGCTCCTCTTCCGGAGTCTGGGAGGTGGCGTAGAGGTATTGGAGGGCTGCTTGTCTGATTTGGTTGCGTGAGAGCATGGCGGTAGAGAAGAGAGAGGGAGGATGTGCCTTATTGCCGGGAGAGGGAGTTGAGGAAGAGTTCCGCCATGCGGGCTGCGGTGCGGGCCGCTTCCCGGCCGCGGTTGAGCTGGGAGGCGATGCAGCGGGCAAAGGCCTGCTTTTCATCGTTCAGGAGCAGGACTTCATGAATGACGGGCGTGGTGAATTCCAGCGCGAGCCGCATCAGGGCCTGCGTGATGGTGGACCCGATGAGGTCCGCGTGGTCCGTGCTGCCGCGCAGGATGACTCCCAGGGCCACCACGGCGTCCGGGCGTTTTTCCGGAGAGCGGGAGAGGACGGATTTGATGGTGACCGGGATTTCAAAGGCTCCCGGTACGCGGATGATTTCCAGCCGGACTGCGGGGAGCACGGCTTCCAGTTCTTCCGAGCAGTTGTCCACCAGGGCCTGGGTGTATTGCTCATTGTATTCCGAGGCGACGATGCAGATTTTGGCGCGCGTGCCCGTGGCGCGCTGGCGGCGTGGAAGTTCCGTGGACATGGAGGGATGGGATGGAGTGGGAGTTTACAGGATGTGGCCCAGCTTGCATTTTTTGGTAGCCAGGTATTTGCTGTTTTGTTCGTTGGGGGGGATGACGAGGGGAACCTGTTCCGTGATTTTAATGCCGAAGCCTTCCAGCCCCACGATTTTCCGGGGGTTGTTGGTGAGCAGGCGCAATTGGTCCGCTCCCAGGTCATGCAGAATCTGGGCGCCGATGCCGTAGTCGCGAAGGTCGTCCGGGTAGCCGAGCTTGAGGTTGGCTTCCACAGTGTCCAGCCCCTGTTCCTGGAGCTTGTAGGCCTTGAGTTTTGCCGCCAGGCCGATGCCGCGGCCTTCCTGGCGCAGGTAGAGGAGCACGCCGCCTTCCTGCGCAATGCGGCGCATGGCGGTGTGGAGCTGGCTGCCGCAGTCGCACCGGCGGGGGGCGAAGACGTCCCCCGTAAGGCATTCGCTGTGCACGCGCACCAGCGTGGGTTTGTCCGGGGAGATTTCCCCGTGCACCAGGGCCAGGTGAAGGGCTCCGTCCAGATGGGATTCATAGAGGTGGCAAATGAAGTCGCCGTAGTCCGTGGGCATCTTGACGGTTTCCACCAGGCGTATCTGCTTTTCCTTGGCCCGGCGGTATTCGATAAGCTGGGCCACGGTGCAGGCTTTCAGGCCATGTTTTTTCTGGAAGCCGCCCAGGTCGCCGGTGCGGGCCATGGTGCCGTCTTCCTTCATGATTTCACAGCAGACGCCGGCAGGCTGGAGGCCCGCCATGCGCACGAGGTCGATGGTGGCTTCCGTATGGCCGGCGCGGCGCAGCACCCCGCCGGGAACGGCTCGGAGAGGGAAGGTATGGCCTGGCTGCACAAAGTCATTGACGGTGGCCTTGGGGTCCGCCAGCGTGCGGATGGTCAGGGCGCGTTCCGCGGCGCTGATGCCCGTGGTGATGTCATGGGCCGCATCCACGGAGACGGTGAAGGCGGTGGACATGTTTTCCCGGTTGACGGAGGTCATGAGCGGGAGCTGGAGGGCGTCCGCCCGTTCCGGGGAAAGCGGGGCGCAGACGAGGCCCCTGGCGTGGGTGACCATGAAGTTGATGGCTTCCGTCGTAGCGAATTCGGCGGCAATGATGAGGTCCGCCTCGTTTTCACGGCCGGGGTCGTCCGTAACGATGATCATCCGTCCCTGCCGTATTTCTTCCACGGCTTCGTCAACGGTGCAGAATTGAAGTTGGTTGTCCATAAAGGGGATGAAAGGAGAGGAGGTTATTTTTGCTTTTTGGCCCAGGAGTCCTTAAGGGCCACGGTGCGGTTGAAGACGGCGCGCTTGCCCGGTACATGGTCCCTGCGGTCCGCCACAAAGTAGCCGAGGCGTTCAAACTGGCAGCGGAATTCAGGTTCCGCTTCAGCCAGGGATGGTTCCAGCTTGGCGTTCGTGATGACGGTCAGGGAGCCGGGATTCATGACGGAGAGGAAGCCTTCTTCCGCGGCATCCGGGTTTTCTTCCGTGAAGAGGCGGTCGTAGATGCGGATTTCACCGTCCACGGCGTCCCTGGTGCTTACCCAGTGGATGGCCGCCCGGCACTGGATTCCTTCCGGAGGGTTGGAGCCGATGGTGCCGGGGATATGCTCGCAGAAGATTTCCGTGATGTTTCCGTCCGCATCCTGCCGGTAGTCCGTACAGGTGATGCAGTAGCCGCCGCGGAGGCGCACTGTGCGGCCGGGAGCCAGTCGGAAGTATTTCTTGGGCGGGTCCAGCATGAAGTCGTCCCGTTCAATCCAGACTTCCCGGGTGATGGGAAGACGGCGGGTTCCTTCCTCCGGTTTTTCCGGATTGTTCAGCACTTCCGCCATTTCCTCCGCGCCTTCCGGCAGAGAGGGGGTGGGTAGCCTGAGGGGATTGAGCACGGCCATGCGGCGCGGAGCGTTGGCGTTCAGGTCTTCCCTCACGCTGTATTCCAGCAGGGCCACGTCCGTGAAGCCGTTGAATTTGGTGATGCCTATGGTCTGGCAGAAGTTGCGGATGGCGGCGGGCGTGTAGCCGCGGCGGCGCATGCCGGAGACGGTGGGCATCCGGGGATCGTCCCAGCCGCTGACGTGCCCTTCCTGCACCAGATGGAGCAGCTTGCGCTTGCTCATGACGGTGTAGGTGAGGTTGAGGCGGGCGAATTCCGTCTGGCGCGGGCGTGCCGGCACGGGGCAGTTTTCAATCACCCAGTCGTACAGGGGACGGTGGTTTTCAAATTCCAGCGTGCAGAGGGAGTGGGTGATGTGCTCGTAGGCATCCTCCAGCGGGTGGGCGAAGTCGTACATGGGATAGATGCACCATGTGCCGCCCGTGTTGTGGTGTTCCGCGAACATGATGCGGTACAGCACGGGGTCCCTCATGTTCATGTTGCTGGAGGCCATGTCTATTTTGGCGCGCAGAATGGCTTTTCCTTCCGGGATTTCCCCGTTTTTCATGGCCTGAAAGCGTGCCAGGTTTTCTTCCACGGAACGGTTCCGGTAGGGGGATTCCTGGCCGGGCACGTTCACGTTGCCGCGCTGGGCGCGTATTTCCTCCACCGTTTGTTCGTCCACGTAGGCCAGTCCCTTGTTGATGAGGGCGACGGCGCATTCGTAAAAGAAATCGAACATGTTGCTGGCAAAAAAGAGATTGTCCCCCCAGTCGAACTGTTCGGTTGTGTTGTCTTCCTGGATGCTGTCCACATATTCCTGGTCTTCCTTGCTGGGGTTGGTGTCGTCAAAGCGCAGGTGGCAGCGCGCGCCCGGAAATTCCTGGGCGATACCGAAATTGAGGCAGATGGATTTGGCATGTCCGATATGGAGGTAACCATTGGGTTCCGGAGGAAAGCGGGTTACCGGTGCCTGATGCTTGCCGGAGGCAAGGTCATCAGAAATCATATCGCGGATGAAATCTCGGCGTTCGGCAGGCTGCAATGACATGGCGAAAATTCTACTACCAAATTTCCTTCTCTGCAAGCGTGTTCACTCGGAATGACATGGGGAGGAATACGGCGGATAAAGAGAGTTTTTTATCTTTTCCCGGAAGGCACCGGTTATAAAATTTAAATAATTTATATATAGGAATGTTTGGGAATGTGGATTTCTGATGAAGGTTGGCTAAAAAATCCCCAGTCTTTTACTAGGAAAAAATGTTGTCGGCCGCTTCGCCTTGTGTTCAAGGTTCTGAGGAATGGTTGTCAGTTATAGAATATTTTAAATGTAAGATACCTAGGTTAAATTTAAAGTTCAGGAAAAAAGAGGTGGAACGGGATGGTTCGGGAAAGCGGCTGAGCTGGAGTTCAATGGGACATCCTTGAAAATTTATGCAGAATAACCGGCAAAAGGAAAGTTTGAAAGACAGGTATTGCAAAAGAATCAAAAACGTGCATATTGAACTCCGGTGAATCTGAATTGTCCACAGTGCAAACGACATATCAATGTTCCTTCCGCTGCGGAGGGTTCCATGGTGAATTGCAGCAAATGCGGCCATGAGTTTCTTTGCGACAGGGAAAAGCTGATCCCCAAGAAGCCTTTTGCCAGGGCGAAGAAGGCCGTTACCGTGCATACCCCCAAAGACCGCCGGGAGGCCATTCAGAGCGCCTTGATGGAAACGGGGCTGATTCAACTGATGTGCCTTTGCGCCTCCCTAGTCATCGCCGCCGGCTGCGTCTGGCTTTTTTACAATGCCTCTTCCGAGATGGACGGGACCTTTTTCCTTTCCATGCTGCAGCAGCCCCAGCAAAAGGCGTTCGCCCTGTTTTTCGCCTGTCTTGCGGGGGGCTTGATGGCCTGCGCCGGACGCAGGCACAAGATTGTTTTCATTTTGCTGGGCTTTCTGGTGGCGGGGGGCATTGCCTCCCTGCCTTTCGTGTATCCGGTCAAACTGAATCCCTCCCTGCTCGGCGGGAAGGAAGCGGTCGCCCAGGCTGAGGAGGAGGAAGGCGTCTCCGGCTTTACCAGCATGAGCCTGGAACAACTGGCCGAACAGAACGCTTCCGTTCAGAATTACGGGGAAGGGGATTTGAAGCCCCTGTTTGCCGCCATTGACCGGAAAGAGGCCCAGGGTGTTCTGGGCGTGTGGGTGGTCGGGGTGAATGCGGCCAACCGGGACATGGTGAAGGCGTATTTGAAGAGGATGGCCCAGTCTGAGGACGAGCCGATTTTTTATGACCGCAAAGGCACGGGCGGCGGCTTGTTCGTTATTACTCCTACTCCCATCACATTTAAGGAGTTTGTGGACGTGGCGGCCAAGATGGGGAACGTGACTTTGCAGGACAAGGAGCGTTTCTTTGTGGAAGTGGTTCTGAACCGGGACAAGTTTGAAGCGCGCCCGGCTTCCGCCGCGTTGCAGGATGAACGCCACCAGTATTTCGTACTGGCCAATTTGAAGGAATTGTCCTGTCTGGACATCCGGCGCGTGATTGCCGCAGCAAAGCGCCTGGCTTCCGTGAAGCCGAACAAGATGCGCCATGAAGTTTCCGCCAAGCTGGTGGAGCTTCTCCGGGAGCCGTGGGGGCGTGATGCGGAGTATGTGACCGCTTTGGCTTCCGCCCTCGTCGTGTGGGCGGAGCCGGATAACACGGAGGCGCAGCGCGTGGTTTACTATGTGGCTACGGAGTTGAAGAAGGCGGACTGCGAGATTCCTGCCTCTCTGGTCAGGTTTTTGCTGCACGGTCCGGAGAAGAAGAGCTTTGCGCTGCTTCTGGATGAATGGAAAAAGGATCCCCAGAAGTGGGAGGACGAGTGCAAGGCCGTCGGTCCCACCGGGGAAGCCGACATTATCCGGCTGATGAACGAGTCGGACGATTTTGTGCTGAAACGTTCCGCCGCCCGTATTCTTGGGGAAATTGGTTCGGAGGCTTCCCTGTCCGCGCTAAAGGCTTTCACCCATGACGCCGACAACGAATTGCGCCTGTGCGCGGAGCTGTCCGTAAACCTGATTGAAAAGCGGCTGGGGATAGATTCTTCCGCGAAGAACCCCCAGTAGGGACGGCATCCGTTTCTGGAAGAGGGCCGGATGGACAGGGCGGGAGGTTTTTTATGCCCGGTCTGAATGGGACGCGTCGCACCGCTCTTTTTTCAGCTGAATGGTTCACGGGGCCGGAGGGAAGGCGGCCGCGTTTTTTTCTTTTGCGGCTGTTTTTTCATGAAGATGCGGGGAAAATGGCAAGAGGCGTTTTTGGAGTCATTTTAAACGATCTTCCTTTCCTGTACGGCTTCCTAGTTGTTTCTTTTGTGATATTTTTACCATTTGGGCGCATTTGAGGGGAGGAAAGTTGTTTTTGTCCCGGAAGCGTCTCTTTTTTGGTTGCGGAGAAAAGCCAATTTACTAGAATGCAACGACCATGACAGACCAAGAAAACATGAAGGCCGCCGTTCCGGATGCGGCCAGGCGATACATGCGCTACCTCCTCATCATGGCCGGTTTGGGCGGCCTGCTCTACGGTGTGGACGTCGGCGTGATTGCAGCGGCGCTCCCCTACATTGAGCAGACGGCTGGTTTCAATCCCTCCCAGCTTTCCCAGGTGGTGGCGGCCGTGCTGTTCGGCAGCGTGCTTTCTTCCCTGTTTGCCGGGTATCTGGCGGACAAGTTGGGACGCAAGGCGCTGATTACCGTAGCCGCCGCCCTGTTCACGGTGAGTATTCCCGTGATCTGCCTGTCCCAGGAAGTGTTCGGCATCATGCTGCTGGGCCGTATTCTCCAGGGCGCCAGCGCTGGTATTGTAGGCGTGGTGGTTCCCCTGTACCTGGCTGAGTGTTTGAGCGCGGAATCCCGTGGCAAAGGGACGGGGATGTTCCAGTTCCTGCTGACGGTGGGCCTGGTGTTCGCCGCCGTAGTCGGTCTGCTTGCCGCCAGTTATGTGGGCGGCGTGGAAAATTCCGGCGCGAGCGAGGAAACGCTGTCTTCCGCCAAGATTTTTGCGTGGCAGGCCATTTTCTGGGTTTGCGCCGTTCCCGGCCTTTTCCTGTTTTTCGGTTCCTTCCGTTTGAGTGAATCCCCCCGCTACCTGTTCCGCCGCGGCCGCAAGGATGAAGCCATGGCCGTGCTGGTGCGCAGTTATGGAGATGTGCGCGCCAAGGAGGTGTTTGATGAAATGGTCCACATTGAAGAGGAAGAGAAGCAGAAGGCTGAAGAGCTCAAGAAGCAGAGTTCTTCCGGTGAATCCCTTCTTCAGCGCAAGTATGTGTATCCCTTTGTTCTGGCGGTCCTCGTCCTGGCGTTTACGCAGGCCACGGGTATCAACTCCGTGCTGAATTACTCCGTGAAGGTGTTCCAGCAGGCCGGCCTGGAAGGCACCACCGCCAACTGGGCGGACTTCACCATCAAGGTGGTGAACTGCTTGATGACCATCGTCGCCATGATCCTGGTGGACCGCAAGGGCCGCAAGTTCCTGCTCAAGATCGGCACTGCCGGCATTGTGGTGGGTCTGCTCGGCACCGGGTTCCTGTTCAATAATGTGGAAAAAGCCCGCAAGGACGTGACCACGGACGTGGCCGCCCTGCTGGCCGCCCAGAGCCCTTCCGTCCAGAAGGAGTTTGACCAGGGCAAGGACGTAGGCTCCATCCGCACGCTGCAGCTGGAACGCACGCCCGATTCCCCCTTCGTCAAGAACCTGCTTGCCAAGAACGGCATGGGCGACAAGGACATCAACAGGATGCAGCTCATCATCACCTATGACCAGCCGGAAGCCAATCCCGCCTGGTACCAGTTCCTGATGGGTTCTTCCACCCAGCTTTCCGTGGTGGAATTTTCCGAGCTGACCAAGGATGCCAAGGATATCAAGAAGGAAGAGGACAAGGCTTCCCTGGCCGTGATCAAGGCCGTTCCGGATTCCACCAACAAGATGGTGGTGAACGGCAAGGACGGCTATGCCATGAAGCCCGTTTCCATCCTGAAGGCGGAACTGGGCGAGAAGCCGGATACCTCCATGGGCTGGGGCGTGACCGCCTTCTTCATCATCTTCATCGCGTTTTATGCCACTGGCCCCGGCGTGTGCGTCTGGCTGGCCCTGTCCGAACTGATGCCCGCCCGCATCCGTTCCAACGGCATGGCGATTGCGCTGCTGATCAACCAGCTTGTTTCCACGATCATTGCCGGTTCCTTCCTTCCGTGGGTGGGAAGCTGCGGCTATTCCGGCGTGTTCTTTACGCTGGGCGGCATTACGGTGCTGTACTTCATTACGGTGACCTTCTTCCTGCCTGAAACCAAGGGCCGTTCCCTGGAGGAAATCGAAGGCTACTTCACAACAGGCAAGATGCCGGAAGATCTCAAGATGATCGGTGAAGGCATTGAAGCGGAAGAATAATCTTCCCTCCTGTGGTTTTCAAAGCCGCCTCCCCGTCCGGGGGGCGGCTTTTTCATGTTCCGCCAGAGGAAAATGTTTGCTCCATGGCTCCGGAAACCTGGCTGTTCCGGGCTTCCGGCATTTCCGGAAGGAGCATGCCGGGCGTGTTTAAGACCGGAAGAGGCGGCTTGCGTAAGGTCTCTTTTGTACCGGAGAGGTCCGGGGATGAATCCAGGAACGAGCAGGCCAAGGCTCTGCTGCGGCTCGCTTGAAAGACCCATGGCGGACGGGAACGGCCAGACCCCTTTTTCCGCTTTCACTGGAAAGGAAGATGGCGTTACTCGGTACGCGGTGCTTTTTTCTGTTTGGCCTGCCAGTCTTTAATGGCTTCCGCAATGGGGGGATACCCGTTTTTTATGTGGAAGTCATAGGCGGTCTGGCCGTCATCGTTGCGAAGGGCGGGATTGGCGCCGTTGTCCATGAGGCAAACGGCTATCTCCGGAGAGTTGCAGGCCATCAGCGGCGTCAGGCCGTCCACGTCCGGCTGGTTGGGGTCCGCTCCCGCCTTGATGAGAAGTTCAATGAGGGGGATGAGGCGTTCCGCCGGTTTTTCCTTGGTGCAGACCAGATGCAGGGGGGACTGCTTGCTTTCAAAGAAGCGTTCGTTGACGTCGCAGCCTGCCTTGATGAGCCGTTCGTAAATGGCAGGGGAAAGGCTGAGGAAGCCGACTCCGCGCGCCTGGGCGTTTAACCTGCGCTTGAGGTCCGGAGGACCGGCGGT
>ERZ791731.1290-NODE-1290-length-9817-cov-3.23376_pt1 | contig 9817 bp, 5 predicted proteins | sample MGYA00509954_ERZ791731 | MGnify/ENA primary metagenome ERZ791731 (study PRJEB30046, sample SAMN00715134) | human gut metagenome | study: EMG produced TPA metagenomics assembly of the A metagenome-wide association study of gut microbiota in type 2...
CCCATTGCACTTATAGGTTACTTTCTGTGCGCCCTGGCTCACCTTAATATCAATGGAGGTTCCCTGATCCACATAGGAACCATGGGAATAGCTCTGATAGCAGATCATGCCCTCTCCCACTTCATCGCTGTAAATATGGGTCACACTGCCTACTGTCAGTCCGGCCTCGATTGCTTCCACCGTACCATCCTGCTCTGACAGTCCGATCAGGTTCGGCACGCGGATCTTCGTATCTTCCTTTCCCAGGCTTACGGTAACGGTGATCACACTGCCTTTCGGCGCCTTATTTCCATCTGCGGGAGTCTGGGCGATCACGCGTCCTGCTTCTATGGTGTCGGAATAATCCTCTGTCTTATTGACCAAAAAGCCCTTGCTTACCAGCTGTGTATTCGCCTCGTCAAAAGTAAGTCCCACCACATTCGGAACTTCTACGCCCTGGGTTCCGGCGCTTGCCGTAAGTGTTACCTTGCTGCCCTTGTCAATCTGGGCACCCTCGCTGACGTCGGTACTGATCACCACACCTTCTGCCACGGAATCAGATTCCTCATATACAACTTCCGTCAGAATTCCCAGTCCGGTCAGTGTATTTCTCGCATCATCCACATTCATGCCCTTCACATCCGGCATGGCGACTTTCTCTGCCTCTTCTTTGGTTTCCTCCGTAGTGATGATCGGGCCGGAAGGATTATTGCCTTCGTTCTTTTTCCCGCCGAAGATCTTCACCGCCAGTACGATCAGGATAATACAGATCACCACTCCCGCAACGATTGCCAGAACCGTTGTCACGCGTTCCATCTTGGGATCGTAATCATAATCATCCTCTCCCTCTGCCTCTTCATCATTCTCATACATGGCTTCTGTATCGGAACGTAGGCGCATCGTCTCATCATGATCCTGTTCTTCATACTCCCGGCCACTCTGATACGGAACTTTTCTCTTGATCTGTGCCATATCTTCATCCGAGATCATCCGGGTGCCGCCTTCCATATCCGGATCCTTGTTCACGACAAAGTCCTCCTCCGGATTGATCAGGGACTGCTTCAGGTCTGCAATCAGTTCTGCCATGTTCTGATATCTGCGGTCCGGTGATTTCTGACAACACTTTAATACAATACTTGCAACGCTGGAAGGGATCTCCGGCACGAATTCCTTGGGAGAAGGCATTTCTTCCTGAATATGCTTGATGGCGATCGCTACCGTCGTCTCCCCATTGAAGGGGACTCTTCCCGTAAGCATTTCGAACATGGTGATACCCAGTGAATAGATATCACTCTTCTCATCACTGTAACCGCCTCTGGCCTGTTCCGGAGACGTATAGTGTACACTTCCCATTACATTGGAAGTAATCGTATTGCTGGTCGCTGCCTTGGCAATACCGAAATCCGTTACTTTTACTTTGCCGTCTTTGGAAATAATGATATTCTGCGGTTTGATATCCCGGTGAATAATATGATTATTATGTGCTGCCTCAATGCCCATACTCACCTGGATGGCAATGCTTACTGCTTCCTTGTAAGACAGACGGGCCTTTTTCTCAATGTACTTTTTGAGGGTAATGCCCTCCACCAGTTCCATTACAATATAGTAGATTCCGTTTTCTTCCCCTACATCATAGACATTTACGATATTGGGATGCATCAGTCCTGCTGCCGCCTGGGCCTCAATACGGAATTTGGATACAAAATTAGCATTCTCGCTGAATTCCTGCTTCAATACCTTGATTGCCACATATCGGTTCAACTTATGACATTTTGCTTTATAGACATCTGACATACCGCCGGTTCCGATTTTCTCCAGAATCTCATAGCGATCGCCGATCATCATTCCTATTTTGATCATTATTGCTCTCCATTCTTATATAACCTAAGTAACTAAGAGTATTATCTGTCTTATGCGCACGGCTCAATAAGGATAACACTGATATTGTCTCTGCCGCCGTTTGCATTGGCTGCCTCTACCAGACGCTCTGCTTTCTCCACAAGATCTCTTGCACCACTGATGATCATGCGGATCTCTTCATCTTCCAGCATATTCGTCAGTCCGTCCGAACACATAAGGACAGTATCGCCTTCCCTGAGTTCTACGGTAAAAAAGTCCGGCTCTACATGATCCTCCGCACCTACCGCTCTGGTAATAATATTCTTGTCAGGATGATTTCTTGCATCCGCACGGTCTAATCCGCCCATACGTATCATTTCCTCTACAAGAGAATGATCCCTCGTAATCTGCCGTATCTCACGATTCACCACATAAAGTCTGCTATCACCCACATTGGCCACCTGTAAAAATCTGCCCATGCAGGATGCCACCACAACCGTCGTTCCCATTCCTTCCAGCTTCTTGTCTTCGCCGGCTCTCCTGCGGATCACCTCATTGGCTTCCTCGATCGCTCTACGGAAAATCAGCGTGGGATTTTTTTCAAAAGAACTCTGCATCTCAGCCAGCATGGTCTCTACTGTCACTTTGGATGCATAATCTCCCGCATTATGTCCGCCCATACCGTCCGCTACAATAAACACGTTGGGCAGATTTCCCACCGGTTCCTCAGAGGTATAGATATAGTCCTGATTTACTTTTCTTTTCCTTCCGATATCGGTTATGGAAAACGTCTTGAGCACGTCAATTTTCCTCCTGTGAGAGTCCGTCCGGGTTCTGCATCTCCTGTGTATGACGACGCCTTAACTGTCCGCAGGCTCCGTCAATATCCCGGCCCATCTCTCTTCTAATTGTAACATGTATCTTCTTACTTTCAAGTTTATTTTTAAACGCCTGAATATGCCCGGTATCCGACTGCACGAAGTCCCGCTCTTTAATCGGGTTTACCGGAATCAGGTTAATATGACAGCATAAAGGCTTTGCCAGAGCGATCAGCTCTTTGGCATCCTCTTCCGTATCGTTCACACCGCCTACCAGACTGTATTCAAAAGTGATCCGGCGCCCGGTCTGTTCAAAATAATACCTGCAGACTTCCATCAGTTCTTTGATGGAATACCTGTTGGCAATGGGCATCAGTTTTCTTCTTTTTTCATCTGTGGTTGCATGCAGTGACAATGCCAGGGTAATCTGCAGCTTCTCATCTGCCAGCTGTCGCATTCTCGGCACGATTCCGCAGGTGGACACCGTGACATTTCTCTGGCTGATGTTTAATCCATTCTCATCCGTCAGCAGATGCAGAAACTTTAGAATATTATCATAATTGTCCATGGGTTCTCCGGTTCCCATGACTACCACATTGGAGACCCGTTCCTGCGTCAGTCTCGTGATGGCATAGATCTGATCTAACATCTCCGAAGGCGTCAGGTTCCGCTCCAGTCCATCCAGGGTGGACGCACAGAATCTGCAGCCCATCCGACATCCCACCTGGGAAGAAATGCACACACTGTTGCCGTGTTTGTACTGCATCCACACGCTTTCCACCACATTGCCGTCAGACAGTTCAAATAAAAACTTTTTCGTTCCGTCGATCTTCGACTCCTGTATTCTGACAGGCTTTACACAGGTATATTCATACTTTTCCTTGCATTGTTCCCTGAATTTTGCGGAGAGATTGGTCATCTCGTCAAAGCTTCTCGCTAACTTCACATGCATCCACTCATACATCTGTTTTGCCCGGAAAGCTTTCTCTCCCATACTCTCCAGTTCGGTCTTCAGTTCCTCCAGATTCAGGGATTTGATATCTTTTTTACTATCCATGTCTTATATCTCACGTTCTTCTGCGCAGCCTTGCAAAGTAGAATCCGTCGGTCTCATCCGTTCCCGGCAGAAGTTGTCTCTCCTCCTCTAAAACGAACGGGAACTTTTCCGTGATCCATGCTGCCATGTTCTGATTCTCTTCTCTGTTGATCGTGCAGGTGCTGTACAACAACACGCCACCCGGCTTCACATACCGCCATCCGGCTTCCACAATCTGCCTCTGCAGTTCATGGATAGATTTAAGGCCTTCCGGTGTCACACGATATTTAATGTCTCTCTTTTTGCCCATGACACCTAAGCCCGAACAAGGGACATCCATCAACACAACATCCGCAGATGCTTCCCTCTCTGCGTCATAAACCGTGGCATCATGCACTTCCACTTTCACATTGGTGCGGTGCATACGCTCCAGATTCTCAAGGATCAAAGCAGTCTTATATTCTGACACATCGCGGGATAACACATGTCCCGTCTCTTTCGTATATTCTGCCGCCAGGATCGTCTTACCTCCCGGTGCAGCACACAGATCCATAACAAAGTCTCCGGGATTTATTTTTGCTGCTTTTACCGCCAGGGCGGAAGAAGCATCCTGTACAGTGAATTTTCCTTCGGCAAATCCGGGCAGTTCGCTGACGTTTTCCAGATTTTCCGCCAGATATACATAGGGAAGCAACTTATGTGCGCTTAAATGGACCCCAGTAGCCTCTATCTGTTTCTTAAGATCCTCACGTTCCGTTTCCGACAATTCCAGGCAAAAACGCAGAGATACCGGATGAATCTTAAGCAGTCCCATGAGAAGTGTTTCCGTTCCTTCCGTTCCGTATACCGGAAGCCACAGATTCACGATCCATTCTGGCATGGAATATTTTACGCTGAAATATTTCACAGGATCCGCAGGATCCGGCAGGGGCATATTTTCCTTGCTGCGGGATATATTACGCAGGACGGCATTGACAAACCCCTTCAGAGTACGAAAGCCGCGCTTTGCCGCAAGCTTGCAGGCTTCATTACATACCGCACTGTCCGGCACCGCATCCATATATAGGATCTGATAGGTACTCATGCGGAGCAGACAACGGATCAGCGGCTTCATCTTACGGACCGGAACCGAAGAGAACCGGTTCAGATAATAATCCAGCTCCAGCTGTCTCTCTATAGTACCCTCCGTAACTCTCTTGATAAATGCCTTATCTCTGGGATCCAGGTAATCGTATTTATCCAGCACTGCTTTTATTAATTTATGGGAAAAATCCTGCCCCTTTTCCAGGTCCAGCAGGATCTCCACAATAATCTCTCTTGTATCGGTGGTTGCAGGCTTCCCCATGCTTAGTTTCTCCTTCTGCGGTTACCGCCATACAGCAGGATCAGACGAAGCAGCTGTAATGCGGAGGATGCTGCTCCCGCTACATAGGTAAGGGCTGCCGCTGTCAGCACCTTTTTACCGCCGCTTACTTCTTCACTGCCTAACAGTCCGTATTCCTCCACCTTCACGATTGCTCTGCGGGAGGCATTGAATTCCACGGGAAGTGTCACCAGCTGGAAGATCACGGTCAGGGCAAATGCCCAGATTCCCAACTGGATCAATGTCTGGTTCCAGCTGAGCAGTACTCCTAAGAAAATCAAGGGAATACTTAAGTTGCTTCCGATGTTCACCACCGGTACCAGCGCTGCACGAACACTCATAGGTGCATAGCCATGGGCATGCTGGATCGCATGTCCGCACTCATGGGCAGCCACACTGACTGCGGTCACAGAGGTTCCGTTATAGTTGCTGTAGGACAATCGTACTGTATCCGTACGGGGATCATAATGGTCCCCATCCTTGGAATTCAGGCACTCGATCTGTACATTATATAATCCTTCTCTGTTGAGAATATTGCGGGCAGCTTCCGCTCCCGTCATTCCCCTCATATTCCGGACCTTACTGTATTTGCGCATGGTGGAGTTCACCAGCGCACTGGCCCCAAGGCATAACACCAGTCCGATCAATACCAGAAAATACGTAGGATCAAAATAATAACCATATCCATAATAACCACCGTACATAGCAAAGTCTCCTTTCTTATTGTCCTATTACTTATCTTGTTTGTCACTTCCCAGGATCTCTCCCGGCTGCACCTTCACGCCTAACAGGAAATCATGGGCTGTCATACGCTTTTTGCCTTCCAGCTGCAATTCCATGACCTTCAGACCGCCTTCCGACGCTGCCACTTCAAATGAGTCTTTATTTACCGTAAGGATCGTTCCCGGGGTTTCCCTGTGAGCCGTCACCATGGGAATTGCCTTCCAGATCTTTAACTGTTTTCCGCGATAAAATGTGTAGGCACTGGGCCATGGAGTGAGTCCTCTGATCAGTCTGTCCAGTTCGGCTGCCGTTTTGGTGAAGTCCAGTCTGCCCATTTCTTTGGTGATCAGTGCAGCATAGCAGGTCTTCGCGTCGTCCTGTTTTTCCGGGGTCAGCTTTCCTGCTTCTAAGAGCGGCAGTGCCTCGGTGATCGCTTCTCCGCCGAGCACCATAAGCTTGTCGTGCAGTGTTTCAAAAGTATCTTCCGAAGTAATGGGAATCTTCTTCTGATACAGCATATCTCCGGTGTCCAGTCCGGCATTCATCTGCATGATGGTCACACCGGTCTCCGTCTCTCCGTCGATGATCACTCTCTGGATTGGAGATGCACCACGGTATTTCGGAAGCAGGGATGCGTGAATATTCAGGCATCCGTACTTCGGCAGATCCAGGATCTCCTGAGACAGGATCTGTCCGAAAGCTGCCACAATATAGACATCTGCGGGATATTTTTTCAATTCTTCAATAGCCTCGGGAGTCTTGATCCTGCGGGGCTGGAATACCGGGATGCCGTATTTTACGGCACATTCCTTCACCGGTGGGAACTGTAACTGCCCGCTTCTTCCCTTTGCCTTGTCCGGCTGGGTCACCACTGCGGTGATCTCATGTCCCTGTGCGATCAAAGCTTCCAGAGCTCCCACTGCGAAATCAGGGGTTCCCATAAATACGATCTGCATAGCTTATCTCCTTCCCGGAATACTTATTCTTCTTCCTCATCCTCATAGGTCATGTCCTGCAGAGGACCTTCCGCCTTCTCCACATAGATATGTCCATCCAGGTGATCCAGTTCGTGGCAGATGGCTCTTGCCAACAATTCCGTACCCTCTACCTCGATGGGCTTCATGTTCACATCCAAAGCTACCGCTTTCACATAATTGGGTCTGGTCACGATACCAAACTTTCCGGGAACACTTAAGCATCCTTCCTGTCCGGTCTGCTCTCCGCTGCTCTCCACGATCCGGGGATTAATAAGAATATACGGATCCTCTCCGGTGGTGTCGATCACCACAATTCTCTTAAGTATACCCACCTGGGGAGCTGCCAGTCCCACGCCGTTGGCGTCATACATGGTCTCTAACATGTCCTCGATCAATTCCTTCGTCCGGGGAGTCATCTCCTTGACTTCCTTACAGGTCTTGGTCAGTACTTCATCTCCATATTCACGAATATTTCTGATTGCCACAGTTATTACCTCCTATAACACGTTTACCGGGTCAAAATCGAATTGTATACTCAGCTGTCTTGGCTGCCACTGTCTCAAAGTCTCCTCCACACAGTCTTTTACCGCCACCAGCGTATCATACTCCGCATGCTTCGCATAGAACACATACCGGTAAATATCGTTGATTTTACTGATATTTGCAGGGGTCGGTCCCAATATCTGCAAAAAGTCCATATTAGACTTTACCACATCTGCCAGCCTCTGGGCAAGTTGTTTTACGTTTTCTTCCTCTTTGCCGTAGATCTGCACCGCCAGCATATGCGCTGCGGGAGGATATCCCGACAGCTCTCTGTACAGGATCTCCTCCTCATAAAAGCTCTTATAATCCTGAGCTGCCGCGCAGGTAATGGCATAATGATCCGGCTGGTAAGTCTGGATCACCGCTTCTCCCGGAAGTGCCCCTCTGCCTGCTCTGCCCACTGCCTGGGTCAGCAGCTGGAATGTCCTCTCTCCGGCACGGTAATCCGAGGCGTTTAAGGACAGATCTGCCGCCAGGATCCCCACCAGGGTCACCTTCGGGAAATCATGCCCCTTCACGATCATCTGGGTGCCGATGAGCACATCTGCCTCTCCATTCGCGACTGCGGACAATATTTTCTCATAGCTGTCCTTCGTCCGCGTGGTATCCGCATCCATCCGCAGCGTCCGCACCCCCGGATACAGTTCTTTCAATTTATCTTCGATCTGCTGGGTACCTGCTTTGAATCCCAGAATATATTTCGATCCACACTTCGGGCATAGCTTTGGCATGGGCTGCATATAGCCGCAATAATGGCAGATCAGCCTTCCCCCTTTATGTTCCGAGAGGGAGACATCGCAGTGGGGGCATTTCATGACTTCACCGCAGGCACGACAGGATACGAATCCTGCATACCCTCTTCGATTTAAAAACAGGATGGTCTGCTGCCCCTTGCTTAGCCGGTCTGTCATCAGTTCCTGTAACTTCCTGCTGAAAATAGAACGGTTGCCCTCCTGCAGCTCCTGCCTGAGATCCACCGTGTGTACCGTGGGCAGTTCTCCGCCGGTCAGGCGTTTCGTCAGATGGAACAGCCTGTATTCTCCCTTTCCGGCGCGGTAATACGCCTCTAAGGAAGGGGTCGCCGATCCCAGTACTACGCTGGCTCCGTACAACTTCGCCACTTCCATTGCCGTCTCTCTGGCATGATATTTGGGAGTACTCTCACTTTTGTAACTGTTCTCCTGTTCCTCATCCATGACGATCAGGCCGAGATTGGGGAATGGGGTAAAAAGTGCGGATCTCGGACCTATGATCACATCGATCTCGCCTGCTTTTGCACGCTCGCACTGATCATATTTTTCTCCGGGAGACAATGTGGAATTCATCACACTGACCCGGTCACCGAATCTCTGATAGAACCTAAGCAGTGTCTGGTAGGTCAGGGCAATCTCCGGAATCAGCACGATCGCCTGGCGTCCTTTTTTGATCATCTCGCCGATGAGCTGCATATACACTTCCGTTTTGCCGCTGCCGGTGATGCCATGGATCAGATAGGTCTGCTGTTTCCCGGCATCGAAATCCGCAAGGACTTCCGTTATGATGTACTGCTGTTCCTCACTCAACGTATTATATGTCGTCTCTCCCGCCTGTACCTTCACGGGATTCCGGTAGCTCTCGGAGCTGACAAGTTTTGCCGCGCCCACTTTTACGATACTGTTTACCGTAGCGGCGCTGACGCCCAGTTTCCCGGTTACCCATTCATAGGGAATGCTCTCCTGCTCCGACAAAGTTTTTAACAATCTGGCCTTCGCCACCTGTTTTTTCCGTTCGCACTCTCCCAGGAGAGATACTATCTCTTCCCTGCTCATCAGGCGCACCAGCTGTCTGTGCTCCAGTTTCTTCACGGTCTGCTTCACCGGCAGGACCGTCTTCAGTGCCTGGATCATGGTACAACCGTAATTGCGCCGGATCCAGGCAGCCAGTGCGATCATTTTGTCCTCCACACCGGTCTCTTTTTCCGGCAGTCCTGCAATCTCCTTGATCTTCTCCGGATCGAACTGACACTGATCCCCTATACTGACCACGTAACCTTTGATCAGACGGTTTCCATTGCCGAAAGGGATCATGACGCAGGCTCCCGGCTCCAATCTGTCCCGCAGTCTCTCCGGCACCCGATACTGAAATGTCTTATCCAGTTTTTCATGAGAGATATCTACAATGATATCCGCATATAATGTATGCAATCTGTTTTCCTCTCTGTTCACCGGGCGCCCGGAAAGCTGTCTTATAGACCCTGACCCGCTGCCGATCCGGGGATATGTCCCTCCATCAGGATATCCCGGATCAGATCCCGTTCATCCATGGGATGTTTCACGCCTTTGATCTCCTGGTAGTCTTCGTGCCCTTTTCCCGCCAGTACGATGATATCGCCGGGCTCTCCGTGTTCGATGGCATAAGTGATGGCTTCCTTGCGGTCGCAGATCTCCACATATTTTCCATCCGTCTTCGCCATACCGGTCTTGATATCATTGATAATATCCTGCGGCTCCTCAAACCGGGGATTATCAGAAGTAATGATCGTCAGATCCGCCAGCCTGGT
>ERZ791731.1296-NODE-1296-length-9786-cov-1.92827_pt1 | contig 9786 bp, 8 predicted proteins | sample MGYA00509954_ERZ791731 | MGnify/ENA primary metagenome ERZ791731 (study PRJEB30046, sample SAMN00715134) | human gut metagenome | study: EMG produced TPA metagenomics assembly of the A metagenome-wide association study of gut microbiota in type 2...
CCTTATTCGACAAGGAATGATTAACTTTGTCCCCGTTTTGGGCAACAGCCCAACATTTAAAAACACAACTAGGAAGATAGAATTATGGTTAAAAGAAAAAAGACAGAGGATATTTTGATGAATACAGATGCTGATGACATCTCTATGCTGGCTGAAATTCAAACCGATACGGATGATTTATCTGCAATCGAATTTGAGAAAGAAATTCCTATAATGCCTTTGCGCAATATGGTCATGTTTCCATCGGTAGTCATGCCTGTAACTATCGGACGCCCCAGTACTTTGAAACTGGTCAACGCTGCATATAAGAAAAAACAAGCAATAGCCGTTGTATGCCAAGTACAAGGAGACTTAGACGATCCGGGATTTGCCGACCTATACCATGTGGGAGTTATTGCAAAAATTCTCCGTATTTTTGAAATGCCGGGCGGTAATACGACCGTTATCATGCAGTCAAACGGCCCCAAAATCCATTTGGACAATATAACCAAAACTATTCCTTATTTAAAAGGAACGGTTACAGCTATCAATGAGAATAATGAAGAGCAAGACAGCGATGAATTCAAGGCCCTGACAGACACCTGCAAAGACTTGACTGCCAAATTTATTGACGTTTCGGAAAAGCTCAGCCCCGATACGGTATTTGCTATAAAGAATCTGGACAATCCGGAAATCCTGGTCAACTTTATCAGTTCAAACTTTCCTTTTACCGTTGAAGAAAAAATAGAATTACTGAAATATGACGTACTGAAAGAGCGTATGTATCGTCTTATTCAGATACTGAACCGCGAAGTGCAACTGGCCAATATCAAACAAAACATCCAGATACGTACCCGCGAAGATATCGACCGCCAGCAACGTGAATACTTCCTGCAACAGCAAATTAAGAATATTCAAGATGAATTGGGTGGCGGACAAGAGGATGAGATTGATGAACTGCGTCAGAAAGGCCAATCAAAAAAATGGGGGAAAGAGGTGGCAGCACTTTTTGAAAAAGAGCTGTCAAAGCTAGAGCGTATCAATTCGCAGTCTCCCGATTTTAATGTGCAACTCACTTATTTGCAGACATTACTGGCTTTGCCTTGGGAGTCATACACCACAGACAATCTGAATATCGGCAACGCAGAAAAGACCCTGAATAAAGACCATTACGGATTGGAGAAAGTAAAAGAACGTATCTTGGAGCACTTGGCTGTACTGAAGTTGAGAGGTAATATGAAATCGCCTATCATTTGTCTTTACGGTCCTCCGGGAGTAGGTAAAACATCTTTAGGACGTTCTATAGCTTCTGCCTTGAAACGTAAATATGTACGTATGTCATTAGGTGGCGTACATGATGAAGTCGAAATTCGAGGACACCGCAAAACTTATATCGGTGCCATGCCCGGCCGCATCATCAAAAGTCTGATAAAAGCCGAATCGTCCAATCCGGTGATTATCCTGGACGAGATAGACAAACTGGGTAGCGACCACCGCGGAGATCCCAGCTCGGCTATGCTGGAAGTGCTTGACCCTGAACAAAACAACACGTTCCATGATAATTATCTGGACGTTGATTATGACTTATCCAAGGTAATGTTTATCGCCACTGCCAACAACCTCGGAACAATCCCTCCTCCCTTGCTCGACCGCATGGAGTTGATTGAGGTGAGCGGATATATCACAGAGGAAAAGGTGGAAATCGCCCGTCGTCACCTCGTGCCGAAAGAACTGGAAGCCAACGGCATAAAGAAAGGATATGTGAAGTTCAGCAAACAGGCTTTGGAATATATCATCGAAAATTACACACGTGAAAGCGGTGTACGGGAGCTGGAGAAAAAGATAAATAAAATCATGCGTAAGATTGCCTTGCAGTTTGCACGTGATGGTTTCGAAAAGGTGCATGAAATTAAGCCTGACGACGTAAGAGAATATCTGGGTACTCCCGAATATACTCGTGACAAATATCAAGGCAATGACTATGCAGGTGTAGTAACCGGACTGGCATGGACAGCCGTAGGCGGAGAGATTTTATTCGTAGAAACCAGCTTGAGCAAAGGGAAAGGCGGCAAACTTACCTTGACCGGAAACTTGGGTGACGTAATGAAGGAATCTGCTATGCTGGCCTTGGAATATATCAAGGCTCACACCCAGTTACTTAACCTGAAAGAAGACATCTTCGACAATTGGAACATACACGTCCACGTGCCCGAAGGAGCAATCCCTAAAGACGGCCCCTCCGCCGGTATTACCATGGTAACTTCATTAGCTTCCGCTCTCACCCAACGCAAAGTGAAAGCAAATCTTGCCATGACGGGAGAAATCACTTTGCGCGGAAAAGTATTGCCGGTAGGTGGTATCAAAGAAAAAATACTGGCAGCCAAACGCGCCGGTATCAAAGATATCATCTTATGCGAAGAAAACCGCAAGAATATTGAAGAAATACAGGCAATATACCTGGAAGGACTAACTTTCCACTATGTAAATGACATTAAAGAGGTGTTGAAGCTTGCTTTGACTGATGAAAAAGTAAACGGTGCCATAGACTTTAATATTACTAATCAAACAAACGAAGAAAAGAAATAATATGACTTTTGACTTACAATATACAGACCCCAAATCTAATGCCCGTGCCGGAATCATCACCACAGACCACGGACAGATAGAAACTCCTATTTTCATGCCGGTAGGCACATTGGGAACAGTAAAGGGCGTGCATTTACATGAGTTGAAAGACGATATTAAGGCACAAATCATATTAGGAAATACGTACCATTTATATCTGCGACCGGGACTGGATATCATTGAACGCGCCGGCGGCTTGCATAAGTTTAACGGCTTCGACCGTCCCATGCTGACCGATAGTGGCGGTTTCCAGGTCTTCTCCTTGTCGGGCATCCGCAAAATGCGTGAGGAAGGTGTGGAGTTTCGTTCACACATCGATGGCTCCAAGCACATGTTCACCCCCGAAAAGGTAATGGATATAGAACGAACCATTGGAGCAGATATTATGATGGCTTTTGACGAATGTACACCGGGCACCGCCGATTACGAGTATGCAAAGAAATCCATGCAACTCACCCATCGCTGGCTGGACCGCTGCTTGAAACGTTTCAACGAAACAGAACCCAAATACGGATATAAGCAATCATTGTTCCCTATCGTACAGGGTTGTGTGTATCCCGACCTCCGCAAGCAAGCGGCAGAATTTATTGCATCAAAGGGGGCCGACGGCAATGCTATCGGAGGCTTGGCTGTAGGTGAACCAACCGAAAAGATGTATGAAATGATTGAGGTAGTCAATGAAATACTGCCTAAAGACAAGCCTCGTTATCTGATGGGAGTCGGCACTCCGATAAATATATTGGAAGGAATTGAACGCGGTGTAGATATGTTTGATTGTGTGATGCCTACCCGTAACGGACGAAACGGAATGCTTTTTACCAAAGACGGAATCATGAATATGCGTAACAAGAAATGGGAAGATGACTATTCACCCATTGAAGCCGATGGTGCATCGTATGTAGATACCATGCGCCATTTATTCCATGCACAAGAGTTGCTGGCCATGCAAATTGCTTCCATCCACAATTTGGCTTTCTATCTGTGGCTGGTGGGTGAAGCACGCAAACATATCATTGCCGGTGATTTCTCGACATGGAAGCCTATGATGGTAAAGCGCTTATCCACAAGATTATAATTTATACAAAATGAAGAATTGGTTCAAGAAGAACATAGGTAAGTTCACGAAAGACAAAGAGCAGTCACAGACCGGCAACAAACGTTTGCAAAGCAGATGGCTCAAGAGACTGGATATATATATCATCAAGAAGTTTCTCGGGACCTACTTCTTTGCCATTGCATTGATTATTTCCATTGCAGTAGTGTTTGACGTGAACGAGAATATCGACAGGTTCATTAATAATAAGGCCCCGCTGAAAGCGATTGTCTTTGATTATTACATGAACTTTATTCCTTATTTCTCCAATCTGCTCAGTCCGCTGTTTGTCTTTATTGCCGTTATCTTCTTTACTTCCAAACTGGCGGAAAACTCAGAAATCATTGCCATGTTCTCTACGGGAATGAGTTTCAAACGAATGATGCGTCCGTATATGATTTCAGCAGCTATTATTTCCATAGTAGCCTATGGATTAGGCGCATACGTCATCCCCAAAGGTAATGTGACACGACTCAATTTTGAAGACCGCTACAAAAAGAAAAAAAAGGTGGAGTATGTACGCAATGTACAGATGGAAGTCGACAGTGGTGTAATTGCCTATATTGAACGCTATGAGAATTATAACAAGACGGGCTACCGTTTCTCTTTGGACAAATTTAAGGATAAAAAATTGATATCCCACCTCACCGCACGCAGTATCACCTATGATACAGCCAGTGTGCACAAATGGATTATCAAGAACTATATGATCCGGGAGATGGACGGTATGCGTGAAAAGATTACCAAAGGTGACCGGAGGGACAGTATCATAAAAATGGAGCCGCAAGACTTCCTTATTATGAAAAACCAGCAGCAAACAATGACCAGCCCTGCCCTGAAGAGCTATATTGACAAGCAGAAGAAACGCGGTTTTGCCAATATCAAAGAGTTTGAAATAGAATACTACCAACGCATCGCCATGTCTTTTGCCGCCTTTATTCTGACCACCATCGGTGTTTCACTGTCTTCCCGTAAGGTTAAGGGAGGAATGGGACTGAATTTGGGTGTAGGCTTGGCTTTGAGCTTCTCTTACATTCTATTCCAAACGGTTTCCGCAACTTTTGCCATCAATGGAAATACTCCTCCGATTGTGGCGGTATGGATACCTAATATACTCTACACATTAATAGCAATCTACCTATACAGAAAAGCTCCTAAATAATTATAGGAGCTTTTCCAGTTTTTCACGCCAATCTTCTCCATTAGCAGGCTGCAATGTGACAAAACCAAATTCCTTGCCTATGGAGATATTTGAAGCACCATCATCCACAAAAACAGTTTCGGAAGGATTCAACGCAGCATCTTTTATCATATATTCAAAGATTCCCCGATCAGGCTTTACACATTTCACTTCATAAGAAGCATATATCTTGTCCACATAGTCATCCAATGGACGGCCTGCTGATGTAAATTCCCTGCTACGTGCCCATCCCATAATATATGGATTGGTATTACTCAGAATATAAACATTGTATTTACGTTGGCGAAGAATATTCAAATAATCCAACTTATACTGTTCCACAGCTGTGACAAATCCTCTCCACCCCATTTCTACCTCTTTGTATGTCAATTCCTTACCACAGATCTCACTCAGTTTCAGCCGAAAAGATTCTGCATCGATACGTCCGTCCTCTATTTCCAGGAAGATACCCTTCTGGTGATACTTATCAAGCAGATTATCCGCATCCTTCACTCCTATTTCAACAAACTTTTTTACTGCGCGGTCACGGTCGATATCAATAATCACCCCGCCAAAATCAAACACAACATTCTTTATCTGTCTCATACCTTTTTAATTAATTATTGCAAAGATAAGCATTTGAAAAAGAATAGAGGATGATGTAAATCAATAAAAAACACTATTTTTACCTACCAAAGAAAATATCAACCCTCAAAAACAAAAACAAATGAAAATAAGAAACCTGCTTATTCGGAGTATGTTCTGTCTTTTAACCTTTATACCTACCCCCTCTCCATCCGCCTGCCGGTTCTCTCAAGAAGAACAAAACGACAAGGAACAAACAATATTAAGAATATGGAAAGCCGGGGAAACAGTCAGTCGGAAGAGTATAGTACAGTTTGGAGCAGCCAATTGTTTTAAAATACAAAAGATTGACGACACCCTCTTCAAAAGAATCTATGGAAAGTCCTATAAAACGAACTGTACCGTACCGAAAGAAGAATTACGCTATCTGAAGGTGCTCCATTATAACCTGAAAGGAGAAATATGCCTTGGCGAACTGGTCTGCAACAAAGCAATAAGCAATGATTTAATCGAAATATTCCAGGCTTTGTATAAAGCACGATATCCCATTGAACGAATGGTATTAATTGATGAATATAACGCAGAAGACAATCGGTCCATGGAAGCCAACAATTCCTCCTGCTTCAATTTCCGTCTTGTGCCGGGCACCCGGAAACTATCCAATCACAGTAAGGGATTGGCAATAGATATCAACCCGCTTTATAATCCTTATGTCAAGACCAATAAGAACGGAAAAATCATTATATCTCCCGAAAAAGGGAAAAAATATGCCGACAGAAAACAATCCTTTCCTTACAAAATAGACAAGAATGATTTATGCTACAAGGAGTTCATTAAACACGGCTTCATTTGGGGAGGTGCCTGGAAGAGTTTGAAAGACTACCAGCACTTTGAAAAAGTACGTCAGTAACTCTCAAAAGGAAATGGATGAAAGAATTTTCAAAAAAGAACTAAGTCTTTTCCAAAAAGGCCATGGAGTTTTTAAAAAAGCTCTTGTTCTTTTTAAAGAACGTCCTTGTCTTTTTGGAGGTGCCTGATTTCACGTTAGTATGTATAACCCCATGAGACGCATGTGTAAAAGCGTGTTTCTGACACGGAACAAGACAATAGCAGAAAAATAAAAAAGGGGTTGTGCCTAAACGTTGATGATGCTGTCATTTTGCCTGTAGGGGCGAGGTTTGATAGACCATTTAGTTTGGGCACACACCCTATCATTTTTGTTGTATTTTTTGTTTTTCCTTACGGAAACTCTCTTCTTAGTTTAAATAAGAAGAAAGTTGGGATGGAGTGATGTCCTTCGCTACAATGACACCGTTTTTATCCAAAAGAAAATTCTTAAACCCTTTATTCAAACGATAAGTTTTAAATAAATCGGAAGAATTACCTGCCAGTTCAACAAAACAATTAGATGTCGAAATCCGGTCTTTTTTAATGGTTTCGTTAAATATTGATTTAAATTCATCAAACGAAACAGAAACCATTTCCACATTATCAGCCTGCTCTATTGCATGATTCAAGGTGGCGTTCTGCACTCTCGAAGGAGCATCATAGCTGGCCCAAAAACTAAGCAACACGTATTTACCTCTCAAATCCTTTAAGTCAATCAGTTGCTTTTCGCCACAGATGGTAAAAGTCGGAGCCTTATCTCCTATCGTCAATCCTTCTGTCGGCGTGTCTTTCCCTACAAATGAGAACGAAATCAAGGAACTAATGATTAATACAACAAAAATCCACTTTACATTTTTAATCATGTAATTCGGTTTTGGTTAATACTATCCGAGACTGCCCTTAAACAGTAATTTCTCCCCGGAACATTGTCTTTTGGCCTGATAATCAAAGCCATTATATTTAGAAATCCGTGGCAAAGGTAAGGAGTTTTTATGCCAACTCCAAGGAATCACATCAAAAAATATGTTATATAGCATAAATTCATCCATTCCATCGAGAAAAAAGAATCCCCAAAAGATAGCTTGATAGGATTAAATTGCGTACTTTTGCAATCTGTAAATAGCAACATTTTATGTATGGATACAAGTACTGAACTTATTTTAATTCGTATCACCGGTTTGGACAGGCCGGGACTGACAGCTTCCATTACGGAAATACTTTCAAAATATGATGTTACCATTTTGGATATAGGCCAAGCAGATATTCACAGCACTCTTTCATTGGGTATTTTATTTAAAAGCCGGGAAAAAGATTCGGGTAATATCATGAAAGATTTGCTATTTAATGCATCCTCTTTGGGAATCACCATCCGTTTTTACCCCATTACGGTAGAAGAATACGAAGAATGGGTAGGAATGCAAGGAAAGAACCGCTATATCCTGACCTTGCTGGGACGTAAACTTTCTGCAAAACAAATTGCAGCCGTCACGCGAATCATTGCAGAACAAGGTCTGAATATAGATGCTATCAAACGCTTAACAGGTCGCGTTCCTTTGGATGAACGAAAAGCAAGTGTACGTGCCTGTATTGAGTTTTCTGTTCGCGGCACTCCCCGGGACCGGGAGGAGATGCAGCGGGAACTGATGAAACTCAGCAGCGAGTTGGAAATGGATTTTTCTTTCCAATTAGACAATATGTACCGCCGTATGCGTCGCCTGATCTGTTTTGATATGGATTCTACACTTATCCAGACAGAATGTATCGACGAACTGGCAGAACGTGCCGGCGTGGGTGACAAAGTAAGAGAAATAACCGAACGCGCCATGCGTGGTGAAATAGACTTTACCGAGAGTTTCACCGAACGCGTAGCTCTGCTGAAAGGCTTGGATGAAAGTGTAATGCGTGAAATTGCCGAAAACCTGCCCATTACGGAAGGGGTGGAAAGACTCATGTTCGTATTAAAACGATATGGCTATAAAATAGCTATACTTTCGGGTGGATTCACCTATTTCGGCAACTACCTGAAACAAAAATACGGCATTGATTATGTTTATGCCAATGAACTGGAAATAGTAGACGGTAAATTGACCGGCCGCTATTTGGGAGACGTAGTAGATGGAAAGCGTAAAGCAGAATTATTAAAACTGATTGCACAAGTAGAGAAAGTAGATATTGCACAAACAATAGCCGTAGGCGACGGTGCCAATGATTTGCCCATGTTGTCTACTGCCGGACTAGGCATTGCATTCCATGCAAAACCTAAAGTGGTGGCAAATGCCAAACAGTCCATTAATACCATCGGGCTGGATGGGGTGCTTTATTTCCTTGGCTTTAAAGATTCTTATTTGGAAGAACGCGGCAAACTGTAAGAAAGATAGTATAAAATATATATATGAAATTTTCAGAATTAAATTTAGAAGAGAGTGTGCTCCAGGCATTGGAAGCCATGAGATTTGAGGAGTGTACTCCCGTACAAGAACATACAATTCCTATCATCCTTGAAGGAAAGGATTTGATAGGAGTAGCACAAACCGGTACCGGTAAAACAGCGGCATATCTACTCCCCATCTTAAATCAATTAAGTAAGGGAGGTTATCCCGAAGATGCCATCAATTGTATTATCATGGCACCCACACGCGAACTGGCGCAGCAGATAGACCAACAAATGGAAGGTTTTTCTTATTTTATGCCGGCATCCAGCGTAGCTGTATACGGAGGAAACGATGGAATACGCTTTGAACAAGAGAAAAAAGGACTGACTTTGGGAGCAGAAGTGGTTATTGCCACCCCCGGTCGCTTAATCAGCCACCTCAGCTTAGGATATGTAGACCTTTCCAAAGTATCTTTCTTCATTTTGGATGAGGCAGACCGCATGCTGGATATGGGATTTGCAGACGACATTATGCAAATAGTGAAATATCTCCCAAAGGAACGCCAGACAATTATGTTTTCTGCCACGATGCCTGTCAAGATACAACAGTTGGCCAAAACCATCCTGAGAAACCCGGAAGAGATTAAATTGGCGGTATCCAAACCGGCTGAGAAAATTATCCAGACAGCGTATATCTGTTATGAAAATCAGAAGCTGGGCATTATACAGTCATTATTTCAAGACCAGACACCTGAACGCGTGATTATCTTCGCATCATCCAAAATGAAAGTGAAAGAAGTAACTCAGGCTTTCCGCCGCATGAAACTCAACGTCGGCGAAATGCACTCTGATCTGGAACAGGCACAGCGCGACCAGATTATGCATGATTTCAAGAGTGGAAAGATAAATATTTTGATTGCAACCGATATTGTTTCACGGGGCATTGACATTGATGACATACGCTTGGTCATTAATTATGACGTGCCGCATGACAGTGAAGATTATGTGCACCGCATCGGTCGTACAGCACGTGCAAACAACGATGGATGTGCCATAACCTTTGTC
>ERZ791731.1298-NODE-1298-length-9782-cov-1.66413_pt1 | contig 9782 bp, 6 predicted proteins | sample MGYA00509954_ERZ791731 | MGnify/ENA primary metagenome ERZ791731 (study PRJEB30046, sample SAMN00715134) | human gut metagenome | study: EMG produced TPA metagenomics assembly of the A metagenome-wide association study of gut microbiota in type 2...
AAACGGTTTCAGGGGAACCGGTACTGCACAGCTGCAGGAACTCTGGGATAATGGTAACCGTTATGACCACTGTGTGGCAATCGGACCAATGATCATGATGAAATTTGTCTGCAAATTGACAAAAGAATTAGGAATTCCAACGGTTGTTTCCATGAATCCGATCATGGTAGACGGAACCGGAATGTGTGGTGCATGTCGTCTGGTTGTCGGCGATGAAGTGAAATTTGCATGTGTAGACGGACCGGAGTTCGACGGACATCTGGTTGATTTTGATCAGGCGATGAGAAGACAGGCTCAGTACAAGACCGAAGAGGGAAGAGCAATGTTGAAATTACAGGAAGGTGCAACACATCACGGCGGATGTGGCAATTGTAACAGTTAAAAATCAGAAATTTGTCAGATCAGAGAGAATGCTGTCTGGTCAGTTACATAGAATCAGGAGGAAAAAATGGACGTATTAACTAGAGTTCCGGTTCGTGAGCAGGAGCCAGCCGTTCGTGCAGCGAACTTTGAAGAAGTATGTTTGGGATATAATGAAGAAGAAGCAATGGCAGAAGCTGCCCGTTGCTTAAACTGTAAAAATGCACAGTGTATGAAAGGATGTCCGGTATCTATCAATATTCCGGGATTTATCGCAGAAGTAAAAGAAGGTAATTTTGAGGCTGCTTATCATGTGATCAGTGAGTCTTCCGCACTTCCGGCAGTCTGTGGCCGTGTATGTCCACAGGAGACACAGTGTGAGGGAAAATGTATCCGTGGAATCAAAGGAGAGCCTGTAGCGATCGGTAAATTAGAGCGTTTTGTTGCGGACTGGGCAAGAGAACATGGCATTAAACCGAAAAAGGCAGAAAAGTTAAATGGACATAAAGTAGCAGTGATCGGCTCAGGCCCGGCAGGTCTTACCTGTGCAGGAGATCTTGCAAAGCTTGGTTATGATGTGACGATTTTCGAAGCATTACATCAGGCAGGTGGTGTGTTAGTTTATGGTATCCCTGAATTCCGTCTTCCAAAGCAGAAGGTTGTTGCCGCTGAAGTGGAAAACGTGAAAGCATTAGGGGTTAAGATTGAGACCAACGTTGTCATCGGTAAATCCGTTACAATTGATGAGTTAATGGACAACGAGGGCTTTGAGGCAGTTTTCATTGGTTCCGGTGCAGGACTTCCAAGATTTATGGGTATTCCTGGTGAGCAGGCAATGGGTGTATTCTCAGCCAATGAGTTCTTAACAAGAAATAACCTTATGAAAGCGTTCTTAGACAATTACGATACACCGACCAAAGCAGGTAAGAAAGTTATTGTAGTCGGCGGTGGTAATGTGGCAATGGACGCTGCCAGAACAGCAAGAAGACTGGGTGCAGAGGTACATATCGTATACCGTCGTGGTGAGGAAGAACTTCCGGCACGTAAAGAGGAAGTACATCACGCAAAAGAGGAAGGTATCATCTTTGATCTTCTCCAGAATCCAACCGAATTATTGGTGGATGAAAACGGTTGTGTAAAGGGTGCAAAAGTGATCAAAATGGAACTTGGTGAACCGGATGCTTCCGGAAGAAGAAGTCCGGTTGAGATTCCGGGCTCTGAATATGAGATCGAGGCAGATACTGTGATCATGTCACTTGGTACTTCTCCAAACCCTCTGATCTCATCCACTACAAAAGGTCTTGATATCAACCGCAGAAAATGCATTATTGCGGAAGAAGAGACCGGTGCAACTTCCAAAGAAGGTGTTTATGCCGGTGGTGACGCTGTGACAGGTGCAGCAACTGTTATCCTTGCGATGGGTGCCGGTAAAGCAGCAGCTAAGGGTATTCACGAATATCTCAGCAACAAATAAAAACAGACAGGACAGGGCAGGTGCTGAATGGATCATACATTTGGCACCTGTTTTTTTCTGTAAGTATTCCAAAGAAAACCCAAAGTTTTATTAATATTTTATGAAGAGGGTAGCAAAATTGCAGGGTTTATGTATATAATAGAACACGCTACGCAAGAAAGAAATACGAGAGAGGTTACCGATAGATGAAGGAGCAGAATCAGCGCCAGATACAGAATCAGACAGAATTAGACGAAAGAAGACTGAGACAGAAAAAGCTTGTACGGAAAAGAAAAATCGTTTTGAGTGTAATGCTTTTGACATCTTTTTTACTGGGATGTGTCTGTGGAAGATATTTTCCTGAGATCAAACTTGGAAAAACAGAAGAAGTGCTGGCATCAGCGCAGGATAACTCCGGTGAAGAGAAAAAAGAAAATCAAATTACAAATAACGTAGATAATGGAACAACAGCAGATGGAACGGAAAAAGAGGAACAGTCTGCTACAGAAACTGTCGAAGAACCGGCAGACAGCGAAGAAACGAATGATCCGTTTGCGGAGATTCCACAGGTTGTGTTATCAAAACCGGTAGATTATTCCTTAAATCAGGCAATCAGACAGTTAGAACAGATGGAAGCGTCAGATGAACGCTACGCACAGATCGTGGAAAATGCAGAGAAATATCCGGAAAAATTACTGATCAATCTGGCAAATAATCCGGAAATGATCGCATTTGTAGCTGATTATAAAGGGAACACAAGGGATTATGATAAAGCAGAACTGACAGAGAAAGAGTTACAGGAAGAATATCCGCTCTTTTTACAGTGGGATAAACGCTGGGGCTGCCTTGCATATGGGGATGACAGCAATGTTGCGATCAGCGGATGCGGTCCGACAACACTGGCGATGGCAGTAGTTGCGCTGACTGGAAATGAGGAGGCAACTCCGGCTGCAATCGCAAAATTTGCCATGCAGGAAGGGTTTTATATGTCCGGCACAGGAACGATGTGGTCGCTTATGACAGAGGGGGCGGCAGCTTACGGTGTCCGCTCCGAGCAGATCAATATCAGCCAGACTGAGATCAAACAGCACTTAGATCAGGGAGATATCGTGATCTGCTCTGTGCGGCAGGGAGATTTCACTACAGGGGGACATTTTATCCTGCTCTATGACTATGATGATGAAGGATTTTCCATTAACGATCCGTTTTCTTTATACCGCAGTGGCCAGAAATGGAACTATGGAAAAATCAGGAGCCAGATCAAAGCTGTCTGGGCATTAAAAGCAAAATAAAGAACAGTTAGCGATTGTTCAAATAGTTTAACAAAAAACAGGGCATACTAAAGCATCATAAAGTGAGATGGAGAGATGCAGAATGTGCCAGAATATGAGTGGACTGTCCACTGCTGAAGTGGAATTTCGGAAAAAAGCAGGGGTGTCGAATGAAAGCGTAGATTCTTCCACAAAGACAGTGGCACAGATCATCCGCTCAAATGTTGTAACTTATTATAATCTTATTTTTTTGATCATTACGATCCTTCTGATCGTAGTGGGGTCTTTTCGGGATCTTACTTTTTTACCTATTATTATTTCAAATATGTTGATCGGAATCATTCAGGAGCTGCGTTCCAAAAAGATTCTGGATGATCTTACGATATTAAACACACCGAAAATCACGGTCCGGCGCAACGGAAGTGATCAGGAGGTTTTGGCGGATGAACTGGTGCAGGATGATGTGATAACGCTTTCAGCAGGTGGACAGATCCCGGCGGACGCACTGGTGTTATCCGGCAATATCACAGTCAACGAGGCTTTGATCACAGGGGAGGCCGATGAGATTGTAAAAAAAGAGGGAGATTCCATTTTTTCGGGAAGTTTTGTGATATCGGGAGAGTGCCTGGCAAAACTCGAAAAAGTGGGAAAAGATTCTTATATTTCAGGACTGATGTTACAGGCAACGCAGACAAAAGAGGGCGAGCAGTCGGAGATGATCCGGGCGTTGAACCGCCTTGTGCAGACCGTGGGCGTGATCATTTTGCCGATCGGGGCGATCCTGTTTTTACAGCAATACTTTTTTTCCGGGGCAACGATGAAAGATAGTGTGACGGGCATGGTGGCGGCTATTCTCGGAATGATCCCGGAAGGCCTGTACCTTCTTGCAAGTGTGGCGATGGTGGTGTCGGTGATGAGGCTTGGAAAACAAAAGGTACTGATCCATGACATGAAATGTATCGAGACACTGGCGCGGGGAAATGTGCTGTGCGTGGATAAGACCGGAACCATTACCGTGCCGGAAATGGAAGTGGCACAGTTTATCCTTGCAAAAGACCAGGAAGCAGACCAGCAATCGGAAGACAAAAATAAAATTGCAAAGCTGCTCTCTGACTGTGTGCGTGCCCTGCCGTGCGACAATGCAACGATGGAGGCATTGCAGCAGTATTTTACGGAGCCGATGGAAAACAGTGCAGAAAAAATCGTCCCGTTTTCGTCTGCCACAAAATACAGCGGAGTGGTTCTGGCAGGAAAAGCTTATGTGGGCGGCGTACCGGAATTTGTGCTGCGGCAGGATTATGCGGCTGTTCAGGGGACAATCGAAGTATTTCTGGAAAAGGGATATCGTGTGCTTGTATTTGCAGAGTATGAGGGGAATCTGGATGGAAAAGAACTGACAGAAAATGCAACTCCCATTGCATTTATCCTGCTCAACAATGCAATTCGTGAGGGGGCAATGGATACATTCCGTTACTTTTCCAAGCGGGGAGTGGAAGTGAAAGTGATCTCCGGGGACAATCCGGTCACGGTATCGGAGATTGCAAAGAAAGCGGGAATCCGCCATGCGGAAAAACAGGTGGACGCAGCAACGTTGAAAACAGCGGAGGCAGTGCGGAAGGCAGCAAAAAAATACACGGTGTTCGGCAGGGTGACACCGGAGCAGAAACGTCTTCTGGTGCAGGCATTAAAAGAGCAGGGAAAGACCGTGGCAATGACCGGAGACGGCGTGAACGATATTCTTGCGTTAAAAGATGCAGACTGCAGCATTGCGATGGCATCAGGCAGTGAGGCGGCTTCGCATGTGGCACAGCTTGTGCTGCTCGATAACGATTTCAATAAAATGCCGGCGGTTGTCATGGAAGGGCGTCGGGTGGTGAACAACATCGGGCGCACTGCCAGCCTTTATCTGGTCAAGAACATTTTCTCCATGCTCTTAGCCGTATTTTCCATGCTGTTTCTGATCGATTATCCGCTGGAGCCATCGCAGGTGTCGCTCATCAGTGTTTTTACGATCGGGATTCCGTCATTTTTTCTGGCGCTGGAGCAGAACCGGAATCAGATTCATGGGCATTTTCTTACCAATGTCCTGATCCAGGCGCTTCCGGCTGGGATTACAGATTTTATCGTGGTGAGCGGTCTGGTGATTTTTTGCAGGGAGTTCGGAGTGGAAAAAGAGTGCGTTTCCACGTCGTGCACGATTCTGATCGCAGTTGTCGGCTTCATGATCCTTTATCATATAGCAAAACCGATGACAACACCGCATGCGATCCTGATCGCAGCGATGGTCATCGGCTGGTTATTTTGTATGCTGTTTTTCAGTGAACTGTTTGCGATCACGGCGGTCACAGGAAAATGTGCAATGCTCATGATTGTGTTCGCAGTCATCACGGAGCCAGTGTTCCGGTATCTGATACAGCTTGTGGAGACTGTTCAGAAGTGGGGTGGAAAACTAAAATTTTAGTCCGATGAACCGGAATGTTTTTTCCGGCTCTGTTTTTCCCAGATAAAATACGTTACGATCAGAAGGATTCCGGTGAACAGCCATGTGATCGGGCTTGCCAGACGGACTGCCCAGTAACCGAACGGATTTAAGGTGACGGCGATCACGATAATACGGCACACCATTTCCACAACACCGCTTAACATTGGAACAAGTCCGCGGTTTAAGCCCTGCAGGGCGTTCCGGTAAAGGAAAATCCATGCGAGCGGCAGCATGAAGAAACTGATGGTGTTCAGATACTGCATGGCATAGTCGAAAATTTCTTCAGAAGGATTGCTCACAAACCAGCTCACAATAAAACGTCCGCCGAATACGCAGATGGCAGAGGCAGCAAGCGAGATAAAAATGCAGATGAAAAATCCTTTGCGCATTCCCTCGTAGATACGTTTGTATTTTCCTGCGCCGAGGTTCTGACCGCAGTAGGTGGCAATCGCAGTGCCGAGTGTCGGCATGGTCTGGGTGGAGAGGTTTTCCACTTTGGAGGCGGCAGTGAAGGCAGCCACAACACTGGAACCGAAAATATTGACTGCACCCTGCAGGATCATGGTTCCGATAGCGGTGATGGAATAGTTGAGCGCCATCGGAATACCGATGGAAAGCATATTGAACACACCGTATCCGTCGAGATAGTAATCTTCCCGGCTGGTTTTTAAAATGTCGAATTTGCGGAACATATAAATAAAGCAAAGCAGTGCGGAGACACCCTGCGCAATGATCGTTGCATAGGCAGCGCCTGCGGTTCCAAGTTTTACGACGACGATCAAAAACAGGTCGAGCACAATATTTAAAAAGGAAGAGAGAATCAGGAAATACAGCGGTGTTTTGCTGTCGCCGATCCCTCTTAAAATACCGGCGGCAACGTTGTAGGACATCGTGAGCAGGATACCTGCGAAAATGACTTTAATATAAGAGTCTGCGAGTCCTAAGATATTGTCCGGTGTTTTCATTAAAATAAGAAATTGTCTGGAAGCAGCCACCGTAGGGATAGTCAGAATTAACGATACAATGGCAGTCAGTATCAGGGAGAGTGCAACATAATGTTTTAACAGCTTGAAATCTTTTGCACCGAAGGCGTGGGAGACCATAACGCCAAATCCCTGCGCAATACCATTTGCAAATCCTAATACAAGGAACATCAGGCATCCGGTAGAGCCTACCGCAGCCAGAGCATCCTCACCAAGATACTGCCCGACAATGATCGTATCCACCATGTTATAAAACTGCTGAAAAATATTTCCCAGTAAAACCGGAACGGAAAAAAGTAAGATCATTCTGAGCGGGCTTCCCATTGTCATGTCTTTTGTCATAGTCTGTACTCCTTGATTTATAAAATAGTTAAAAATCTGTCCGTGTTTTTTAGCCTCAACACGCATATTCTTTGCGTTTCAGCAACTTAGTATAAGGCATGGACCGCAAAAAGACAATGTTTATTTTTGCGAAAAAATATAATTTTTTTGTTTTCGCAAAAGAAAAGATTTTTTCGTGGGAAACTGTTATAATAAGAAAGCAATTATTTGCAAGTCACAGTAAAATCACGGAGTAAAATAATGCAGACAAACCTCGAATACTACAAAATTTTTTATTATGTATCCAAATACAACAGTATCTCCCTCGCAGCAGAGGCGCTTTCCATCTCACAGCCGGCAGTCAGTCAGGCAGTCAAGCATCTGGAAAGTGATCTTTCCTGCGCTCTCTTTGTGCGGACATCCAAAGGCGTGCGCTTGACAAAAGAAGGCGGACTGCTTGCGGAATATGTGAGAAAAGGATATGAGACAATCCTCACCGGGGAGAAAAAACTCTCGGAGATGTTGAACTTAGATGCCGGAGAAATCTGTGTGGGTGCCAGTGACATGACATTGCAGTTTTATCTGCTTCCTTATCTGGAGGCGTTCCATGATGCATTTCCGCAGATCAAAGTGACTGTGACGAATGCCCCGACACCGGAGACGTTGAAACATTTGCAGGACGGAAAAATTGATTTTGGAATTATCAGTACCCCGGTGAACAATAAATATGATTTTAAAATGACACCTGTCCGCAAAATTCAGGATGTCTTTGTGGCGGGAAAAAAGTTTGAGTATTTAAAAGGCGGAAAATTAAGCTATAAAGAGCTTGAAAATCTTCCGGTCATGTGCTTAGAGGGCAGTACTTCCACAAGAAAATATGTGGAGGATTATCTGGCAGAGCGCGGCACATTTGTCCGACCGGAATTTGAACTTGCGACAAGTGATATGCTCATCCAGTTTGCAGTGCGCAACCTCGGTGTTGCCAGTGTCGTGTCGGATTTCGCAGAAAAATACATTGAAAATGGGGAATTATTCGTATTGAAATTTGACAGGGCGATACCGGAACGTGAGTTTTGCATTGTCTCAAACGAGCGTGCGCCGATGTCGGCAGCGGCAGAAAAATTATATGATTTTCTGCTTGTTCCGTAGTGAAAAAATGTCAGAAAAAGTTCATCAATTCTTCATCAATCTTAATAGAATATCAATGGGATTGCGGGCAGGAATATGATAAATTTATATGCAGGATCAGGATATTTAGGGGGAAACGTAAATGATGCGTTTATTATCGATCGGGATAGACTGTGTCTCGTCTGCTATTTTTGTGATTCCTGCTTTGGCTATTTTGCAGTGTACAATCTACAGGAAATGGGAATTTAAACCATTTTGTGTAAAACTGATATTTGCATTTTATGCGATTGCTCTGTTTTCGGTTGTGGGTGTCCCTGCGGTTGGGATATTTCAGATGGATTTTGGTCTGAATCTGATACCGTTTGCAGACATTGTAAATAGTCCGTTTGCATATATGAAAAATACGATTTTGAATATCATTTTATTTATACCGATGGGATTTTTTGTACCTGCGGTCTGGAAGAATTTCCGGTCTTTCAAAACTATGTTTTTCGTGGGACTCGCGGTATCACTGGGGATTGAACTATTACAGATATTTACATTCCGGCTTACGGATATTGATGATCTGATCACCAATACGGCAGGAACCGTGCTGGGATATGAAATAAGCAGAAGATTTTCTTTTCCGTTCTCTTTAAAATCAGTGGATTCGAAAGGAATTTTGGTACGATATGAACCTGTCCTGATTCTGGCAGTTACGCTTTTGATTTCCATGTTTCTGAAACCAATCGTGTCTGATAGCATATGGAATATTATAATATAATAAACAATTATATCAAATATAATGAATATTAATTTTACTTATGACATATATTCGTGTATAATCATAAAGTAAAAACAGGAAAGTGTGATGGTTTTTACAGACCATCACTTTTTTTATGCAGGAGGAAAATCAAATGGTTACAGCAGTAGTAGGCGCTAACTGGGGCGACGAGGGAAAAGGAAAAATCACAGATATGCTTGCAGATGAAGCGGACATCGTTATCCGTTTTCAGGGCGGAGCAAATGCAGGTCACACCATCGTAAACAACTATGGTAAATTTGCATTACATACATTGCCATCCGGCGTATTCCACAGCCACATCACCAACATTATCGGAAATGGTGTGGCACTGGATATCCCGAAGGTAATAAGTGAGATCAAATCGATCACAGACCGCAATGTGCCTGCACCAAAAATCATGATTTCAGATAGAGCACAGATCGTTATGCCATACCACGTTCTTTTCGATCAGTATGAGGAGGAGCGTCTTGGAAAGAATTCTTTCGGTTCTACCAAGTCCGGTATCGCACCATTTTATTCAGACAAATATGCAAAGATCGGTTTCCAGGTAAGTGAGTTATTCGACGAGGAATTATTACAGGCAAAAGTAAAACGTACCTGCGAGACAAAGAACATTATGCTTGAGCATATGTATCACAAACCATTATTAAAAGAAGAGGAATTATTAGCTACTTTACATGAGTACAGAGACATGGTCGCTCCATATGTCGGAGATGTTTCTTTATTCTTAGACAAAGCGATTAAGGAAGGCAAAAAGATCTTATTGGAAGGCCAGCTTGGTACTTTAAAAGATCCGGATCACGGAATTTATCCAATGGTAACATCTTCCTCTACTTTAGCAGCATACGGTGCGATCGGAGCAGGCATCCCACCATATGAGATCAAGAAGATCGTAACAGTAAGTAAAGCATACTCTTCCGCAGTAGGAGCAGGAGCATTCGTTAGCGAGATCTTTGGAGACGAGGCAGACGAACTGAGAAGACGCGGCGGAGGCGGCGTA
>ERZ791731.1300-NODE-1300-length-9763-cov-2.12526_pt1 | contig 9763 bp, 9 predicted proteins | sample MGYA00509954_ERZ791731 | MGnify/ENA primary metagenome ERZ791731 (study PRJEB30046, sample SAMN00715134) | human gut metagenome | study: EMG produced TPA metagenomics assembly of the A metagenome-wide association study of gut microbiota in type 2...
TTTGGAATTTATGTAGGTAATAACACAATTGTTCATGCAAGTACACCATCCAGTGGTATTAAGTATTCAACAGCTACATATCGTAATGTACTTTCTGTAAGAAGAATTTTCTAAAAAAAGATATTATCGGAACTGTCATCGCAAATGATGGCAGTTCTTTTTTTGCGGGTAAAAAGTCAGAAAGTAATGCGGTACTTTTTTACAGACAGAAAATTGAAAAATATCATTTATGAAAAGTGCACAAAAAAATAAAGTGGTCTGGAAATAATCCCCAAAAGAGGTAAAGTTATGAGAAAGTTTTCCACGTGAAAAAGGTCGAAAAATGCCAAAAAATAAAGTTATACACGAAGTTATCCACGTTATCCACATTTTTTTATGTTAAAAAAGTGGTTTACATAGTAAAAAAATCGAATATACGTTTTGTACATATGTGATAAAGTTCACAATAAAAATGAAAAAAGCTTGCAATTATTGTAATGAGATAAATGCAAAAAATAGTACAAATTGTCAGATAACGTAAAAAGGTTACTGCTGAGTGAACAGCAACTAAAAAAGTTCCTCAATCTATCGCGTTTTATAACAAAACTTGAAAAATGAAAAGAGGTTTGCTATACTACATGCATAAATTTTCTTGAGTTGAGAAAAATAACCAGGAGTGTTGAATGATAAAGAAAGTTGATATACTGGGAATTCAGTTGGACAACTACACAGTGCGGGAAGCGATTATGTGTGTGGAACGCTATTTGAGCAATAATGTCCTTAACACGATTGAGAGCATATCGTTACAGATGCTGATCGATTCGGAGACAAACCCGGTATTAAAGGAAGTTATGAGTTCCCTGGATCTTGCAATCATTGGAGAGAAAGAGATTATTCAGGCAGCGGGGCTTGAATCTATGCAGCGAATCCGGGAAACAGAAGAAAACGATTTTTATTTTGAATTTTTTAAACGGATAGAGCGCAATAAAAAAAGTGTTTTTTTACTTGGTGACACGCAGGAGAAAATTGATTCTTTAAAAGCAGAGCTTGCAGAAGATTATCCAAAACTGATCTTTGCAGGGGAATATGCAGTGGAGACCTGTGTGGGGGATCTGGAAGCAGTGATTAATGATATGAATGCGACCACACCGGATGTGATCATATCTGTACTGCCATCTCCGATGCAGGAGCAGTTCTTATATGAGCATCGGGATAAAATGAATGCAAACATTTGGTATGGAATCGGAGGGGTACCGGTACATAAGAAAAAGCACGGAGTACTTGCTCGTTTGAAAAGCATCATACATCGTGGCAAGTTGGTCAACAGTATGAATAAGTATGATGAAAAAGAAGAGGAATTGTAGTAGAAATGCAGAAATTAATCAATAAACGTTCCATAGTGATAGATTATTTGATGATGATCGTGGGGACGGGACTGTTAGCGGCAGTCATCCAGTGTCTGTATGATCCGATCGGTCTTGTCACAGGAGGTTTTACAGGACTTGCGATTGTGATCAAGGCAGTGACAGAAAGATTTGTTCCGGGAGGAATCCCACTCTGGCTGACCAATATCGGGCTGAATGTGCCACTGTTTTTTCTGACTCTGAAGTTTAAAGGAAAGAGGTTTATCTGGCGGACAGTTGTGGGTACGGTACTTTTGTCTGCGTGGATTTATGTGATTCCGGCAATCGACCTGACACAGCAGGATTACTTCCTTGCCGCGATTTTTGGTGGTGTGATCGGTGGAGCCGGTATGGGACTGATCCTATTAGCGCGTTCTACTACGGGTGGAACGGAACTTCTGGCAGTATTGATCCAGCATTTTATCAGACATTATTCCGTGGTTCAGATCATGCAGGTATTAGATGCGATGATCGTGCTTACCGGTTTATATCTGTTCGGTATCAAGGCAGCCATGTATGCAATTGTTGCCATTTTTGTCACAACGAAAGTGTCGGATGGTCTGATGGAAGGATTTAAATATTCCAAGTCGGCGTTCATCATTACAGACCAGTATGAAAAAGTGGCAAAAAAGATCCTGCTTGAGTTGGACCGTGGAGCAACCGGTCTATATGCAAAAGGAATGTATTCCGGTGATGAAAAGTGCATGCTTTACTGTGTTGTTTCCAAGAAACAGATCGTAGAACTGAAAGATATTGTGGCATCGGTGGATCCGGATGCATTTGTCATTGTCTCAGATGTCCGCGAAGTACTTGGCGAGGGATTTCTGGAATATCATAAGAACTAAGGATGAAACAGAGAGACAGGAAATTTTTTTGTGGAGATTGTATACAGGGAATTAGAGGTAAAATTTCCAGTAGAATTGAGGAAATGCATAAAAAAATATGTATTTCCTCTTTATTTTTTTGCAGTTTTGCATTAAAATGTAATCTAGGTATTTTTATTGAGGGAGAAAAGTACGGTTTTTTTTGTGAAAGTTGAACAGAATCGACCAGAGAAGGAGCATAGCTTATGATTTCGAATCAGATACTTCAGAACACAATTGATGGATTGAAGGGAATAACCAGAATTGATTTATGCATTATTGACGTCGAGGGAAAGATTTTGGCTGCTACATTTCCTGACGCAGAGAAGTATGTAGAACCTGCTCAGGCATTTGTGGAGTCACCTGCAGACAGCCAGGTGGTGAACGGATATCAGTTTTTCAAGGTGTTTGATGAACACCAGTTAGAGTATATCCTGCTTGCCAACGGAGACAGTGACGATGTCTACATGGTGGGTAAAATTGCCAGTTTCCAAATACAGAATCTTCTGGTAGCATATAAGGAGAGATTCGATAAAGACAACTTTATCAAGAATCTTTTGCTGGACAATTTACTGCTGGTTGATATTTATAACAGAGCGAAGAAGCTCCATATTGATACAGAAGTCCGGAGAGTGGTATTTATCGTTGAGACGAACCGCGAGAAAGATGGCAATGAACTGGAAAAGATCAGAGGAATCTTCGGTGGCAAATCCAAGGACTTTGTCACTGCGGTAGATGAGAAGAACATCATCGTGGTGAAAGAAGTTGCAGACAACGAGGGATACGATGAACTGAACAAGACAGCAGAAGTGATCGTGAACCTGTTCCGTGCAGATGCTGAGAATGATGTTCATGTCGCTTATGGAACAATTGTAAATGAGATCAAAGAAGTATCCCGTTCTTACAAGGAAGCCCGTATGGCATTGGATGTAGGAAAGATTTTCTTTGAGGAAAAAGATGTGATCGCATACTCCACATTGGGAATTGGACGTCTGATCTACCAGCTCCCGATTCCACTGTGCAAGATGTTTATCAAAGAGATTTTTGATGGCAAATCACCGGATGACTTTGACGAGGAGACTCTTACCACGATCAACAAGTTCTTCGAGAACAGCCTGAACGTTTCCGAGACATCCCGCCAGTTATATATCCACAGAAATACACTGGTATATCGTCTGGATAAACTGCAGAAGTACACAGGACTGGATCTTCGTGTGTTTGAAGATGCCATTACATTTAAGATTGCATTGATGGTTGTAAAATACATGAAATATATGGAGTCATTGGATTACTAGAATTTAGGAGGAAGCAATGATTAAGTTGGAACATGTCAGTAAGTCATATACAGCAGGAATCCCTGCGTTAAATGACGTAAGTCTTGACATTGAAGAAGGCGAATTCGTATTCATAGTTGGTGACAGTGGTTCAGGAAAATCTACACTGATCAAGCTTTTGCTGAAAGAACTGGAACCAACAGAGGGTACGATCACGATAAACAATAAGAAACTGAACAAGATCAAAAGAAGGCAAATCCCGAAATTCCGCCGTAATATCGGCGTTGTATTTCAGGATTTCCGCTTGTTAAAAGACAGAAACATTTATGATAATGTTGCATTTGCCCAGAAAGTCATCGGCGAGTCAAACCGCAGCATTAAGAAGAATGTTCCATCCATGCTGTCTATGGTAGGACTTGCTGCAAAGTACCGCTCTTATCCAAGGCAGTTGTCCGGCGGTGAGCAGCAGCGTGTTGCGATCGCAAGAGCGCTTATCAATGAGCCAAAGATTTTACTGGCGGACGAGCCGACCGGTAACCTGGATAATCATAATGCATGGGAGATCATGAAACTTCTGGAAGAGATCAATAGCCGTGGAACTACAGTGGTAGTTGTAACACATAACCTTGAAATTGTGAAAGCAATGAACAAGCGTGTCATCACTATGAAGAAAGGCGTTGTCGTTGAGGACAGCGAGGGTGATTATAGCGATGAGGATTAGTACATTTTTCTACACGATAAAGCAGGGACTGAAGAATATCTGGAAGAATAAGATGTTCTCACTTGCGTCGATTGCAACGATGACCGCATGTATCTTTTTGTTTGGTCTGTTCTATACGATTGTGACAAATTTCCAGTCTATGGTGAAGGATGCAGAGTCCGGCGTTGCTGTAACAGTCTTTTTTGACGAGGGAATCTCACAGGATAAGATTGATGAGATTGGGGATCTGATCCGTGCAAGGGCAGAGGTATCAAATCTGGAATTTGTTTCAGCGGATGATGCATGGGACAGCTTCAAGCAGACTTACTTTGAAGGAAACGAAGCAGCAGCGGAGAGTTTTGCCGGGGATAACCCACTGGCAAATGACGCCAGCTATTCCATTTATATGAATGACATTTCCATGCAGCAGACGTTAGTGACCTATTTACAGTCAGTGGACGGTATCCGGGAAGTAAAACAGTCAGCAGTTGTAGCGAATACGCTGACCGATTTTAATAAATTGATTGGATATGTCTCCGCAGGAATTATTATTATCCTGCTGGGGGTTGCAGTCTTTTTGATCAGTAATACCATCACCGTTGGTATTTCTGTGCGAAGAGAAGAGATTGGTATTATGAAACTGATCGGTGCTACCGATTATTTTGTGCGTGCACCATTTGTGGTAGAAGGTATTGTGATCGGATTGATCGGAGCAGCGATTCCGCTTGGCATCCTGTATGTCCTTTATGGACGGATCATTGATTACATCGGGGAGAAGTTCAGTTTTATCAGCAATATGATGAAATTTTTACCGGTAGATGAGGTGTTCCATACACTGGTTCCGGTAGCATTGATACTCGGTGTCGGCATTGGTTTTATTGGCAGCCGCCCCCCTTTCAGAAAGCATTTGAAAGTATAATTTTATGAAGAAAAGAAACATTTTACGCCGCATTCTGGCGGTGGTACTTGTTCTCACGATGGCAACAGGGCTGACGGCACAGGCAAAAGGAGATGCATCATCAACGTCGCTCAAGGAAGCACAGAAAGAAAAAGCCGCATTGGAAAAGCAGTTAAAAGCTGCGAAAGAGCTGATCAATGATCTGAAGGATTCCAAAGGTGATGTGGAGGACAAAGTTCAGGAACTGAACAATGAACTTGTGGATATCTCATCGAAGATCACTTCACTGGAAAATCAGCTTGCGGACAAAAGCACAGAGATTGCAGATGCCGAGGCAGAATTAGCACAGGCAGAAGCAGATAAACAAAAACAGTATGACGATATGAAAACCCGTATCCGGTATATGTATGAAAACAGCCAGACAACGTATCTGGAGCAGCTTCTGGAATCGAACAGCGTGGCAGAGTTTCTGAATACGGCAGAGTATATCGCAGAGATCCAGAAGTATGACAGGCAAAAGCTGGATGAGTACACGGAGAATATTGAATATATCACCGTGGCGAAAGAACAGCTTGAACAGGATTACGCTGATCTGGAAAATATGAAAGCGAATGTGGAGAGCCAGAAGCAGTCTGTTGCAGCACTGATGAGCCAGAAGGAGACAGAGCTTGCAGGCATCACAAGTAATATTTCGGATGCGCAGGAGGATGCAAAGTATTTTGAGGCAGAGATACAGGCGCAGAACGAATTGATAGCGGAGATCAAGCGGATCGAGGCTGAGAAAGCGGCAGCGGCAGCCAAAGCGGCTGCAGAGGGAAAAGAGGTAGCAGACAATCCTTATACAGGTGGAGCTTTCACATGGCCGTGTCCGTCAAGTACAAGGGTTACCAGTGATTATGGAACGAGGGTTTCACCGACTTCAGGAGCGTCTTCAAACCATAAAGGAATTGATATCGGTGCCTCAGCAGGTGCGGCGATCGTTGCAGCGGCAAACGGTACCGTAAAGGCGGCAAATTACAGCAGTGCAGCCGGAAACTACGTGATGATCGATCATGGCGGCGGACTTTATACCGTTTATATGCATTGTTCCTCGCTTGCAGTTTCGGAAGGAACAGCAGTTTCCGCAGGCCAGACGATCGCCTACGTTGGAAGTACAGGTATTTCTACTGGAAATCATTTACATTTTGGTGTATCATTAAACGGAAGTTATGTCAGTCCGTGGAGTTATCTCAAGGGCTGATAAGCGTTCCGGGAATCAGGCAGATAAAGTATATAAAAAGAGGTTGCCACACGAAAGCCGGAAATCAGAAACGGCATTTTGTGTACAATCTCTTTTTTCTGTTTTGTAAAGGTTATGGAAAATAAAACCAGCACCTCAGCATTTTTCTCAATTGCTATGAAAGTGGAGGTGTGGTTATGCATATGTTTACATGGAAAGGATGCAGCAAAAATGTTTTAAAATTGCTGCGAAAGGAAATTTATGGATCAGCAGAATTATGAACTGGATCAAACTGGAGCGGAAGAGACTCCAAAGAAGAAAAAAGGAAGCACAGTCAAAGGGATCGTGATCGGTGTGATCGGAACACTTCTGATAAGCTGGACGGGAATCAATGTGGCATGTCTGGCAACCAACTCACAGATTCTTATCACGAACAAGGAAAGTGCAGATGACGGAGAGGGCGCAGTGCTCGACGCAGATACGGTCAGCAAGATCAATGAACTGACTGCATACACAAAGCTCTATTATTATGATGACATTGAAAATGAGAAACTGCAGGATGGACTGTATACAGGTCTGATCGATGGATTGGGAGATAAATATTCTGTTTACTATAATGCAGAAGATTATCAGGCACTTCAGATATCTACGACAGGCCAGTATTATGGAATCGGTGCAGGGTTAAGCCAGGATAAGGATACCATGGTGGTAACAGTCAACAAGGTTTATGAGGGAACCCCTTCTGAGTCAGCAGGATTGTTGAAAGATGACGTGATCGTTTCCGTGGACGGAACAGAGGCTGTTTCCATGGAACTTTCGGAACTGGTAAAACTGATTCGTGGAGAGAAGGGAACGACTGTCCATCTGGAGATTTACCGTCCGTCTACCGAGGAAAATCTTTCCTTTGATGTAGAAAGACAGGACATTACATTGCCAAGTGTGTCCCACAAGATGTTCGAGGATGGTATCGGATATGTACATATTGATTCCTTTGAGACAGAGACGGCAGCACAATTTGAGGAGGCAGTAAAAGATCTTGAGGATCAGGGAATGAAAGCACTGATCATTGATGTGAGATATAATCCCGGTGGTATGGTGACCGCAGTTGTCCAGATCCTGGATGATATTCTGCCGGAGGGAACAGTTGTGTATACAGAAGATAAAAATGGAAACCGTCAGGATTACACTTCCAACGGGGATACGTATCTGGACTACCCGCTTGCGGTACTGATTAATGGGGAGAGCGCCAGTGCGTCCGAGATTCTGGCAGGTGCGGTCAAAGATTATCAGTATGGCACACTGATCGGAACGACAACGTTTGGAAAAGGAATTGTGCAGACAATCTTCCCGTTGGAGGATGGGGATGCAGTGAAGCTTACGACTGCCAAATATTTTACTCCGAACGGAAATTATATTCACGGTGTCGGAATTGAGCCGGATATTGAACTGGAATACGAATATCTCGACAAAGATGCAACTTCTTATGACGAGGCATATGATAACCAGATTCAGAAGGCGATAGAGGTTTTAAAGGATAAAATCCAGTAAATAACAGGAGAACAGCATGAAAAAACAACTTTATCGGATCGTTACAGGGATATTGGCAGTAGCATGGATGTGTCTGATTTTTTCTTTTTCCAATCAGCCTGCGACGGAATCGAGTAAAGTGAGTGGCGGATTGTGTCATCGTCTGGTGGAGCGTGCCAATGATACGCTCCATCTGGATATGACCGAAAAACAGCAGCTGGCCATGGCAGAAAAAATCGAATATCCGGTAAGAAAAGCAGCCCATATGACAGAGTATGCCATATTAGGTCTGCTTTCTTTTGCATTTTACTGCGGAATACTGAAAAAAGAAAAGCGACAGTTTCTTGCGGCGCTGCTCACGGCGGCAGTTTATGCGGCTACAGATGAGTTTCATCAGTATTTTATACCGGGAAGGTCGGCAGAGGTGATGGATGTGTGCATTGACACGCTCGGCGCGTCGATCGGACTTGCAATTCTTTTTTTTACCTTAAAAGTAGTGCGAAAACATTGCCAAAAATCAAAGCTTACTTTACAATAAAAATAACAGACAGATAAAAGAGTCTGTCAGATAAAAAATGAAAGAGGTGATACTGTGGTAGAACTTGATCAATTTAAAGTGACTCTGAATTCATACAGAGGACCGCTGCAGGAAGTGAGGGATTCACTTTGACCTGGCTGACAAAGAGCAGAAAATCCAGGAATTAGAGCGGGAAATGGAAGACGGCGATTTTTGGAATGATCCGGTCGTTTCCCAGAATAAAATGAAAACCTTAAAGAGTATGAAGGATGATGTTGCAACTTATGAGAAGCTTGCAACACAGTTTGACGACATAGAGACACTCATCGAGATGGGGTATGAGGAGAATGATGCTTCCCTGATCCCGGAGATTGAGGAGATGTTGAGTGAATTTGTTACGACTTTCGAAAATATCCGTATTAAGACACTGCTTTCCGGTGAATATGATGGGGATAATGCGATCCTGTCATTACATGCCGGAGCTGGTGGAACCGAGTCGTGTGACTGGGCACAGATGCTGTTCCGCATGTATTCCAAATGGGCAGACAGCAGGGGATATGAGCTGGTTGTCTTAGACTCGTTAGATGGAGATGAGGCAGGCATCAAGTCCATCACATTCCAGATCAATGGAGAGAATGCGTATGGATATCTGAAATCGGAAAAAGGCGTACACCGTCTGGTCCGTATTTCTCCGTTTAATGCGGCTGGAAAGCGCCAGACATCTTTTGTATCCTGTGATGTTATGCCGGATATCGAGGAAGATCTCGACATTGAGGTCAATGAAGATGACTTAAGAATTGATACTTACCGTTCCAGCGGAGCCGGTGGACAGCATATCAACAAGACTTCCTCTGCAATCCGGATCACGCACCTTCCGACCGGAATTGTCGTGCAGTGCCAGAATGAGCGCTCCCAGCACCAGAACAAGGATAAGGCAATGCAGATGTTAAAGGCAAAACTGTATCTGTTGAAGGAACAGGAAAATGCAGAGAAGGCAGCCGGTATCCGCGGTGAGGTCACAGAGATCGGCTGGGGTAACCAGATCAGATCCTATGTCATGCAGCCATATACGATGGTCAAAGATCATCGTACAGGTGTGGAAACCGGAAATGTGGACAGCGTAATGGATGGAAAAATAGATTTATTTATCAACGGATACTTAAAGTGGTTATCTTTGGGATGTCCGAAGGGATTAGGTGGTGACGATGAATAACTGGATTCCGGTGATCGTCATACTGGCGGTGCTCGCAGGTGGCGGTTATTATGCATATCGGAAAATCAAAAGAAAAGTAGAGGATGTTTCCCAGGCTTTATTCGGGACAGATTCATTGGTGGAGGGATGGAATAAGCAGGCAGATGAGCTTGCAGCCACCCCGAAATCAA
>ERZ791731.1302-NODE-1302-length-9750-cov-2.07509_pt1 | contig 9750 bp, 4 predicted proteins | sample MGYA00509954_ERZ791731 | MGnify/ENA primary metagenome ERZ791731 (study PRJEB30046, sample SAMN00715134) | human gut metagenome | study: EMG produced TPA metagenomics assembly of the A metagenome-wide association study of gut microbiota in type 2...
TGCGTTAGAGTTCAAAAGAATAGAATTTGGGAATAAGCCTACGGGTACTCCGCAGGCCACTTTGCCCTTTGATACAAGTGCGCAACCGATTTTTCACAAGAACTTTGATTTGGTAAGCAGTACGTTTACCGATTATCTGGAACATGGCTATACATTATATATATGTACGGACAGTGAAAAACAGGCTAAGCGGTTGAAAGATATTTTTGAGGAGCGGGGAGATAAAATAGCATTCACTCCGGTCAATAAGACATTGCACGAAGGATTTAGCGATAATACTCTTCGGAGCTGTTTTTTTACCGACCATCAGATATTCGACCGCTTTCATAAATATAACCTTCGGAGTGACAAGGCCCGTAGCGGCAAAGTGGCACTGACATTAAAAGAGTTGAGCCAATTTGAACCGGGAGATTATGTTGTGCACATTGACCATGGAGTAGGGAAGTTTGCCGGGCTGGTGCGTATCCCCAACGGCGATACCACGCAAGAGGTTATCAAGTTGGTTTATCAAAATGAGGATGTCGTCTTTGTGTCTATTCATTCCTTGCACAAGATTTCCAAGTATAAAGGGAAGGAAGGAGAAACTCCGCGCCTCAATAAACTGGGTACCGGTGCTTGGGAGAAAATGAAGGAACGCACCAAGACCAAGATTAAAGATATTGCCCGTGATTTGATTAAGTTATACTCTCAGCGAAAGCAGGAGAAGGGCTTCAGCTATACTCCCGACAGCTTTTTGCAGCATGAGCTGGAGGCCAGTTTTATTTATGAGGATACTCCCGACCAGCTGAAGACAACTCAGGATGTAAAGGCTGATATGGAAAGCGAACGTCCGATGGACCGTCTGGTGTGCGGGGATGTTGGTTTTGGAAAAACGGAAATAGCAGTGCGTGCTGCTTTTAAGGCTGTGACGGACAACAAACAAGTGGCGGTACTTGTACCGACTACCGTATTGGCTTATCAGCACTTTCAGACTTTCCGTGAACGATTGAAGGATTTTCCGTGTAAAGTGGATTATCTGAGTCGGGCTCGTAGTGCCAAAGACAGTTCCCGCATCGTGAAAGAATTGGGAGAAGGCAAGATTAATATTCTGATTGGTACGCATAAAATTATTGGCAAAAGCATTAAGTTCAAGGATTTGGGGCTACTGATTATAGATGAGGAGCAGAAGTTCGGAGTCAGCGTAAAAGAGAAACTTCGCCAGATAAAAGTCAATGTTGATACTCTGACCATGACGGCTACCCCTATTCCGCGTACTTTGCAGTTTTCACTGATGGGTGCGCGCGACCTTTCTGTGATACAGACTCCTCCCCCCAACCGCTACCCCATCCAGACCGAGGTGCATACATTCAATGAAGAAATTATCACTGAGGCTATCAACTTCGAGATGAGTCGTAACGGTCAGGTATTTTTTGTAAACAATAGGATACAGAACCTGGTGGAGCTGGAAGCAATGATTAAACGAAACATCCCGGACTGCCGTGTTTGCATCGGTCATGGACAGATGGAGCCGGAAAAACTTGAGAAGATTATTTTCGACTTTGTGAACTATGATTATGATGTGCTGCTGGCGACTACCATTATCGAAAGTGGAATTGATATCCCCAATGCCAATACCATTATCATCAATCAGGCGCAGAATTTTGGGTTGAGCGATTTGCATCAGATGCGTGGACGTGTGGGACGTAGCAATAAGAAAGCATTTTGCTATTTATTGGCTCCTCCACTCACTTCGTTGACTCCCGAAGCCAAACGTCGTCTGCAGGCCATAGAGAACTTTAGTGATTTGGGTAGTGGAATTCACATTGCCATGCAGGATCTTGATATCCGTGGAGCAGGTAATATGTTGGGTGCCGAACAAAGTGGTTTCATTGCCGATTTGGGATACGAAACTTATCAGAAGATTTTGGCTGAGGCTGTGAAAGAGCTGAAAGAGGATGAATTTGCAGACCTTTATGCTGAAGAGCTGCAAGCGGCAGGTGAGGAAAAAATAAGTGGTGAAAACTTTGTGGATGAGTGTCAGGTGGAAAGTGATTTGGAATTATTGTTTCCCAATGAATACATTCCCAGCAGCAGCGAACGTATGTTACTTTATCGTGAGTTGGATGGCTTGGAGCTGGATAAAGATGTGTTGGCATTCAAATCCCGTTTGGAAGACCGTTTCGGGAAAGTTCCGCGCGAAGGTCAGGAACTGCTTCGCATTGTTCCTTTGCGCCGGATGGCAAAACGCTTGGGTGCAGAGAAAGTTTTCCTGAAAGCCGGACGAATGACGCTGTTCTTTGTGAGTAATCCTGACAGTCCTTACTATCAGAGTGCAGCCTTTGGAAAAGTGATTGATTACATGGGAAAGAATCCCCGTTATTGCAATCTTCGTGAGCAGAATGGTAAACGCAGTATGGTGATAAAGAATGTGGAAACAGTAGAAACAGCGGTCGGCATCTTGCAGGAAATAGTAAGCCTGTAATATCGTTTTTCACCGGTATCTTTGGCTTTTCCGAATATTCTCTTTATCTTGCCGATTATTAACGTTGTAAATCATACATTTAATATGCGGCAGCTCTTTATACTGTTCAGCTTGTGCTTTAGTCTTTCGCTTACTGCGCAAGAGAAAATAACCTTGTTGTTTGTGGGAGACCTGATGCAGCATCAGGCACAAATAGAGGCTGCCCGTGTAGGGACATCCTATGATTATTCGTCTTGTTTCAAGCATGTAAAAGATGAGATAAGTGCGGCAGACTTGGCTGTTGCCAATCTGGAAGTGACATTGGGTGGCAAGCCCTATAGCGGTTATCCGGCGTTTAGTGCTCCCGATGAATATTTGTATGCTGTTAAAGAGGCCGGTTTTGATGTGTTGCTTACAGCGAATAATCATTGTCTTGACCGAAGGAAAAAAGGATTGGAACGCACCATTCTGATGCTGGACTCCTTGCATATTCCACATGCGGGCACTTATGTAAATAAGGGCAAACGGGATGAGGGCTATCCCTTGTTGATAGAAAAGAATCATTTTCGTATTGTTCTGCTCAATTATACTTATGGAACAAACGGCATTGAAGTCACTCCGCCCAATGTGGTGAACTACATTGACCGGGAACAAATTAAGAAAGATATTCTTAAGGCGCGCCGCATGATGCCCGATGTCATTATAGCGTGTATGCATTGGGGGATAGAATATCGTTCGTTGCCTGAGCGTTCGGAACGGGACTTGGCAGATTGGATGATAACTCAGGGGGTAGATCATGTGATAGGTTCTCATCCCCATGTACTTCAACCCATGGAGGTCATACAAGATAAGCATACTCCTGCCAAACATGTCGTTGTGTATTCATTGGGTAATTTTATATCAAACATGTCGAAAGAAGATACGGATGGGGGAGCTATGGTGAAATTGGAATTGCAGCGTATTTTTAGAATAACTCGTTTGATTAACTGTGAATATTCTCTAGTTTGGACTTCACGTCCCAATTTAAGTGGAAAAAAAGGATTTGAGCTTTATCCGGCTTCTTTCCTTGATAAACCGATTAAAAATGAGGAGGTTAGTGCGATGAAACGTTTTCTTATGAGAGCTAGAATATTGTTTGATACATACAATAGAGGAATAAAAGAATATTTTTTTGAATAATTTTTCGGCAAAAAGTTTGCAGATATAAAAAAAAGCCTTACCTTTGCATCGCTTTTGAAAGGAAAGCCAATACGGTGGCTGTAGTTCAGTTGGTTAGAGCGTCAGATTGTGGTTCTGAATGTCGTGGGTTCGAGTCCCATCTGCCACCCCGATAGAAGAGGAAGTTCGATAAGAATTTCCTCTTTTTTATTGTAGTAGGGGCTCAGTTTGAAAAGGGCTCTGGGGGGCGGTTCAGTTTGAAAACTTGGGGCAATCCGAAAAGTTGTTTCGGCTTCAAAAGAAAGTTGATAAAAGTTGCTTTCACGCATTGCATGTATTGAATCCTTTTGTTTATCAATGTTTCGGTGTGAAAGGAGACCGATAATGTTCATTTCACACAAAATCTACCCCGTCAGGGAGCATGTTTTACATGTACGTTCGCATGTACCTCCAAAAAGACAAGGACATTTTTTTTAAAGACCAAGAGCTTTCCCAAAAAGACCATAGTCTTTGTAAAAAACTTCAAGACTTTTTTGAAAAAGTTGGAAGAGTTTTCAGAGTCTTTTCGAAAGGTACACTACAGCCTTTTATAATAGCACTCAATTTCCATATATCTTTCATCAACCGTGGATTGGCTTTATTTTAGATTTTAATTTATCGTTGAATCGAAAAAATACATTAATTTTGTTCGTTAAACGCATAATAGCAATAAAACAATGAGCAATATTTTGAAGTTGACCTTAATCTGTAGTTTGATATTCCATGTCTTGATGGGGAAAGCTGCCGGAGTCGGAGAATTAAAACAAATAAAAGAGAACTACAGGCAGATGTTAATACCGTCATCCATAGAGCAGGATTCATTGCTTTCGGATTTGATAAAGATAAAACCGGAAAAGGAGATGTCTGATCAGGCGGTAGTGGAGTTGCACCAACTTTATCCTTTTGATTTGAAAAAAATAGATGGTTATCTGTCATTGATGTCGGCAGACGGTTCGTGGACTGACATTAATTATGCAGATACTAAGCGTTCAGGCTGGGAACCTAAACTCCATGCGGAACGAATATTGGAACTGTCGAAACTGTATTATTCAAAAACTACAGAGTATTATCATTCGGAAAAGGTAAAAGAGGCAATTCATTTAGCTTTGAAATATTGGTTTGATACCAAGCCTCGTTGTCTGAACTGGTGGTATAATCAGATTGGTATTCCTAAAACACTGGGAGCTGCTTTTATTTTATTGGAAGAACAGTTGACAGAACAGGAGCACCGGGCTGCTGTAGCGGTAATGGAGAATGCTAAGTTCGGGATGACGGGACAAAATAAGGTATGGTTGGCCGGAAATGTCTTGATTCGGGCTCTTTTGCAAAATGATGCAGATTTAGTGAAGGCTGCGCGAGATGCTATTGCCTCGGAAATTGTATTGGGTAGAAAGGAAGGGATTAAAGATGATTGGAGCTTTCATCAGCATGGTCCGCAGCAACAATTCGGAAATTACGGATTGTCTTTTGTCACGGGAATGAGTTTCTTCTTTCAGCTGTTCAAAGATACCGATTACGAGTTCACCGGACAGCAGAGGGAAATATTGGTTTCGTTGATTGACAAAGGTTATAGATGGGTGATATGGAACAGATATATGGATGTCAGCTCGTTGGGACGGCAATTCTTTCATAATGCTCAGATACATAAGGCATATAGTTTGGCATTTGCTGCTGAAGATATGGGATTGGCAGGTTTTCCTGCGCATGGTAATACGTTGATAGGTCATAAACATTTTGATGATTCCGATTACACGGTTCATCGTAGCAAAGATTGGATGTCTTCAGTTAAAATGGCTTCTCGCAGGGTGATTGGTACGGAGTTGGTAAATGAGGATAATCTGAAAGGATATTACTTGGGAGACGGAGCGACTTATTATTATGTTCGGGGAGATGAATATCTGGAAGTATTTCCTTTTTGGGACTGGCGGAAGATACCGGGTGTCACTTCGTATGAGGATATTGCACCGATGCCTAATGTCAATGTGACAAGGTCCGGGAATAACAGTGATTTAGTGGGTGGCTTGAGTAATGGAAAAATTGGAATGACAGCCATGGAGTTGAATCGTGACGGACTGGAAGCGCATAAAGTATGGTTATTTGCCGATAAATTTGTTTTCTGTTTGGGGGCCGATATTCATTCAGATACAACTTTGTGTGTAACAACTTCCATAGATCAGCGTTCAAAGAGTGGAGAACTTTATGTTTGGAATAAGAAGAAATGGAGTGCAATTACAGGAGCAGAAGCGTTCCGGCAAAAAGATTTGCGCTTTTTTCATGATGCTGTCGGTTATATTGTTTTGGACGGGGATACATGTGTGGCACAATCGGAAGAACGCGAGGGACGTTGGAGCGATTTTATGGGAATGTATACGCCTGCTACTCTTCATGGAGAAGTGGCGGCATTGCATTTGCGTCATGGTGTGAAACCGTCGGGGGGCTCTAATCAATATATTGTTCTTCCTGCCGCTACAAAGAAGGAGGTGAAAGAGTTTGATCCAAAGATGATTAGAGTTATTAAAAATGATAAGGTTGCTCAAGTTGTTTCTTCTCCTGCATGTGGAGAAGGATATTGGATGGCTGTTTATCAATCAGAAAATTTTGATATCGAAGGATTGTTTTTTAAAGCGGTTCTTCCGGGTATTTATTATGTAGAGAAGGGATTGGGAGGTCTGGAAATAAAATTATCATCTCCCTTTAGAATTTCGAAATAAATAAATTGCAATGCAGTTATATAGCCGAAAGGAAAGTATTGAACGGATGAATGACTTGGCCAGCAAGGGTAGGCCGTTTCTTTTTATCATAGACTATAAACAAGAACATTCCTATGTGGAGGAAATCAGTGAGATTGATTCAAGTTTTTGTCAGTATAGTTTTAATGGGATAACCAATGTAGAAAAGAGGTGCGAAGAATATGACGGAATGTTAATATGGGAGACTGCTCCACCGGCTTTGGAAGAGTATCGCATCGCTTTTGATGTGGTGAAGAATAATATATTGGCAGGTAATAGTTATCTTACTAATCTGACTTGTCAAGTTCCGGTTAAGACTAACTTGACGCTTGAAGCTGTTTTTCGGTATTCCGAGGCAAAGTACAAGTTATGGCTGAAAGATACGTTGGTTTGTTTCTCACCCGAAATCTTTGTCCGCATCGAAGAAGGAAAGATAAAGTCGTTTCCCATGAAGGGTACAATCGATGCTTCACTGCCTGATGCATGTCGGCTTTTGATGGATGACAGGAAGGAAGCGGCCGAGCATGCCACTATTGTAGATTTAATTCGGAATGATTTGAGTATGGTATCGGAACAGGTGACCGTTACCCGTTACCGTTATTGTGATTGTCTTGAAACTAATAAGGGACCGATACTTCAGACAAGTTCTGAAATTTGCGGGGTGTTGCCTGAAGATTATTTGTCACATATCGGAGATATTCTTTTCAGGCTCTTGCCTGCCGGCTCCATAACCGGCGCTCCAAAGCCGAAAACAATGGAAATTATTGCTGAGGCCGAAAACTATGAACGGGGCTTTTATACCGGGGTAATGGGATATTTCGATGGACGGAATTTGGATAGTGCCGTGATGATACGTTTCATAGAACAGGAGAACGGACATCTTTATTTTAAAGCGGGTGGGGGCATTACCGGCAAAAGTGTTTTGGAGAGTGAATACAATGAAATGAAACAGAAAATATATGTACCAATTTATTGAAACCATACGGATAGAGAAAGGAAATGCCTGCAATCTGTTTTATCATAATCGGCGGTTAAATGAGGTCCGTAGGTATTTCCGGCCGGAATGCGCACCCTTGCAGTTGGAAGATTATCTGCACTTGTCTGCTGATATGAATGGTGTGAAATGCAGGGTGGTATATACGGAAGAAGGCATAACGGAGGTATCTTATTCTCTTTATGAGATGCGACCTGTCCGGTCTCTGCGTATGGTGTGTTCGGATACTATAGACTATTCTTTCAAGAGCACAGACAGAAGAAAGTTGAATAGTTTGTTTCAGATTCGTCAGGATAAGGATGATATATTAATAGTGAAGAATGGGTTATTGACAGATACTTCAATTGCTAATATTGCTTTATATGACGGGAATGACTGGTATACTCCCTTGCATCCTTTGCTGAAGGGAACCAAGCGGGCGGAATTGCTGGATAAAGGCGTATTGAAAGAAAAAGAAATAAAAAAGGAAGAACTGTCATCTTTTTCGGCGGTAAGATTGTTTAATGCAATGATAGGTTGGGGAGCCATAGAGTTTCCGGTTGCCAATGTGTCTGACTAGATTGTTAATCGCAGGCATTTTTTTGAGAGTTTCTTTTGTTTCCTTAAATAATTTGCTATATTTGCAAAAAAAATATAAATATAGGTAAGGTATGAGATTGCGGACAGTTGCAAAATTAGGTGTAGTGCTTTCTGTTGTATTGTTCTGTATAGCAGTTGGTTTTTATGGATTTACACGATTGAGCATGACCGATAGAGGTCGGGAGTTCAATCTCTTCTCCTTGGTACCTTCAAACAGTATTGGTGTTTTGGAAAGCGATAATATCAATTATTTTTTAAATGATTTTCCACAACTTAATTATAGCAATGAACTGGGAGATTTTCAGTTTCCCGGTTTATTCAATTTTATTCTTGGGGGATTGAATGAGTATGCCACTCAGAAAGCACATGGCCTGAGCAGTCGGATGAGCCGTTTATTGGTAAGTTTTCATGCTCCGGGGTCTCCGCGTGATCAGGTTGTATATTTCCGCATGGGTGCAGGAGACGAAAAGTTACTTGCCGATATGTTGCAAGAGCGTGCTCCGGGTGAGTTTCAGCCGAAGAAAGAAAAATATAGAGGAAAGAATATTTATATTTATCCTTTGAATAATAATGAATTTTTGGCTGTTTATAGTGGGTCAGGTTTCTTTGTCGCGAGTTATCAGAAGCGGTTAATAGAAGAAGTTATAGATGCCAAGGAGGACGAAACGGCATTGAGTGATGATGAGGTATTCTCGAAGGTATTTGAGAAAAAGAAGTCTCATAATTTCCTCACATTATATGGTCGTACGACTTCAATGCCTTTCCTGCAGAATAATAATCGTTGCTGGAGTGAGTTTGATTTTCATATGAATAGTGATGTGGTATATCTTACGGGGGATACTTTTATGCCTGATACTTGCAGCTGTACTTCCGAATTTGTGGCAAAAATGCAGTCAGTGCCCGATGTCAAGGAAGACAGCATTGTTATTTCGGGCAATAAAGATTCGATGAACGGGTATATGGATGAAGCAATAGAAGAAAACGACGGTAGTGGTCGGACACTGTTTGACGAGTGTGTGGCGAATCTTTCTCGTGACGCTTCTTTCATGTTAGTGGCCGATATGCATAAGGTTTCTGAAAATCCTGAGCGTTTTCGTCCTTATCTGCCGCCGTTTATTTTAGAGAATGCTACTTTATTTCATTCATTTATTCTGTCTACCCAACTGTCAATTTCTGAGGACCGTCTTTCTCATATTATGGTGCTGACGTACAAGGACTAACGTAGCTTATGCTGATGAAAGTGTGGAGCTACTTTTGTCCGAAAGTAGAATAAAGAAATAACCGTTAATACTGCTCCGAATAAATAAGCTATTTTGAAAGTGGCTATTTGTGCGATATATCCGCCTGCCAGCATACCCACTCCTATACCTACATCCCATGAAGTAAGGTAAGTGCTGGTAGCTGTACCTCGTTGGCTGTTGGGAGCCAGATTGACAAACAATGTATTGAATGCCGGAAACATGCATCCAAAACCGATACCCAGTAATAAAGCTATGAAAAAGAAGAAATAGGTAGTCCACTGTAGGCTGAAGTCGATTAACCACCCACAGGCACTCAGCCCGAAAAAGCAGAAACAAACCAAATAAAGTCCGGCTTCGATAACTTGTGTTATCTTGCCACGGTCAACCAATCGTCCGCTGAATAGTCGGCTGGTAGCCATTCCAAAAGCCATAAATGTGAAAAAGAAACCTGTTTCAGCCGTAATTCCTATTTGTTGCGAATACATGGCAATATAGTTGGAGGTCATTCCGTAAGGTACGGACAGTAGTAACAGGCAGATTCCGGCAGGAATGCCTTTCAATAAAATAAAT
>ERZ791731.1322-NODE-1322-length-9618-cov-2.81282_pt1 | contig 9618 bp, 10 predicted proteins | sample MGYA00509954_ERZ791731 | MGnify/ENA primary metagenome ERZ791731 (study PRJEB30046, sample SAMN00715134) | human gut metagenome | study: EMG produced TPA metagenomics assembly of the A metagenome-wide association study of gut microbiota in type 2...
CTTTTATGGACGGAACCGAGATTACCTGCGGCTGTTACAAAACAAAAGACAAGTCCGTAGTGTTCCCCATTACGGAGGTGGTGAGCTACAACGAGTACTTCGATTATGAAGCTAAGTATAATGGTGCGTCTGACGAGATTACTCCCGCCCGCATCTCGGACGATTTGACCCGCCGGGTGCAGACGCTGACTTCTGCCATTTATGATATACTCGGGGCCTACGGCATTATCCGTGTGGACTATATCATTACCGAAGGGGAAAAAATCAATCTGCTGGAGGTGAATACCACCCCCGGAATGACTGCCACCAGCTTTATTCCCCAGCAGGTTCGCGCTGCCGGAATGGAGATGAAGGATGTAATGACAGATATTATAGAAAACAAGTTTAAGGATTAATCATTATTCATTATGAATGCGAACGTGGAATTTGATGAAATCCGTCCTTATCATGATGAGGAACTTCCTCAAGTCTATGAGGAACTGATTGCCGATGCGGCGTTCCGGCAGGCAGTGGATACTGTGATGCCGGGTGTACCTTTTGAAGTATGGTCGCAGAAAATGCGCGCGTGTAAAACCAAGCTGGAGTTTCAGAAGACTTTCTGCTATGGGCTTCTGTGGAAGCTGGCGAAGGAGGCTACGGATGGATTGACTCTGGACCATACAGCGTTGCCGGACAAGTCGGCAGCATATACCTATGTCTCCAACCATCGCGACATTATTCTCGATTCCGGTTTCTTGTCCATTCTGTTGGTAGACCAGGGTATGGATACGGTAGAGATAGCCATTGGCGACAACCTGCTTGTCTATCCGTGGATTAAGAAATTCGTGCGTGTCAACAAGTCCTTCATCGTGCAGCGTGCGTTGACCATGCGCCAGATGCTGGAGGCTTCCGCACGCATGTCCCGCTATATGCACTATACCATCAGTGAGAAGAAACAGTCTATCTGGATTGCACAACGCGAAGGGCGTGCCAAGGACTCCAACGACCGCACGCAGGACAGTGTGCTGAAGATGCTGGCAATAGGCGGTGAAGGCGACGTCATTGACCGCTTGATGGAAATGAACATAGCTCCGCTTGCCATTTCCTATGAATACGACCCTTGCGACTTCCTGAAAGCGCAGGAGTTCCAACTGAAACGGGACATTGAAGGCTATAAGAAAACGACGGCTGACGACTTGCTGAATATGCAGACCGGACTGTTCGGCTATAAAGGGCGGGTACATTTCCAGACGGGTGCCTGCATGAATGATGAATTGGCGAAGATAGACCGTTCACTTCCGAAGCCCGAACTCTTTGCACGCATGTCTGCACTGATAGACAAACGTATTCATGCCAGCTACCGGATGTATCCCAATAATTATGTGGCGCACGACCTTCTCGAGGGGAAGGAGGATTTTTCCGACCATTACACTGCCGGGGATAAGCAGCGCTTCACGGCCTATATAGAACAACAGTTGGAGCGTATCTCCATTCCCAATAAGGACGTGGACTTCCTGCGCGGAAAAATGCTGCTGATGTATGCCAACCCGTTGAAGAATTATCTGGCGGCTATAAAAGAATGAATACATGAAGAAGTACTGTGATTGGTGGCTTTTGCCTTTGTTGGCCTGTCTGTTGACTGGTTGTGGCGATGATGATTATCATTATCCTTCCGTGAAGCTGGAGTTCCTGACTGCCTTTTCGGGGGCTGACGGCTATCTGCAGTCTGTTGTGACGGATGAAGGGGAAACCTTGCCGGTAGTGGAGGACAAGACAAAGACGAACATAGAGGCAAACGCCTCGGTACGTGTCATCAGTAATTATGCTTCGGAGGTAACTGCCGATGGAACTGCCGGTGCGGTGCTGTATGCCTTGAGCGGTGTTCTTTCTGTCGCTCCCCAAACGGCTGACAAGTTCGAGGAGGGCGTCAGGACAGACCCTACTGATGTGCTGGGTATCTGGATGGGACTCGACTATCTCAATATGACACTGATAGTCAAGGAGAATGGTGAGCATAAGTTCCATTTTGTTGAGGATGAAGTGATTGTGGATACTGCTATCGGGTGTAGTGAAGTATATCTGACGCTGTATCATGACGCAAAGGAGGAGGTAGTGTCTTATACCAGACGTGCCTACGCTTCCGTACCTTTGCGGCAGTATGCGGCAGTGGGTATACAGAAGGTTATGGTTCATTTCAGTGTGCACACTTATTCCGGTGACATCAAGACTTACGATTTTGTTTATAACCCTGACTAAAATGAAATATTCGATGAAGACATTGTTCGCGGGCTTTTGCCTCGTTTTTACCACCCTCTTTTCCTGCCAGCAGAAGGAGGGACAGTTCAAGTCTGTTTCGGTAGATGACTTTTCCACATTGATAGCCAATCCGGAGGTGCAGCTTCTGGATGTGCGTACTGTTGCCGAATACTCGGAAGGACACGTGCCCTACAGTATCAATATCAATGTGCTGGATGAGTCGTTTGAAACGATGGCCGACTCCACTCTGCAGAAGGACAAACCGGTTGCAGTATATTGTCGTAGTGGTAAGCGTAGTAAAAAGGCCGCTGCCATACTGAGCAAAAAAGGATATATAATCTATGACCTTGACAAAGGTTTCATCGGTTGGGAAGAAGCGGGCAAGGAAGTGGAAAAGTAATAGCGGTGCAGCTGAAATGCATTTGCTATAATTTCTTTTTAGGCGCGGATTACGCGGATTTCACGGAAAAATTTAAGAAAAGAATCCGCGTTTTCCGCGTAATCCGCGCCTAAAAAGAATAAAGTAGTCTTGTCCTCTGGTTAGAGGCTTTCAAGCAGTCTCTTCAGCACCACTGTTGCTGAAATCTCCCGGTTGGCCGCTTCGGGGATTACGATGGACTGCGGGCTTTCTATCACATCATCCGTCACAATCATGTTGCGTCGAACCGGCAGGCAGTGCATGAAGTAGGCATTGTTGGTAACGGTCATCTGGCGCTCGCCTACTGTCCAGGTGCGGTCTTTGCTCAATATTTGTCCGTAGTTGTCGCCTGTATAGGCCGCCCAGTTCTTGGCATAGACAAAATCGGCCCCTTCAAAAGCTTTCATCTGGTCATATTCTACGCGGGCATTTCCTACGAACTTGGGGTCGAGTTCATAACCTTCGGGATGTGTAATCACAAAGTCATAATCAGTTGCATTCATCCATTCGGCAAAGGAGTTGGGGACAGCCTGAGGCAATGGACGCGGATGTGGAGCCCATGTCATCACTACTTTGGGGCGTGCCGTCTTCTTATATTCCTCAATGGTTATCAGGTCGGCAAAACTCTGCAGCGGATGGCGTGTGGCAGCCTCCATGGAGAATACCGGCCGGCCGGAATGCTTGATGAACTGCTCCAGTATCACTTCGTTGTAATCGTCTTCCTTACTTTCGAAACGTGCAAAAGAACGTACGCCGATGACGTCGCAATAGCAGCCCATCAGGGTCCATGATGACACCACGCTCTGTCTCCAGTTTCCAGGCTCCCTGGTTGATGTCCAGTACAATGACGTTCATGCCCAGGTTCAGTGCCGCCTTCTGTGTACTGAGGCGGGTGCGCAGGCTGGAGTTGAAGAAAATCATCATCAACGTTTTGTTACGTCCCAGTTCCACATATTTGAAACGGTCTTTTTTAATCTCGAATGCTTCGTCCAGTGCAGACTTCAGGTTACCGATGTCCTGCACGCAAGTAAAGTTCTTCATATTTACAGTCTTTTTAGTGTATCTATATCTTTGTTATTCGGCTGTCAAGGTCTGGTCTGTCCGGAACCTTCAACAATCCATTTGTATGTGGTGATTTCTTCCAGAGCCATCGGACCGCGGGCGTGCAGCTTCTGTGTGCTGATGCCGATCTCGGCACCGAGCCCGAATTGTGCGCCGTCGGTGAAAGAGGTCGGTGCATTGACGTATACGCAAGCGGCGTCCACTTCCCGGCAGAACCATTCGGCACGTGTCTTGTCGTCCGTAATGATGCATTCGCTATGTTTGGAACCGTACTCCCGGATATGTGCCAATGCTTCCTGGAAAGAATTCACGGTTTTAATGGCCATCTTGTAGTCCAGGAACTCTCTGCCGTAGCAGTCTTCAGTGGCAAGTCTCAACAGCTCGACGGGATATTTGTCACGCAGACTGTGGTAGGCGGGTTCATCGGCAAATATCTCTACATTGCTTGATTGTAGCGGCAGGCATAGGCCGGGCAAATCAGCCAGGCTGTCGGCTTCGATAATCAGGCAATCCAAAGCGTTGCATACACTGACACGGCGTGTCTTTGCATTGGCAATGATGGATGGACCTATGCTTATATCGCCATAGCGGTCGAAGAACGCATGGCATACGCCGGCACCTGTCTCTATAACCGGTACTGTGGCATTCTGGCGTACGAAATTTATCAGGCTGCTGCTGCCGCGCGGAATTATCAAATCTACATAATCGTTGGCATGCAGTAGTTCGGCAGTCGCTTCTCTGTCGGCAGGAAGCAGTTCTACGATATGTGTATCTACGTTGAAATGCTCCAGTACCTCGTGTATCACGCTGATTATGGCACGGTTGGAATAGTCTGCATCGCTTCCGCCTTTCAGAATACAGGCATTGCCGCTTTTAAGGCAGAGTGAGAAGACATCGAAACTGACGTTGGGACGAGCTTCGTAGATAATGCCTATGACGCCGAAAGGTACACTGACCCTTTTTATCTTCAATCCGTTGGGTAATACGTTCTCTTTAAGGACTTTTCCCAGAGGAGAAGGGAGGGCAGCTACGTTGCGGATGTCCGCAGCGATGTCCTGCAAACGGCTTTTTGTCAGTTTCAGGCGGTCGTATTTAGGGTCGGTAGAAGGCATACGCTCCAAATCCTTCTGGTTTTCACTCAGAATGAAGTCTGTTTTGTTTATGGCAGCGTCTGCAACAGCCCGTAAAATTTGAATGATTTCTTTGTCGCTCAACGCTAACATGTTACGGCTGGCATCTTGTACGGCGACAAAAGTTTTGTTTAAGTTCATTTTTTTATTGAATATAGAGTGATAAATATGCAAGTATATATATTGTGGGATAGTATCCGTCTGTGGCTTATTCTATATATAGGTAGTCGTAGTGCACTACGGGTTTCTTTCCATGTTTTCCCATCGTTTCCCGTGCCTGGCTGGAGTCACAGTTGGCTTTTCCCACACCGATGGGTTTACCGCCGAAGTCGATAATCCGTACGATGTCGTCCTTCTCGAACTCGCCTATAACGTCAGTGATACCTACCGGTAGGATGCTTACTGCTTTGTCCGAGAAGAGCAGTTCGGTGGCACAATGATTGATGTGCAGTTCCCCTTTGGCAAACCCTTCGCTGTGTGCAATCCATTTCTTGATGCTCGATACCGGTTCCGGAGATGGAATGAAACGGGTATAGTTTAATTCTTCATTCTTCATTATTTTCACGAGGATGTTGTCCCGCTTCCCATTGGCTATGATTACTGTGATGCCCTCATCCGCCACTTTGCGGGCAATGTTGGTTTTTGTCAGCATACCGCCGCGTCCGAAGCTGGATTTGGAAGTTTGTATGTAGGAGGAGAGGTCTTTGCCTTGTTCTATTTCACGGATGACCTGAGAATTCGGGTCGGCGGGTGAACCGTTGTAGATACCGTCTATATTGCTGAGAATGATTAGTGCCTGGGCATCCATCATGGAGGCTATCAGGCCGGACAGCTCATCGTTGTCGGTGAACATCAGTTCGCTCACGGAGATGGTGTCGTTCTCATTGACAATAGGAATGACGCCGTTCTCCAGCATTACGGTCATACAGTTTTTCTGGTTGAGGTAATGGCGGCGGGTGGAAAAGTTCTCTTTCATTGTGAGCACTTGTCCCACGGGGATTCCATGCTCCCGGAACAGTTCGTAGTAACGGTTGATGAGCTTGGCCTGCCCTACAGCGGAAAAGAGCTGGCGCTGGTCTACGCTGTCCAACTTCTTGGTGGGGCGCACTTCGCTACGTCCCGAAGCAACGGCTCCGGAAGAAACAAGTATTATTTCTATGCCGGCCTTGTGCAACTCGGCTATCTGGTCCACCAAAGCGGACATGCGGGTGACGTCGAGAGTGCCGTCACGACGTGTCAAAACATTGCTGCCTACCTTGACAGCAATTCTATTGAAATCAATCTCCATTTTCTCTCTTTTCGTATTCACGGACTACTTCCATGGCGGCTTCGTAGTCCTTCTCATTGACGAGAACGGAAACATCTACCGCAGTGGCAGGCAGTACAACGTTTACTACCATTCCGTCTTTTGTTACAGCTTCAATATCACTATTTCCCAGCAGGCTCTTTACAAGTTCTGCTTCCCACGGTGAACCGGTGAACACCTCAACGAGTTTGCTTTTATCTTCTTCTTTCATGATGGTAAGAATTTAGAGGTTTCTGTCTTACAAATATAACAAATGTTTTTGTTTTAATGTTTAATGCTGACGGATTTATAGTTCAATCCTCTCAACTCTTATCGATTCATTCAGGAAAGTAGAAGCCGATTCTGTGAATTTCTCCTCCGATTCCGTGGTGCGGTAGACGCATCTTCCACCTTTGGTACATTTTTTGTCCATTTCCGGATGACGGTGAAGATAGTCTTTCAGACTGTCTGCCACCAGTTCCCCTTGGGTGACGGTCGTGATGCCGTCGGGCATGTATTGCTGTATCTTGGGCAGCAGCAGCGGGAAGTGCGTGCAGCCTAGAATGACGGTATCTATCTGTGTGTCTTTGGCCAGCAGGTTGCCGATGTTCTTGCGTATGAAGTAGTCGGTACCCTCACCTTGTGCCTCGTTGTTTTCTACGAGGGATACCCATAGAGGGCAGGCTTCACCGCTCACTTTGATGTCGGGGAAGAGTTTATGCACTTCCAGCGGATAGGATTCAGACTTGATGGTTCCTGCTGTGGCAAGCACTCCCACATGGCGGCTTTGGGTTATGTTCCCTATGCATTCTACGGTTGGGCGGATTACTCCCAACACACGACGCATTGGGTCGAGGCGGGGCAAATCATTCATTTGTATGTTGCGCAGGGCTTTTGCCGAAGCTGTATTGCATGCCAGGATGACGAGATGGCATCCCATCTCGAACAGTTTGGTGACTGCCTGCAAGGTGAACTCATAGACAATCTCGAATGAGCGGGTCCCGTAAGGCGCACGTGCGTTGTCGCCCAGGTAAATGTAGTCATATTGGGGAAGGACTTCCCGTATCTTGCTTAGGATGGTCAGTCCGCCATATCCGGAATCGAATATTCCGATGGGACCGGCTGCAGAAGGTAATGTCTGTTTCATGCGTTCTAAAGGCTATGTACCATGCAAAGATAATTCAAATTTCTCAGTAATGTATAAAAAATAAGCGCGGATAAAACTAAGCGCGCTTGCTTTATCATAAATAATTCTATTATTTAATGCCCAATTGCGTTTTGACTTTGGCAGTTACATCAACGCTCTGTGCTCCTACGAATGGTATCGGGGTACGGGCTAAGTCAAAAATGTAGACAACACCTTCAGTTTTGCCGACAGCTTGGATGGCTTCGTCCAGTTTCTTATAGATGGGAGCCATAGCATCTTGCTGTGCTTTCTGCATACTTTGATAAGCTTCTTGTTGGAACTGTTCCTGACGTTGAGCCATATCCTGCAGCTCTTTCTGACGTCTTTCTGCAATGTTTTTCGGCAGAGAGTCGGCTTGTGCCAGGAATTCTTGGTACTTCTTTTGGAATTCTTCGTTGGTACGCTGCATTTCATCCTGGTATTTTTTAGACATGGCGTCCAAGTCAGCTTGGGCTTTGGTAAATTCAGGCATAACAGCGATTACATCTTGAGAATTCATGTGAGCGAATTTAGCTTGCGCCATAGCTCCCAGCGGGAGGGCGAACATAACTACGAGTAGTGCGATTTTTTTAAGCATAATGTTTATTATTTATTTGAATGATTATTCGTCGGGGGCAAATATAGCGCAAACTGAACGCAATACAAAATAAGCAAGCTTATTTTTAATCTTGAATGCAGTCTATATTCTGAAACAAATGTATGAAATTAATTTGAATATCCCAGTTTTGCAAGTACTTCATTGCTGACGTCAATACTTGGCGAGGCAAAAATGATACTTGATGCGGAAGCACGGTCTACAACTACCGCATATCCGTTCTGTGTAGCAATTTCCTTTACAGCATTGTATATTTCATCTTGAATGGGTTGCATCAGACTTTCACGTTTTTTATACAGTTCGCCTTCCGGACCGAAGTATTTGCGGCGTAGCTCGGCTGCCGATTTCTCTTTAGCGACAATCTCTTCTTCCTTTTTGCCTCTTTGTGTTTCAGAAAGGGAAGCAATCTGAGACTGATAGTTCTTGTACAGAGTCTTGGCTTCTTCGGAAATCTTTTCGACTTCACTCTGCCATTGTCTGGAGGCTTGTTCCAGTTGTTCATTGGCACGTTCGTAAGCAGGAATATTTTTCAGGATATATTCCATGTCAATCAAGGCGAACTTCTGTGCACCGGCTGTTATACTTACTGCAAACAGCGTAAAAAGGATCAATAAACTCTTCTTCATAACGATATTTATTTAATTGACGATGGATAATTGTCTATCGTCCATTGCTTAGAATTCTTGTCCCAGGATGAAGTGGAACTGGCTACCGCCATATTGCGAGGAACCCATTATTTTGTCGAAACCGTAAGCCCAGTCAATCCCCATCATACCAATCATCGGGAGGAAGATACGGACACCGACACCGGCTGAACGTTTCAACTCGAACGGGTTGAACTTATTGACATCATGCCATGCATTACCGGCTTCCACAAACGTTAACGCATAAATACTGGTACTTGTTTCGAGCATCAAAGGATATCTTAATTCCAGTCCGAGACGTGTATAGGCATAACCTTCAGAACCGTATGGAGTCAATGAACTGTTCTCATAACCACGAAGTGCGATACTTTCTGTAGCATAGCTGGAGTAGCCGGTCATACCGTCACCACCCACGTCAAACGTTTCGAACGGAGACTTTTTGTATTTGTTGTAATGTCCCAGCAAACCGAATTCTACACGTCCCATCAATACCGGAGTACGTTTAACGGTAATCGGATCCATTAACGGGATATAGATTTTGGATTTGAATTTCCACTTGTGGTATTCAATCCACTTGTGCATCTTGTTCATGTCTTCCTGGCTGCTGGTGCTGTACTTGCTGTAATCGGTACCGTCGAACAGAGAGAAAGGCGGTGTGATTTGTGCAGACAACGAGAACTCGGAACCTTGGCGCGGATAAATCGGGTTGTCGATAGAGCTACGGGACAAGGTCAAGTTGAGGCTGAGGTTATTACACTTACCGTTGGTAACCGGGAAGTACTGCCAGTCACTCAGAACATAGCGTTGGTAAGACAACTCGGCTGTGAATTGGAAATAGTCATCCGGCCACTTCAAGCGCTTACCGAACATCACTGCAAGACCATACATCTGGATAGATTTGTCCGGGTCGTAATAGTTCTCGTAGTTGTTGTAATTGCCGTAGTTGTACATACCGTAGCCATACATACCACTATAATAGCTGTTGTAATAGCTGTTCATGTAGGCCGAATTGTAATAACGGCTACTGATGTCGGTCTGGCGGGGATAGAAAGCCCATACGGTT